>Ga0070741_10004494_pt1 | contig 32499 bp, 24 predicted proteins | sample Coa_R1_4_FD_66440 | JGI IMG/M metagenome (GOLD analysis project Ga0070741, IMG submission 66440) | Surface soil microbial communities from Centralia Pennsylvania, which are recovering from an underground coalmine fire - Coalmine... | ecosystem: Environmental > Terrestrial > Soil > Unclassified ... | reverse complement strand
CCAGTGCTGCCGGTGGCTGCCCGGCATGGCCTGGATGAGGGCCGACCGGACCTTCCACGGGAGGCGACGATAGGTCGGAGCGAAGACCCGGAGCCAGAACACCTCCTTCGCCCCCCGGGGCCGGGGCGGGCCGGGCCGCCCCTGGGCGGCGGCCATGCGGGCCTGCGCGTCCAGGAGCAGGTAGTGCTCGGAGTTGCTGCGCAGCCAGCGCGCTCCACGCCCCAGCTGCCGGCGGAGTTCCACGTCAGCCCTTCGACGCCGAGGCCGCGTTGGCCAGGCCGTTCTGGGCCGCCAGGGCGATCGGCTCGTTCAGGGCCCCGATCGGCGGCGAGTAGACGTTCTCCATCCAGGCCAGGTCTTCGAGGGTGATGCCGACCTTCACCGCCATGGCCAGGAAGTCGGCCCGCTCCTTGATGCCTTCGCCGCCGACCATCTGGGCGCCGATGAGGCGCAGCGTCTTCGGCTCGGCCAGGAGCTTGACCGTGATCGGCTTCATGTCGGGGTAGTAGCGGGCCCGGGAGATGCCCTTGGCCGTGCCCAGCACGTAGGGGATGCCCAGCGCGCTGGCCAGCGTCTCGCCGAAGGAGACGCCGCCGATCATCCACTTGCCGGCCACCATTCCCCAGGGCACGTAGACCGGCTGGTAGCGGCGCTGCCCGCCGGCGGCGTTGGTGCCGGCCACCTTCCCCTGGGCGTAGGCGTGGCTGCCCGACAAGCCCTGGAGCGGCACGTTGGAGACGCCGTGCGGCACCTCGATGCAGTCGCCGGCCGCCCAGACCCCGGCGCAGGACGTCGCCATCGTCTCGTCGACCACGATCCCGCCCGTAGAGCCGATGTCGATGCCGGCCGCGGCGGCGAGGTCGTTGCGGGGCGTCTTCTTGGTGCAGATGACGACGAAGTCGGCCGGCAGCTCGCCCTCCGACGTCCGCACGCCGCGCACCTTGCCCCCGCCGTCGCCGAGGAACTCCTCGAGGCGGGTGTTGAAGTGCATCTTCACGCCCATCTCGGCCCACGACTCCTCGACCGGGGCGGCGATGTCGGCATCGGCGGCCTCGGCCAGGGCCCAGGGATGGGGGTCGACGAGGTGCGTCTCGATCCCCCGGTGGGCCAGGGCGGTCACCATCTCCAACCCGAGCGGGGAGGCCTCCACGACCACGGCCACCTTCGCCTGGTCGATGACCTTGTCCCACTCCATGGCCCGGCGGATGTTCTTGACGTAGTACAGCCCGTCCAGATCGGAGCCGGGCACACCCGGGTCGGCGTAGTCGAACCCGGTGGCGATGACCAGCCGGTCCCAGCCGACCTCGCCCTCGCCCTCCACGGTCACCTGGCGGCGGGCGAGGTCGAGCCCGGTCACCTTGGTCTGGTAGCGGATGTCGATCCCGGCCTCGACGTAGGCCTCTTTCCCGGCCAGGAACAGGCGGTCGAAGTCGGGGATCTCCTTGCCGTGGACGTAGGGGATTCCGCAGGGGCTGTAGGCGCAGTCCTCGTACTCGGTATAGACGATGACCTCGGCCTGACGGTCGACGGCCTTGACCGCGCCGGCGGCGCCGATGCCTGCGGCGCCACCGCCGACGACCACCGTTCTGGCACCGGTTCTCGGCGTCACGGCCCTCCTTCGGGGGGATAGCTAGGGGCCCGTCCGGCATTCACGAAAGGTGAGAAGGCATTGACTATACTGATCGCGCCCCGATCGTCAAGGAGGGGCCGCAGGAGGGGGACGTGATGGGAGCAGCCGAGATCGCAGCGACGCCGGAGGGCGAGGGTTCGGCGCTCGACCGCATCGTCAGCTCGATCGGTCCGAAACTGCGGGAACTCCGGCTTCAGCGGGGGCTGTCGCTCCAGCAACTGGCGGAGCGGGCCGACGTCTCGGCCGCCGCCATCCACAAGATCGAGAAGTCGGGGATGGTCCCGACGATCACCACGCTGCTCAAGCTGGCCGGCGCCCTCAACCGGTCGATCAGCTACTTCGTCGACGAGGAGACGGAGCAGAACGGCCCGGCGGTGCTCGTCCGGGCCGACGAGCGCCGCATCGTCTACACCTCGCACCTCGGCATCGACCTGGCCGGGATCTCCGGCCCCTACGGCCGGTTCTTCCTGGCCGGGGCGGTGGCCACCGTGGACCCGGGGGCCTCCAGCGGCGCCAACCCCATGGAGCACCCCGGCGAGGAACTGGTGTTCGTGCTGGAGGGGACGATGGAGTTCGACGTCGACGGCCAGGACTACCGGCTGGCCGAGGGCGACTCCGTCCACTTCCGGACCGACCGGCCCCACCGCTGGAGGAACCCCGGCAAGCGGCCGGCCCGGGCCGTGTGGATGGCGCTGCGCCCGCTCTGAGGCGCGCTGATTGCCCTTTTTGCTCAAGTTCCCGCGCCGGCGTGCCGAAGAGGGGGCGGAGCAGGAGGACGCGCCATGCCGAAGTTCGGGAAGAAGCGGAAGAAGAACGGGCCTCCCCCGGGCCACGCCCTGAGCCCCAAGGAGCAGCCGGTCTCGGTCTGGCGCCAGCTCCTCATCGTCGTCCTCGGCCTCGTGGCCATCGCCCTCATCGTGAGCCCGCTGTTCCTCATCGGCCGTCCGAAGGGTGATGCCATCGAGGGCAAGGAACTGTCGGACGTGCTGACCGCCGTCGACAACGGCAACATCGACGGCCAGGCCATCCAGTGGATCGACATCAACGACAACAGCCGGACCGTCATCCTCGTCCTGGCCAACGGCGCCCAGGTCGGCGCCCACTACCCCGAGAACTACGGCGCCACGCTCGTCAGCCGGCTGGAGTCGAGCGGCATCCCGTTCGAAGCCGACGCCCCGGCCTCCCCCTCCCTGTGGCGCTCCCTGTTGACGACGCTGCTGCCGATGGCCCTCTTGCTCGGCTTCCTCGTCTGGTTCGCCCGGCGGTCGGGCGTGGGTGGGGCCAAGGCGATGACCACCGCCACGGCCGACGTCGGCGACGTCCCCGTCACCCGGTTCAGCGAGGTGGTCGGCTGCGACGAGGCGGTCGAGGAACTGGCCGAGATCGTCACGTTCCTCCATCAGCCCGACCGCTTCGCCGCCGCCGGCGCCCGCATGCCGCGGGGCTTCCTGCTGGTCGGCCCGCCCGGCACGGGCAAGACGCTGCTGGCCCGGGCCGTGGCCGGCGAGGCCGGTGTGCCCTTCTACGCCGTCGCCGGCTCCGACTTCACCGAGATGTACGTGGGCGTCGGGGCGGCCAGGGTCCGCAACCTGTTCGCCAAGGCCAAGAAGACCGGCGGGATCGTCTTCGTCGACGAGCTCGACTCCGTCGGCCGGGCCCGGACCGGCACCGCCACCAGCAACGGCGGCAGCGACGAGCGGGAATCCACGCTCAACGCCCTGCTGGTCGAGATGGACGGGTTCGGCAAGGACAGCAACGTCATCGTGATCGCCGCCACCAACCGGCCCGACGTCCTCGACCCGGCCCTGCTGCGGGCCGGCCGCTTCGACCGCCAGGTGATGGTGGGAGCCCCGGACCGCAAGGGCCGCACCCGGCTCCTGGAGCTCTACACCGCGGAGCGCAAGACCGCGCCCGACGTCGACTTCGTGGCCCTGGCCCGGCGGATGCCCGGCCTCACCGGGGCCGACATCGCCAACCTGGTCAACCAGGCCGCCCTCGAAGCGGCCCGGGCCGGCCGGGACGAGCTGGCCACCGACGACTTCGCCGAGGCGCTGGCCACCGTGATGATGGGCCGGGCCCGCAAGTCGGCGACCGTGACCGACCGGGACCGGGAGATCACCGCCTGGCACGAGGCCGGCCACGCCGTCACGGCGCTGGTGCTGCCCGAGGCCCACGACCCGGTGCAGGTCACCATCGTGCCCCGGGGTGCGGCCGGGGGCGTGACCTGGATGGGCGGCGACGACGCCTCCTTCCTCACCGGGGGCGAGGCCCGGGCTCGGCTGGCGGTGTCGCTGGCCGGGCGGGCAGCGGAGGAGATCCTCCTCGACGGCGACTTCACCCAGGGCGCCTCGAGCGACATCGCCAACGCCACGGGCCTGGCCCGGCGGATGGTGGGCGAGTGGGGCATGTCGAAGCTCGGCCTGGCCGCCGTCGGGCCGGAGCACGCCGGTTCGGGGCTCGTGGAGCGGGTCCACGCCGAGGCCGACGGCCTGCTGACCGACGCCCTGGCCCGGGCCCGGGCGGTGCTGGCCGAGCACCGGGCCCTGCTGGAGGCGGTGGTGGCCGATCTCCTGGCCGACGAGACGATCGACCTCGACCGGATGCGCCAGCTGCGGGCCGACGTCGAAGCTTCGAACGTCTGTTCGAGGTAGGGCTACCCCCACCCCGAAGACGCCGGGTGGCGGGATGTTGCCCGCCGGCCCGGATCCGTATCGTGATGGACGTGCCTCCTGCGGATTTCCGCAGGGCACCTCACCGCCTCGACTTGCATCGCCGTTCAGGCCCACCCCAGCGGGCCGGGGACGGGACAGTCAGAGGCGGTGTGGCGCGTCCGGGGACCGTGCAGTGGCTTGCTAGCGTCGGATCCCGATGGCCTTCGAGGACTACGTCCACAGCGAGGTCGTCGCCGACTACGCCGAGGGGTTCATCACCCGGCGGGAGGCGCTGCGGCGCCTGATGCTCCTGGGGGTCGGGGCGACGGCGGCCGGGACGCTGCTGGCCGCCTGCGGGGGCGGCTCGTCGACGTCGGATCGCTCGTCGACGAGCGGCCCGTCCTCCCCGACCGGCGCCGCCGGTGGGGCGACCCCGCCGGTCGGGCCGGCTCCGCTGGCCACCGAGCCGGTGACGTTCGCCGGTCCGGCCGGCCCGTTGCAGGGCTCGTGGTCGGCGGCGCCCGACCCGAAGGGCGGCGTGCTGATCATCCACGAGAACCAGGGGCTCACCCCGCACTTCGTGTCGCTGCCCGGCCGGCTGGCGGCCAGCGGGTACTCGGCGCTGGCCGTCGACCTGCTGTCCCGCAAGGGAGGGACGGGAGCCTTCGGCGATCTCGCCGCGGCCACGGCGGCGCTGACGTCCATCCCGCTCCCCGACCTCGTCGCCGACATGGAGTCGGCGCTGACCGAGCTGCTCCACCGGGTCGGGGAGCACAAGCCGGGCGTGATGGGGTTCTGCTTCGGCGGCGGGCTGGTGTGGTCACTGCTGGCCGCCGGCGAAGGCCGGCTGGCCGCCGCCTGCCCGTTCTACGGCCCGCTGCCCGAGAACCACGACTTCTCCCGGGCCAAGGCGGCGGTGCTGGCCTTCTACGGCGAGACCGACGCCCGCGTCGACGCCACCAAGGATGCCGCCGTCGCGGCCTTGGCGGCGGCCGACCTGCCCCACGAGGTCAAGGTGGAACCGGGCGCCGGGCACGCCTTCTTCAACGACACCAAGCCGAGCTTCGTCCGGGCGGCGGCGGCCGACGCCTATGCCGCCCTGCTCGACTGGTTCGGCCGCTACCTGTCGTGAGGCGAAGATGAGCTCGGGCGCCGTCCTCACCGTGGTGGCGGTGGTGCTGGCGGTCGTCATCGCCGGGCTGTTCCGGCTCGTCGCCGTCCTCGACTCGGCCGAGCTGGCGCTGCGCCGCCTGGCCGGCGACGTGCGGGCGGCCCGCAAAAGGCTGGCCGCCGCCGGCGAACTGGCCGCCGCCGTCGAGCGCGACGCCGAGCGCGGGCGGGCCGCCTTCGACCGGCTGGAGAAGCTGAAGCAGCGGGACGGGCGAACGAGGGACGGGGATCAGGCCGGCCAGTAGCGGCTGTCGCGGTTGCGCCACCACAGGAAGCCGCCGCCGATCAGCAGGATCACGAGGCTGACGGCGAGCCCGGCCAGCAGCGGCCAGAGGCGGTGCGAGGCGTGGCCGTACTCGGCGATCGCGTCCCCGGCCGGCGCCGGCCCGGTGGGCGGCCGGGCGTCGGGCGACGGGGTGATGGCGGTCGTCGGCGTGAACGGCAGGATGTCCGACAGGGCGAGCTGGTTCGGGAGGGCGATCGGGGCGGAGGCGGCCGACGGAGCCGTCGCCTCCTCGGTTGCGCCGCCGTTGCCGGCATTGTCGATGCGGGGCGAGCGGTCCTCGGCCGGGTCGGCCGTCGTCTGATCCGACGGGGTGGACGGGGTTGCCGGCGACCCGGCGACGTCGGGACCGGCGTCAGGGGCCGCGACCGGAGCGGCGGAGTCGATCGGCCGGACCTCGAGCAGGAGCCCCCCGACCGGGGCCGGACCCGGCGGCACGGGTGTCGCGGGCGGTGCCGGCGTGTCGCCCCGGCCGGAGCCGGTGGGCGGCCGCCGTCCCTTGCCGGTGGTGGACGTGGTGGGTGGTTCCGTCGTGGTCGTCGGATCCGGTGCCGTCGTGGTTGTCGTGGGATCCGGCCTCGTCGTCGTCGTCGTGGGATCCGGCCTCGTCGTCGTGGTCGTCGGGGCGGGCCTTGTGGTCGTAGTCGTCGGCGGCCCCGTCGTGGTCGTCGTCGGCGGCCCCGTCGTCGTCGTCGGCGGCCCCGTCGTCGTCGTCGTCGGCCCCGTCGTCGTCGTCGGCCCCGTCGTCGTCGTCGTCGGCGGCGGCTCCGTCGTCGTCGTCGGGTCCGGGACCGTGGTCGTCGTGGTGGGGTCGGGCGGTGCCGTCGTGGTCGTCGGATCGACCGGTGCGGTGCTCGACGTCGTGGTGTCGGGCGGCGGACAGTCGACCGGCGGCAGGCTCGGGTCGACCGGCGGGCACGCCTCTGCGCCGGCGAGGGCGGTGGCCAACGGGAGCGGCACTCCGGCTCCCAGGCCGACGGCGCCGACGACGATGGACCCCGTCAGGAAGGCCACGGTCACCAGGCGCTGGGCAGCGGACGTCGACACGGCATCTCCGACCCGGACAGAGAAGAGTCGCCCGGTGGACGGGTCAGAGGCACCGGGCGGCGCACCGGCTGTCGCCAGGCGTCGGGTCTGTCTTCGGCGCCGGATCCGGCCGGACCTTCCCTTTTCTCACGGAAAGTGGTTTCTGCCCCTTTACCGGCGATTGGACCGGAAGGCGACGGATCACACCGCGCCCGGCCGGACCCTGATCAGGGTCCAGAGGCCGAACAGGCCGACGGCCACCAGCGCGGTGACCAGTGCCACCGCCGTCTTGTCGACGTGGCCGCCCGATCCCGTTGGCGGGCCGGCCGCAACCTGGGTCGTGTCGCCGGCCGGACGGGAGGCGGCGGTGGACGGCGGGGTGGCCGGAGCGGAGGGCGGCGGCCCGCCGTCGGCCCCCCCGGCCAGCAGCGGAGGCGCGGACGTGGCCGTCGTCGGCGGGGCCGTGGTGGTCGTGGTGCTCGGCAGCGTGGTGGTGGACGACGACGCCAGCGGCGGAGGCGCCTGGGCCGAGCTGGCGACCGGCGGTGCCGGCGGCGGGCCGACGGCGGCCGGCGGGCGGGGCGGCGCCGTGGTGGTCGTCGTCGGCGGGGCCGTCGGGGGCGGCGGGGCGGGCGCCGTGGTCGGCGGCGGCGCCGGGGCGGTCGTGGCGGTCGTCGGCGGGGGCGCCGCTGTCGTCGTCGTGGTGGCCGAAGGATCGGTGACCTCGATCCGACCGGTCATGCCGCGGTGGATCGTGCAGTGGTACGTGTACGTGCCGGCGGTGGTGAACTTCAGCTCGTACGACCCGTCGGGGCGGATCTCGCCCGAGTCGAACGACAGGCTGCCGGGATCGGACGTGACCGTGTGCTTGTTGGGGGTGTTGTTGGTCCAGATCACATGGTCGTTGACGTGGATCTGGGTGACGACCTGGTTGTAGACCCCGGTCCCCTTGGGGTCCGGTGGCTTCTTGTCGTTGATGGCGACGTTGGTGGCGAAGGCCGCAGCGGGGGTCGCCGTCAACCAGAGCACCGGGCCGCTGCCGGCCGCGCCCGCCACCCCGGCCAGCAGCACGGCGGCCCATCCCCTACGTCCGCGCACAGCATGCCTCCAACCTCATCCGTCCGTTCCCCTGGTGTTTCGCCGTATTCCGGCAGGAACCTCCCGGGGTGAGCCAAGATGCGCCCCTCGTCCGGAAACGGCCAGGAGGTGTAGTGGTGAAAGACACCGTCAAGGAGTTCAAGACCTTCGTCCTGCGGGGCAACGTCGTCGACCTGGCGATCGCAGTGGTGATCGGGGCCGCCTTCGGAGCAGTCGTCACGGCCCTGATCAAAGATCTCATCACACCGATCCTCGCCATTCCCGGCAAAACGGACTTCAGCGCCCTCAAGTTCACGATCCGCAAGAGCAACTTCCTCTATGGCGACTTCATCAACGCCGTCATCTCGTTCCTGAGCATCGCCGCCGCCGTGTTCTTCCTCGTCGTCAAGCCCGTCAACGCCCTCCTCGCCCGGCGCAAGACCGAGCCCGAGGTGCTCTCGACGACCCGCGACTGCCCCTACTGCCTCTCGTCGATCCCCATCGCCGCCAGCCGCTGCGCCTTCTGCACCGCCGACGTCGCGGCCGCCTCATAGAACCACATCGCACCCGGCAGCCACACGCCGGCCCGTGACCGGCGGGCCGCCGCTCAGCTCGAGGTGGAGCAGACGCTGAGGCCGTACTTGTTGGCCAGCGCGTCGGCGTCGGCGAAGACGTTGCTGCCGTTGGTCAGCTTGCTCGGATCCTTGTCGAGCTCCTGGAGGCCTTTGTCGAGCGCGTCGTAGATCTGCTCGACGTGGTCCTTCTCGCCTTTCGGGGGCGGGATGGCCCGCAGCTGCTTGATCTGGTCCTTGATGGTGGGGATCACCGTCGTGTGGACGAAGTCGCTGATCTGGGCATCGGTCATCTTCTGGCCCGGGGGGATCTTGGCCAGCACGTCGTCGGTGGCCGACTTCAGCTGCCGGTTGCCCAGTTCGCACACCTGCTTGGCCTTGGTCAGGTAGTCGGCCTTCGAGATGCCCTGCGACCCGCCGCCCCCGCCCCCGCAGGCCGATGCCGAGACGGCGAGACCGGCCGCCGCCAGCACCGCCGCCGCTCGGATGCCCGCCTTCGACCTCACCGACCCCTCCTCGCTCCACGGCCACGCTACCGCCAGGGGGCCCGGCGGTGCGCCGAGGCCGTGCCCATCTGTGCCGGTTGTGCCGAACCGGTCGGATACGGTCGGGGCGATGAGCACCCAGCCCGGCGCCGGCTGGGCCGTGCACGGGCCCCGCCCGGGCGAGACGGCCGGCGGGGATGTGTGGGCCGAACCGGCGCCGGGCCGCACGCTGCCCGAGGTGTGGGCCGCCCGCTTCGGGGACGACCCCGACCGGCCGCTCTTGTGGGAGGAGCGGCGGGGCTGGGTCCGGGCCGGCGACCTCGACCGGGCCAGCCGCGCCGTGGCCGCCCGACTGGCCGCCGCCGGGTTGCGGCCCGGAGACCGGATCCTGATGAGCGCCGGCACGTCCGCCGAACTGGTCGAGGCCCATGTCGCCGCCCTGCGACTCGGGCTCGTGGTCGTACCGGCCAACACCGCCTACCGGGAGCGGGAGATCGCCCACCTGGTCGGCGACGCCACGCCCCGGGCGGCCGTCGTCGACGACCAGGAGCGGGCGGCCTGGATCCGGCGGGCCCGGCCCGGCACGCTCGTCGTCGGCCCCGACGTCGATCTCCCGGACGGGCCGGCAGCATCCCCCGGGCGGGGGCCGGCGCTCGACGCCGCCGGGCCCGACGATCCGGCCCTCATCGGGTACACCTCGGGGACGACCGGCGCCCCCAAGGGCGCCGTGCTCTCCCACCGGAACCTGCTGGCCTCGTCGGAATCCGTCCGCCTCGCCTGGCGGTGGAGCGCCGACGACCGGTTGGTGCTGGCGCTGCCGCTGTTCCACATCCATGGCCTCGGCGTCGGACTGCACGGCACGCTGCTGGCCGGCGCCTCGGCCGTACTCCTCCCCCGGTTCGATCCCGACGCCGTCCTCGACGCCGTGGCCACCCACGACGCCACGCTGTTCTTCGGGGTGCCGACGATGTACACGCGACTGGCCGCCTCCCGGCGCCTTCCGGAGCTGGCCCGGCTGCGGCTGTGCGTGTCGGGCTCGGCGCCGTTGCCGCCGGCCGTCTTCGACCGGCTGGCCGATGGCAGCGGCCAGCGGGTGCTGGAGCGCTACGGGATGACCGAGACCGGCATGAACGTCTCCAACCCCTACGCCGGCGAGCGCCGGCCCGGCACCGTCGGCTTCCCCCTCCCGGGCGTCGAGCTCCGTCTCGCCACCGACGGCGAGATCCAGCTGCGGGGGCCGAACGTCTTCACCGGGTACTGGGGCCGCCCGGAGGCGACGGCCGCCGCCTTCACGCCCGACGGCTGGTTCCGGACGGGTGACGTTGGTGAACACGACGCCGACGGCTACCTCCGCCTCGTGGGCCGGGCCCGGGAGCTGATCATCACCGGCGGGCTCAACGTCTACCCCCGGGAGGTCGAGGACGTCCTGCTCGAGCACCCCGCCGTGGGCGAGGTGGCCGTCGCCGGCCTGCCCGACGCCGAGTGGGGCGAGGTCGTCGCCGCCTGGGTCGTGCCCTCCTCGGCCGGAAGGCGGCCGTCGGCCGACGAGCTGGCCGGCTTCGCCGCCGAACGCCTGGCCCGGTTCAAGTGCCCGCGCCGGATCGTCTTCGTCGACGTTCTGCCCCGCAACGCCCTCGGGAAGGTGCTGCGCCACGAATTGCGGGGCTGACGCTGCGGTCCGGCGTGGGGCGCCCGTCCTCCTCGGATTGACAGGGGAACGGAGCGACCCGTACCGTCCCGGGCGCAGCTCAGGGAAGACCGGTGCGAGGCCGGCGCTGTCCCGCAACTGTGACCGGGGAGCACCCCACCTCCGCCGGGCTCCGATCAGCCTGATCGTCGGCCGGCGGACCAGCCACTGGCTCCGGCCGGGAAGGCGGTGGGACGGCCGTGATCCGGGAGCCAGGAGACCTGACTGCCGAGAGGGCCGACCCTTGAGGAGACGCGTGGACGTCGGAGTGTGCTGGGCATCGCCATCCGAGCCGGCGAGGTGATCACGCTCGTGCTCGGCGGCGTGCGCTCCGGCAAGTCGGAGGTGGCGGAGCGGCTGGCGGGCCCCGGACCCGGGACGTACGTGGCCACCGGCGTGGTCTCCCCCGGCGACGACGACTTCGCGGCAAGGGTTGCCCGCCACCGGGCCCGCCGGCCGGCGGGCTGGGTCACGGTGGAGGAGCCGCGGGCGGTGCCGGCGGTGCTGGCCCGGCTCCACGGCCCGGTGCTGCTCGACGCCCTCGGCACCTGGGTCGCCAATGATCTGCGCCCCGACATCGACGGGCTGGTCGCCGCCCTGGTCGGCCGGCAGGACGACACGGTCGTGGTCTCGGAGGAGGTCGGCCTCGGCGTCCACCCGGTGAGCGAGGTCGGCCGGCAGTTCGCCGACCGCCTCGGCGAGGCCAACCGCCGGGTGGCCGAGGTCGCCGACCGCTGCCTCCTGGTGGTCGCCGGCCGGGTGATCGAACTGCCCGCCGGTGGCGGGGCGACGGACGGCGCCGCCGTCCGGTCCGATTCCCTGAGCGGCCCGCCCGTCGAGGCCCCGGCCGCGGCGGACGACGCCGTCCGTTCCGCCGACCTTGGGAGCGGCCCGGCGGCCGGCGCCCCGGCCGCCGGCGGCGACGGCTTCCGGCAGGCGCTCGCCTTCTTGACACCATTGTGGCCGGCGGCGGCGCCGACCCCGGCGGCGTTGGCGTGGTTCCCGGTCGTGGGAGCGGTGATCGGCCTGGTCCTCGGAGGCATCTGGTGGGGGGCCGAGGGCCCGATGGGGCCGTTGCCGGCGGCGGCGCTGGTGGTGGCGGCCGACCTGGTCGTCACCGGAGCCCTCCACTTCGACGGCTTGCTCGACAGCGCCGACGGCCTGCTCCCCCACCTGCGGCCCGAGCGGCGGCTGGCGGTGATGGCCGATCCCCACGCCGGCGCCTTTGCCGTTGCGGTCGGCGCGGCGGCGCTCCTGCTCCGGACGGCGGCGCTGGCCGGCTTCGGCGCGGCCCGGCCGTGGCTGCTGGTGGTCCTGTGGTGCCTTTCCCGCACGGCCATGGCCGTGACCGCCGTGACCGGCCGCTACGCCCGCAGCCACGGCCTGGCCTCGGCCTTCCTCGGCGAACCGACGGCGTCCTCGAGCGGGGTGCCACCGGGTCCGGCGGGCCCGGCGGGTCCGGCGGGTCCGGCGCCGGATCTCCGGGCCTGGCTGGTGCCGGCCGTGGTCGGGGCGGTGCTGTCGCTCGGTCTGGCCGTCGCCGCCGACCCCAGCTCCGTCGTGGCGCTCGTGGCCGCCGGCCTGGCCGCGGCCGGCGTGGCCTGGCTCGCCCGGCGCCGGATCGGCGGGTTCACCGGGGACACGCTCGGCGCCGCCGGCGTCGTGGCCGAGACGGTGGGGCTGCTCACCGCGGTGGCGGTGCTCCACCGGTGACCGCCACCGGTCGCGCCGCCGACGGTGTTCACGGCCGACTTCTCCGTCCGGGCGCGACCGGTCGCGCCCCACGGTGGGCCGTCGCCGCCGCGCTCGGGCTCCTCGCTGACCGGGCGCTCGGGGAGCCGCCCGCTCCCGTCCACCCCGTCGCACTCTTCGGACGGGCGATGGAGAGGCTCGAACCGCTCGTGCGGGGTGAGAGGGGGTTCGGGTTCGGGTCCGGGTCCGCCGCCGCCGGCCCGGGTCGGAGCGCCGGCGCCGCCACCGGCCCGGCCGGGGAATCGGACCGATCCCATGGGACGTGGCGCCACGGCCGGGCAGCCGGCGCGGCCTACGCCGCCGCCGGCGTGGGGCTGGGCGCGGCGGCGGGGTTCGCCCTCGGGCCGTCGCTTTCGGCCGGCGCCGTCGCCACCTGGCTGGTGGTGGCCGGGCGGGCGCTCGGCGAGGAGGCCCTGGCCGTCGGCGAGCGGTTGGTGGCCGGCGATCTCGACGGCGCCCGCCGGCGGGTCCCGGCGCTGGTGGGCCGGGACCCCGAGTCCCTCGACGCCAAAGGCGTCGCCCGGGCGGTCGTGGAGTCGGTGGCCGAGAACACCGTCGATGCGATCGTGGCCCCGGCCTGCTGGGCCGCCGTCCTCGGCGCCGCCGGCGCCGGGATGTATCGGGCGGTGAACACCCTCGACGCCATGGTGGGCCACCGCAACGAGCGCTACGCCCGCTTCGGCTGGGCCGCCGCCCGCCTCGACGACGCCGCCAACTGGCTGCCCGCCCGGCTGACCGGCGTGCTGGTGGCGGCGGTGCGGCCGAGGCAGGCCGCCGAGGTCCTGGCCGCCGTCCGGCGTCCGCCCGCCCATCCCAGTCCCAACGCCGGTGTGGTCGAGGCCGCCTTCGCCGCCGCCCTCGGCCTCCGCCTCGGCGGCGACGCGGTGTACGCCGGGCGGGTCGACCCCCGGCCCGCCTTCGGCTCGGGCCGTCCGCCGGAACCGGCCGACATCGACGCCGCCGTCCGCCTGGCCCGTGACGTGACGTTGGCGCTGGCCGCCGTCCTCGCCGGCCGCGTCCTCCTCGGATGGTCCGGGCCGCGCCGCCGCCGCAAACCGGCGCTCCCCGACCAGCATCGAGCGGACACGAACGCCAGCCGGACATGGCTCGGCAGCCGCCGCCGCAAACCGGCGCTCCCCGACCGGCATCGAGCGGACACGAACGCCAGTCGGAGTTGGGCCGCCGGCCGCCGCCGCAAACCGGCGCTCCCTGACCAGCATCGAGCGGACACGAACGCCAGTCGGGGATGGGCCGCCGGCCGCCGCCGCCAACCGGCGTTCCTTTACCGCCCCCCAGCGGAAAACGAACGCCAGTTGGGGATGGGCCGCCGGCGGCCGCAAACTGGCGTTCCTTTACCGCTCCCGAGCGGAAAACGAACGCCAGTTGAGGGCCCGGCGGCCGGGCCGGCTCTCGCCGCACCAGCCACACGGGCCGGCGCCGGCGGGGCGGCGGCGGTCTGGACCGGGTCCTTGACCGGGCGGTCCTTGACCGGGACACAACGGAAGACGAACGCCGGTTGCGCGGGTGGTGCCCGGTGACGGCGGGAGCGACCGTGGGGCGGGCGCAGCCTGTTCGGGCCGCGGGCGCCATGCCGGGGGCGGGGGCGCATGGCGGGGATGCGGTCGCCGTGGCGGCGGCGCTCGGGTGCGAGCCGGGGGACATCCTCGATCTGTCGGCCAGTCTGAACCCGGAGGCCCCGGACATCGCGGCGCTGGCGGCCCGGCGGCTCGACAGCCTCCGCCGCTACCCCGACGTCGGCGCCGCCACCGAGGCGATGGCGGCCGCCCTCGGGACGACGGCCGACCGGGTGCTGCTGACCAACGGCGGCGCCGAGGCGATCGCCCTCGTGGCCGGCGACCTGCGGCGGGCGGCGGTGGCCCGTCCGGCGGAGTTCTCGCTCTATGCCCGGCATCTGGCCGAGACCGTCGACCCGGCCGACGACCCGGCGGCGCCGTTGATGCGCTCCAATCCCAACAACCCCACCGGGCGGCTGGCCGGCGCCGACGAGGACGCCGCCGTCTGGGACGAGGCGTTCTACCCGCTGGCCACCGGCCGGTGGTCGAGGGGCGACCTCCCGGCCGGACGGGCGGCCGTCGTCGTCGGTTCGCTGACCAAGGTGTTCGCCTGCCCCGGCCTCCGGGCGGGGTACGTGTACGCCGACCCGGCCCGCATCGCCCGCCTCGCCCGGCGCCAGCCCCGGTGGGCGCTCAACGGGCTCGCCGCCGCCCTCGTCCCCGAACTCCTGGCCCGGGCCGACCTGCCGGCGTGGGCGGCGGCCAATGCCCGCCGCCGGGCGGCGCTGGCCGCCGCCGTTGCGGGCGTCGAGCCGTCGGACGCCAACTTCGTGCTCGTCCGGGTGGAGGACGGCGCCGCCGCCACCCGCGCCCGCCTCGCCCGCCGGGGCGTGCTCGTGCGGGACTGCACCAGCTTCGGGCTGCCCGGCCACGTCCGGGTGGCGGTGCCCGACGAGGCGGGGCTGGCCCGGCTCGTCGAGGCGTGGGAGGCATCGTGAGCGCCGACGCCGCCCGCCCCGGCGCCGCGCTCAGGGGCGCGCTCATGGTGTGTGGCACCACCAGCGATGCGGGGAAGAGCCGGGTCGTGACGGGGTTGTGCCGGGCGCTGGCCCGCCGGGGCATCCGGGTTGCGCCGTTCAAGGCCCAGAACATGGCCCTCAACTCCTACGTCACCCAAAGCGGGCACGAGATCGGTCGGGCCCAGGGGGTGCAGGCGCTCGCCGCCGGCGTCGAGCCCGAGGTCGACATGAACCCGATCCTGCTCAAGCCGTCGAGCGACCGGACCAGCCAGGTGGTGGTGCTCGGCCAACCGACAGGGCATTTCGATGCCGCCGCCTACCACGCCGCCAAGGTTGGGCTGCGGAGCACGGTCGTCGCCGCCCTCGAGCGGCTCCGGGCCCGCTTCGACGTCGTCCTCGTCGAGGGAGCGGGCAGCCCGGCGGAGATCAACCTGCTCGACGGCGACCTCGTCAATCTCTGGCTGGCCCGCACCGCGGGGATCCCCGCCGTCGTCGTCGGCGACATCGACCGGGGCGGTGTCTTCGCCTCGCTGTTCGGCACCGTGGCGCTGCTGCCCGACGACCTCCGCCGGTGCGTGAACGCCTTCGTCATCAACAAGTTCCGGGGCGACCCGGCGCTGCTCGAACCGGGGCTGGCCGAACTGCGGGCCCGCACCGGCGTCCCGACCATCGGGGTGCTGCCCTGGATCGACGGCCTCCATCTCGACGCCGAGGACAGCCTGGCGCTGCGGGAGCCCCGGCGCGCCGAAGCGGCCCCGGCGGCCTCGGCCCCGGCGGCGGGCGCCGCCCCGGCGGGCGACATCCTCGACGTCGCCGTCGTCCGCTTCCCCCGGATCTCCAACTTCACCGATGTCGACGCCCTCGCCCTCGAGCCGGGCCTCGCCGTCCGCTACGTCACCCACTCCGCCGCCCTCGGCGCACCCGACCTCGTGATCCTGCCCGGCACCAAGGCCACGGTCGCCGACCTCGCCTGGCTCCGGGCCCGGGGGCTCGACGCCGCCCTCGCCGCGCTGCCCCCGTCCGCCACCGTTCTCGGCCTCTGCGGCGGCTACCAGATGCTCGGCCGCGCCATCGACGATCCGGTCGAGAGCGGCGCCGGGGCCGTCGCCGGGCTCGGCCGCCTCCCCGCCGTCACCCGCTTTGAGGCGGCGAAGATCACCCGCCCCCGCCGGGGCACCGCCCTCGACCGGCCCGTCACCGGCTACCAGATCCATCACGGCCGCACCGCCTCGGAAGCTCCGTGGGTGAGGCTCGACGACGAGTGGGGCGCCGAGCCCGAAGGGGCGGCCGACGACTCGAGCCGGGAGGCCGCCGCCTACGGCACCAGCCTCCACGGCCTGTTCGAGTCGGACGGGTTCCGGGCCGCCTTCCTCGCCGGCGTGGCCGCCCGGCGGGGCAAGCAATTCACGCCGTCGGGCGTGTCGTTCGCCGCCGCCCGGGAGGCCCAGTTCGAACGCCTCGCCGACCTCGTGGAGACCCACCTCGACATGGCGGCCGTCGAGCACCTGATCGCCGCCGCCGTCCGGGAGCCGGTGTGATCCTCTTCCTCTCCACCGCCGACACCGAGATCCTCGCCCTGCGGGCCGCGGTCGAATCGCTGCCCGACGGGTTCCCGGCGGTCCGGGCCGGCTCTCCGGCAACGCTGCAGGAGGCCCCATCCCTCGACGGGGTCGAGGCGGTCGTCGTCCGCCTCCTCGGCGGACGCCGGGCCTGGGAGGCGCCGTTCGACGCCCTGGCCCGGGAGTGCCGCCGGCGCGGGGTCGCCCTGCTGGCCTTCGGCGGCGAGGCGGCCCTCGACCCCGAACTCACCGCCGCCTCCACCGTCCCGGCGGCGGTGATCGCCGAGGCCTTCGCCTATCTGCTCCACGGCGGCCCGGCCAACACCGCCAACCTGCTCCGGTTCGTGGCCGACGAGGTGCTCGGCGCCTCGCCGGCTCACGGCTACGGGCCGGCCGAACCGGTCCCCGACGAGGGCGTCCACTCCGGTGGGCCCGGCCTCGACCCCGCCTTCGACCCGGCGCTGCCCACCGTCGGCCTCGTCTTCTACCGGGCCCACGTGCTGGCCGGGAACACCACGTTCGTCGACGACCTGTGCGCCGCGCTGCGAGCCGCCGGGGCCAACCCCCTGGCCTGCTGGTGCTACTCGCTGCGGCCCGACGAGCGGGGCGACGTGCCGGTCGTGGCCCGGTTCCTGGAGGGCAAGGTCGACGCCGTCGTGACGACGGTGCTGGCCATGGGCCAGGCCGGTGCCGAAGCCGACTCGTGGGACGTGCCGGTGCTGGCCCGCCTCGACGTGCCCGTCCTCCAGGCGGTGGCCGCCACCACCAGCCGGGCGGCCTGGGAGGAGCACGCCGTCGGCCTCTCGCCGCTCGACACCGCCTGGTCGGTGGCCCTGCCGGAGTTCGACGGCCGCATCGTCTCCGTTCCGTTGTCGTTCAAGGAGGTCGTCGACGACGGCGACGACCTCGGCGTGCCCGTCGTCGCCTACCGGACGGTGCCCGACCGGGTCGCCCGGGTGGCCGGCACGGCGGTGCGGCTGGCCCGGCTGCGGCGAAAACCCAACGGCGACAAGCGGATCGCCGTCGTCCTGTCGGCCTACCCGACGAAGCGGGGCCGGATCGGCAACGCCGTGGGGCTCGACACGCCGGCCTCGGTCGTCGGGCTGCTCCACGCCCTGCGGGACGCCGGCTACCGGGTGGACGACATTCCCGCCGACGGCGACACCCTCATGGCCGAGCTCGTCGACCGCTTCTCCTACGAGCGGGAGACGCTGACCGCCGCCCAGCTGGAGCGGGCGGTCGGCGCGGTCGGCGCCGCCGACTACGCGACGTGGTTCGCCGAACTGCCAAAACCCTTGCGGGACAACGTGGTCGAGCACTGGGGGGAGCCGCCCGGGGCGGTCTACGTCCATGACGGCGCCATCCGCCTGGCCGGGCTCGACCTCGGGAACGTGCTCGTCATGGTGCAGCCGCCCCGGGGCTTCGGCGAGAACCCCATCGCCGTCTACCATTCCCCGGACCTGCCGCCGACCCACCACTACCTGGCCGCCTACCGGTGGCTGGAGCGGGCCTGGGGCGCCGACGCCGTCGTCCACGTCGGCAAGCACGGCAACCTGGAATGGCTGCCGGGCAAGGGTGTGGGGCTGTCGGCGGCCTGCGGGCCCGACGCCGCCCTCGGCGACCTGCCGCTCGTCTACCCGTTCGTCATCAACGATCCCGGCGAGGGCACCCAGGCCAAGCGGCGGGCCCACGCCGTCATCGTCGACCACCTCGTGCCGCCGATGACCCGGGCCGAGGTCTACGACGACCTCGCCCGGGTCGAGCGGCTGCTCGACGAGTACTACCAGGTATCGACGCTCGACCCGGCCAAGCTGCCGGCGCTCCGGGCCCAGATCTGGGAGCTGTGCCAGCGGGCCGCCCTCGACCACGACCTCGACCGGGCCGGAGCGGCGGCGCCGGCCGACGACGAGTTCGACGACTTTCTGCTCCACCTCGACGGCTACCTCTGCGAACTGAAGGACGCCCAGATCCGGGGCGGGCTCCACACGCTCGGCCGTCCACCCGAGGGCGACGGCGAGATCGACCTGCTGGCGGCGCTGCTGCGCCTGCCCCAGGGAACGGTGCCTTCGCTGCGGTCGGCGGTGGCCGAGGCGATGGGCCTGTCCCTGGACGACGGGCGCCACGCCGTCGACGCCGTCGACGCCGAGACGAAGCGCCTTCTCCGGGAGGCCCGCTCCGCCGGCTGGCCCGCCGAACCGGCGTTCCTTTACCGCCCCCCAGCGGAAAACGAACGCCAGAACGAGGCGACCGGCGCCGGCCCGGCAACCGGCGTTCCTTTACCGCCCCCCAGCGGAAAAGGAACGCCAGAAGGGGGAGGGGGGGCGCTCGAGCGGGCGCTGCGGTTTGCCGGCGACGTGCTGGTGCCGCGGCTGCGGCAGACGGTCGACGAGATCGGCAACACGCTGCGGGCGCTGGACGGGCGCTACGTGCCGGCCGGGCCGTCGGGGGCGCCGACCCGGGGCATGGCCCACGTGCTGCCGACCGGCCGCAACTTCTATTCCGTCGACCCGAAGACCCTGCCCACGAGGGCGGCGTGGGACGTCGGCCGCCAGTTGGCCGACGGCGTCTGCCGCCGCCACAGGGAGGAGACCGGCGCCTGGCCGGCGTCGGTGGGGCTCGTCGTGTGGGGCACGGCCGCCATGCGGACCCACGGCGACGACATCGCCGAAGCCCTCGCCCTCCTCGGGGCCCGACCGGTGTGGGCGGAGGAGTCGGGGCGGGTGACCGGCGTGGAGCCCGTCCCCCTCGAGGAGCTCGGCCGGCCCCGCATCGACGTCACGTTGCGGATCAGCGGGTTCTTCCGCGACGCCTTCCCCCATCTCGTCCACCTCGTCGACGAGGCGGTGGAGCTGGTGGCGGGCCTCGACGAGCCCCCGGAGCTCAACTTCGTCCGGGCCCACGGCGCCGACCACCGCATCTTCGGGGCCCGGCCCGGCGCCTATGGCTCCGGCGTCCTCGCCCTGCTCGACTCCAAGGAGTGGGAGGGCGACGACGACCTCGCCACCGTCTACCTCGCCTGGAGCGGCTACGCCTACGGCCGGGCCGGCTACGGCGTGCCGGCGCCCGACGCCATGCAGCGGCGCTTCGCCCTCATCGACGTGGCGGTGAAGAACCAGGACAACCGGGAGCACGACATCTTCGACTCCGACGACTACCTCCAGGAGCACGGCGGCATGGTCGCCACCGTGCGGGCGCTGCGGGGCGGGCGGGCGCCGCAGGCCTTCTTCGGCGACTCCGCCGACCCCGAGCGGCCCCGGGTGCGGACGCTGGCCGAGGAGGCCCGGCGCGTCGTGCGGTCCCGGGTGCTCAATCCCCGCTGGATCTCGGCCATGATGCGGCACGGCTACAAGGGGGCATTCGAGATGGCGGCCACCGTCGACTACCTCTACGGCTACGACGCCACCGCCCGGATCGGCGAGGACTGGATGTACGAGCAGGTGACCCGGGCCTACGTCGCCGACCCCGACGTCCGGAAGTTCTTCGCCGCCTCCAATCCCTGGGCGCTGCGGGGAATCGCCGAGCGCCTGCTCGAAGCCCAGGCCCGGGGCCTGTGGAACGCCTCCGCCGAGGCGATGGCCACGCTGCAGCGAGCGCTGCTGGAGGCCGAGGGCTGGGCCGAGGAGCGCCCGTCGTGACCGGCCGGTCGCACAACGCTGCGCCCTTCCCGCTGTCGGCGGTCGTCGGCCAGGACGACCTCAAGCTGGCCCTCCTCCTCCACGCCGTGGACCCGAAGCTCGGCGGCGTCCTCATCCGGGGCGAGAAGGGATCGGGGAAGTCGACGGCGGCCCGGGCGCTGGCCACCCTGATCGGGGATGGCGCCCCGTTCGTCGAGCTGCCCATCGGCGCCACCGAGGACCGCGTCGTCGGCACCCTCGACCTGGAGGGCGCGCTGCTGGAAGGCCGGTCCCGGCTGCGGCCCGGGCTGCTGGCGGCGGCCGACGGCGGCGTCCTCTACGTCGACGAGGTCAACCTCCTGGCCGACCATCTCGTCGACCTCCTCATCGACGCCGCCGCCTTCGGCGTCAACCGCGTCGAGCGGGACGGGATCACCGCCGAGCATCCCTGCCGCTTCGTGCTCGTCGGCTCGATGAACCCCGAGGAGGGCGAGCTGCGGCCCCAGCTCCTCGACCGGTTCGGCCTGGCCGTGGAGGTGCGGGCGCCCCGCGACCCGCAGCTCCGGACGGAGGTCGTGCGCCGCCGGCTGGCCTACGACGCCGACCCGGCCGCCTTCGCCGGCCGGTTCGCCGCCGAGGAGGACGGGCTGCGGGCGGCCATCGGCGACGCGGCGGCCATCGCCGGCGAGGTCGTCGTGCCCGACGAGGTGCTGGCCCTGGCCAGCCGGCTCTGCGCCGAGCTCGACGCCGAAGGGTTGCGGGCCGACCTCGTCCTGGCCCGGGGCTCGGCGGCGCTGGCCGCGCTCGACGGACGCAAGGAGGCGACGGCCGACGACGTCGTCCGGTTGGCGCCGCTGGCACTGGCCCACCGGCGCCGGCGGGGGCCGCTCGACGCCCCGGGGCTCGACCCGCAGGAACTGGAGGAGGCCTTGGGGCGGGCCGACGCCGGCGAGGGCGACGGGGCCGGGAGCGAGGGCGAAGCAGCCCCCGACCCCGGCGGCAGGGGCGAGGCCGGAGGGCCGCAGGATCCCCGCCCCCCGGCGCCGGGTGTGTTCCTGGCGCTGTCGACCCAGCGGCCTTCGGGGGTGCTCGGGCGGCGAAACCGGGGGCCGGCCTCGCGGGGAGGGATCGTCGCCGCCCGGCCGTCCCCCACCGGGGTGAGCGACGTGGCCGTGGCGGCCACGGTGCAGGCCGCCGCCGCCCGCCGGGCGCAGGCCCGCCAGGCCACCCCGGCGCCGGGGGCGGCGGCGGTGGAGCGGGCCGATCTGCGCCAGGCGGTGCGGGAGTCGCGCACGGCCAACCTCGTCGTCCTCTGCGTCGACGCCTCGGGCTCCATGGGGACGGCCGCCCGGATGGAGGCGGCCAAGGGCGCCGCCGTCTCGCTCCTGCTCGACGCCTACCAGCGGCGCGACCGCGTCGCGCTCGTCACCTTCGCCGGCGACGAGGCCCGGGTGGCGCTGCGGCCGACCGGGAGCGTCGAGATCGCCCGGGCCCGGCTGGCCGACCTGCCCACCGGCGGGCGGACGCCGCTGGCCGCCGGGCTGCACACCGCCCTCGACGTCGCCCGCTCGGCCCGCCACCGCGACCCCGATCGCCGCCCGGTCATCGTCGTCGTCACCGACGGACGGGCGACGTCGGCCGGACCGTCCCGGGGGCCCCGGGCGGCCGGGCCGGGCCGCCCGTCGGCCGGCAACCCGGTCGAGGCCGCCCGGGCCGCCGCCGCCGCCATCGCCGCGGCGGGGATCGAGGCGCTGGTCGTCGACGCCGAGGACGGCGACGTCCGCCTCGGCCTCGCCCGCCAGCTGGCCGACGCCATGGCCGCCCACTACACCGCCCTTCCCGACCTCCGCCCCGACTCGCTGGTCCGGGCGGTGGAGGCGGTCGTGGGCCTCGAGCGGCCGTCGTAGGCTGTCGGGCGATGGCCATGGACCCCAAGTCCGCCGCCAAAGCCGCCTACGAGCGCGTCGAGCCGGAACTGGTCGAGCTCAGCCACCGCATCCACGCCCACCCGGAGGTCAAGTGGGAGGAGGAGCGGGCCTGCGCCTGGCTCGGCGAGGCCCTCGACGGCCACGGATTCAGCGTCGAGCCCGGTGTCTGCGGCCTGCCGACGGCGTTCCAGGCCCGGGTCGGGTCGGGGCCCCTCCACGTCGTGGTCTGCGCCGAGTACGACGCCCTGCCCGGCATCGGGCACGCCTGCGGCCACAACATCATCGCCGCCACCGCCGTCGGCGCCGGCGTGGCCCTGGCCGAGGTGGCCGACGACCTCGGCCTCACCGTGCGGGTGATGGGCTGCCCGGCCGAGGAGGGCGGTGGCGGCAAGATCCTGCTCCTCCAGGGCGGCGCCTTCGACGGAGCCCACCTGGCGATGATGACCCACCCGGCGCCGATCGACATCGCCGAGTGGCCGATCATCGCCGCCCAGCAGTTCCGGGTCCGCTACACCGGGAAGGAGGCCCACGCCTCGGCCTATCCCGAACTCGGCCGCAACGCCGCCGATGCCCTGACGGTGGCCGGCGTGGCCATCGGCCTGCTGCGCCAGCACATCCACGCCGGTGACCGGGTCCACGGCATCGTGACCCACGGCGGGGAGGCGCCCAACATCGTCCCGGCCCACACCGAGGCCGAGTACATCGTCCGCGGCGCCACCGTGGCCGACTTCGAGGTCATGCGGGAACGGGTCATGCGCTGCTTCGAGGCCGGGGCGCTGGCCACCGGCACCACGCTTGACATCCTGCCCCGCCACGAGCCCTACGCCGAGATGCACCACGACCCGGCCCTTGCCGCCGCCTACCGCCGCAACGCCGAAGCGCTCGGGCGCACGTTCGGCCCCTTCGACCCCCGGGCCGCCGGCTCGACCGACATGGGCAACGTGTCGCTGGCCATCCCGTCGATCCATCCCGCCATCGGCATCGACTCGCTGCCGGCCGTCAACCACCAGCCCGAGTTCACGGCCCACTGCGCCACTCCCGCCGCCGACCGAGCGCTGCGTGACGGCGCCCTCGCCATGGCCTGGGCGGCGGTCGACTGCGCCACTGACGACACCGTCCGCCACCGGCTCCTCGGTTGATCTCGGGGTGGGCGGCCGCCGGCGCTTCGCCGGCCCGAGCGCCGATCGCCCCGCCGGCTGGTGCTAGACGCCGGCCAACGACACCAGCGGGCGGGCCAGACCCTGGTCCCGGGCCCACAGGTCGAGGGAGACGGTGGCGACGTCGTCGACCAGCGGGACGAGCTCCGCCGCGCCCGGCTCCCGGAGGTCGAAGGTCTTGACGTAGTGCCCGCAGTGCTCGCAGCCGTCGATCCGCACCGCCCGGCGGCCGTGGGGGACGAACGACGGCAGCCGGTTGGGGTCGGACTCGGAGCACCAAGCGCAGACCGCCCGGGGGAACGTCCACCAACCGGCGCAGCGTCCGCAGACGAGCGAGCGGGGCGACCCGCCCATGAACTCCCCCGATTCCTCGGCGATGACCGAGACCTGCGCCGACCCGCCGCAGGCGGGGCAGGCGGCGCCCGTCCACGCGTCACGGTCGGGCGTGGCGATGCCGGCCCGGGCTCCTTCCAGGATCGGGCCGGCGGCCACCCGGACCCAGAAGCCGAGCACGGCCTCCACTCCGAGGGCGTCCTCCAGCCAGGCCTCGACGAGCCCGGCCCGTTCGGCATCGACGGCGTCGCGCAGGGCGGCGCCCGCCGCGCCCAGCTGGTCGGGAAGCGCCGCACCGGCCAGCGCCGACACCGCAGGCGGGATCTCCGCCGCCACGGGCGGCACGGCGGCGGCGAGATCGAGCAGGGGGAACCGGCCGGCGGCGAGGCGGAGCTCCGCACCGGCCGTCACGGCGGCCACGGCATCCTGGACGGGGGGCGACCCCGCTCGCCCCGCCTGGTGGCGCAGGACGGCGGCCATCAGCGCCAGCGGCCCGGCGGCGCCGCCCCCGCCCCCGGGCGCGGCCAGCAGCCGTTCGGCCCGGGCCTGGCGGACGGCGAAGGCCCCCGGCCCGCCCCGGCGGGCCCCCGGCGGGAACGTCATCGGCCGGCGACCGCCGCGCCGGGCGGGATCAGCGGTTCGCCCCGGCCCGCCGGCGGTCCTGGACCCGGAACCAGGCCGGGTGGTGCCAGGCCGCCCAGGCCCGGCTGACCCGGCCGGTGGTCATGGCCGAGATCGTCCCGGGGAACATGACCGTCGACGTGTAGACGTGGATGATGAAGGCCCCGACCATCAGCAGGAAGGCGCCGTGGTGGAGGAACCGGGCCCAGTGGTGCACGGCGGCGGCCCCGCCGAGCCAGGCGCCCCACAGCGGCAGGCCGGTGACCAGCAGCACCAGCCCGAGCACGACCGAGAACCAGTAGTAGCCCTTCTGGCCGGCGTTGTAGCGGCCGGTGTCGAGCCCGGTGTGGCCCTCGCGGGTGTAGGTCCGCAGTTGCCGGACCCACTCCCGGTCGCCGGCCGTCATCCGCATGTCGCGGGCCCACGACACGAGCATCCAGAGGATCCCGAGCGTGAACGCCAGGCCGAACCAGGGGTGCAGGAAGCGCATCGTCTGGCCCCCGCCGAACAGCCCGGCCAGGAAGTAGGCCCGGGGGTAGCCGAGGGCGAAGCCCGACACCATGAGGGCGATGAACGTCACCGCGACCCACCAGTGGACGATCCGCTCGGTGAGCGTGTAGCGCTCCAGCGCCGCGCCGGCGGCGGCCCCACCGTTGGTCTCGGCGCCCGCCCCCATCCGCAGCGCGCTCATCGCTCCTCCTCCTGGAACTCGTGCTCCGGCGCACTGTCGGGGCCCGCCGGTGCGGCGCCGTTGCCGGCCCCGTCCCCGTCGCCGCCGGTCGGCGCCGCCGCGCCACCGTTGGGCGACTGCTGGCCCAGGCGCTCGGCCTCGGCCACCGCCTCCTCCTCCGGCGGCGGCTTCCTCCGGCCCGTCCGCAGGTAGAAGATCGCCGTCGCCAGCGCCCCGCCCCACACCGAGATCGATCCGAGCTTGCGCAGGACCGACAGGGCCGAGAAGAAGGAGCCGGGCACCTGCGGGTCCTTCGGCAGGCCGTAGTCCTCCAGATGGTCGCCCCGGGGGATGACGTACATCATGTGCAGCCCGCCCACGCCGGACGGGTCGTAGAGCATGGCGTGCTCGAAGCCCCGCTTCTTCAGCTTGTCGACCTTCCCGTTGGCGATGGCCACCATCTCCGGCTTGCCGCCGAACTTGATGGCGCCGGTCGGGCAGCTCTTCACGCAGGCCGGCTCGAGCGACGCCGAGACCCGGTCGACGCACAGCGTGCACTTGTAGACCTTCTTGGTCTTCTGGTCGAAGCGGGGGATGTCGAACGGGCAGCCGGTGACGCAGTACTGGCAGCCGATGCACTTGGTCTGGTCGAAGTTCACGATGCCGTTCGTGTACTGCACGATCGCCCCGGGGGCGGGGCAGGCGGCCAGGCAGCCGGGGTCGTCGCAGTGCAGGCAGCTGTCCTTGCGGATGAGCCAGGCCAGGTCGCCGTTGGCCAGCTCGATCTCGTTGAAGCGCATGAGATCCCAGGTGGAGGCGGTCAGGTCGGGGTGGCTCTGGTAGCTGCCGAAGTTCGACGTGTGGTCGGCCGGCAGGTCGTTCCACTCCTTGCACGCCACCTCGCAGGCCTTGCAGCCGATGCAGAGGTCGATGTCGACGAGCTTGGAGATCTCGGTGGTGTGGCGGCGGATCCCGGTCGACGACGCCGGCGTCGCCGACTTGCGCCGGATGGCGAGTCCGAGTTCGGTGGACATGGGCCGGCCCCCTATGCCTTCTCGACGTTGACGAGGAAGCCCTTGAACTCCGGTGTCCGCACGTTGGCATCGCCGACGTAGGGCGTGAGCAGGTTGGCCATCTCCGGCGTGGGGTTGAACTTGCCGGTGCTGGGGTCGGCGCCCCGGCCGGCGGCGTAGTGCCAGTGGACCGGGATGCCCACCTGGTACACGGTCTTGCCGCCGACCTTGAGGGGCCGGATCCGTTTGCTGACCAGGGCGACGCCGACCACCTCGCCCCGTTTCGACTTGACCCTGACCTTGCCGCCGTTGGTGATCCCCTTCTTCTCGGCCAGCTCCACCGGCAGCTCGACGAAGAAGTCGGGCATCGCCTCGACCAGGTAGGGCACGTTCTGGGTGAGGTAGTGCTCGTGCTCGGTCACCCGGTAGGTGGTGGCCACGTAGGGGAACTCGGAGTCGATGGCGGCGAAGGTGCCCTGGGCGTCCTTGTAGAGGAACACGGCCGGGTCGTTCTGGACCTTGGAGAGGGCGTTGGCGACCGGCGACTCCATCGGTTCGTAGTGCTCGGGGAACGGGCCGTCCGACGTCAGCGACCCGGGGGCGAAGAGCCGGCCCACGCCTTCGCCGGTCATGATGAACGCGCCCTTGCCCTCCGAGGGCGGGGAGGTCGGCGAGAAGTCGGGGACGTCGCCGACCCACCTGGTGCCGTTCCATTTGATGCCGACCCTCGTCGGGTCCCAGGGGTTCCCCTGGGCGTCGGCCGAGGCCCGGTTGTACATGACCCGCCGGTTGAGCGGCCACGACCAGGCCCACTCGTGGAAGTAGCCGAGGCCTTCGGGGTCCGACGTCCCCCGGCGCTGCATCATGTTCCCCTCGGGCGGATAGGACCCGGAGTAGATCCAGTCGCCGCAGCTGGTGGTGCCGTCGTCCTTGCAGGCGGCGAAGCTCGGGAGCCGCTTGCCGGTGGTGAGGTCGAAGCCGTTGATCTCCTGGGCCAGCTCGTCGAGGGACGGGTTGCCGGGGTTGGCGTAGTCCCACTTCAGCTTGAGGATGGGCTCCGGCAGCGTGCCGCCCTCTTTGGTGTAGAGGGCCTTCAGCCGAAGGAAGAGCTGGCCGAGGATCCAGTTGTCGTCCTTCACCTGGCCCGGTGCGTCGAGCACCTTGTACTTCCACTGGGCCCACCGGCCGGAGTTGACGAAGCTGCCGTCCTTCTCGATCCAGTGCGTGCAGGGGAACATGAAGACTTCGGTCTGGATGCTCTTCGAGTCGACGCCCGGCCGACGCCAGAACTCCGACGTCGCGGTGGGCAGCGGGTCCATGACCACCAGCCACTTGAGGTTGCCGAGCGACTGGCTGATCCGGTTGGAGTCGGGCCCGATGTTCACGTCCGACATGCCGCCGGCGAAGAGGCCGTCGAGCGTGCCGTTGCGGGCCTCGTTGTGGATCGTCAGCCACGACGAGTTCTGGGACGGCTTCGGGATCCAGGAGTAGTGGTAATCGTTGTCGGCCGTGGCGTCGTCGCCCCACCACGCCTTCATCAGCGACACCATGAACTTCTTGTAGTTGGCGCCGAAGTAGTTGACGGCGTTGGGCGAACTGGCCTTCGACGGCACCTTGGCCAGGTAGTCGGCCAGCGTGTTCATGCCGGGCTTGGGGATCGCCAGGTAGCCGGGGAGGATCTCCCAGCTGATGGCGTTGTCGGTGTTCCCCTGGATGTTGGCGTGCCCCCGCTCGGCGTTGACGCCGCCGCCCGGCCGGCCCACGTTGCCGAGCAGCAGCTGGACGAGGCCGAGGCCCCGGATGATCTGGACGCCGGTGACGTGGTGCGTGAGCCCCACGGCGTAGACGATGCTGCCGACCTTCTCGGGGACGCCGGTGGAGCCCATGAGGTCGGCGATCTGGGTGAACTTCTCGACCGGCATGCCGGTGATCTCCGACACCTTCTCCGGCGTGTAGCGGGCGTAGTGCGCCTTCATCAGCTGGAAGACGCAGCGGGGGTGGGACAGGGTGGGGTCGGTCTTGGCGTAGGCCACCGGCGCCGCCGCCGGCGTGCCGGCCGTCGCCGACGGCGTCCCGCCCGACGCCGCCCCGGCCGCCGAGCCGAGGGCCGGGGCGCCGCCCGACGACCCGGTCGGCTGGCCCCCGGCGCCGGCCGGCGTCTGTCCGGCCCCCAGCCGCTCGTAGTCCCACGTGGTGGTGTCGTAGGACTTCTTCGCCTGGTCGTAGCCGGAGAACAGCCCGTCGTTGAACTCGTAGCCCTCGGCCACGATGAAGCTGGCGTTGGTGTGCAGCTTGACGTAGTCCTCGTGGTACAGCTTGTGCTGGAGGATGTAGTTGATGAGCCCGCCGAAGAAGGCGACGTCGGTGCCGGCCCGGATGGGGGCGTAGACGTCGGCGACGGCGGAGGTGCGGGTGAAGCGGGGGTCGACGTGGATGATCTTGGTGCCGCGCTCGTCCCGTCCGACGTGGGCCCACTTCCATCCGCAGGGGTGGTTCTCCGCCGGGTTGGCCCCGATGACGAGGATCACGTCGCTGTTCTTGAAGTCGCGCCAGTGGTTGGTCATGGCGCCCCGACCGAAGCTGGCGGCCAAACTGGCCACCGTGGGACCGTGTCAAACGCGGGCCTGTTGTTCGAGGTAGACACACCCCAGGGCCCGGAAGAACTTGGCGGTGAGGTACCCCTCCTCGGACGTGATCGTCGCCCCGCCGACGAAGCCGAAGCCCTCGTTGCGGTTGACCTCGAGGCCGTCCTTGTCCTTGAGGACGAGCTTCTTGTCCCGGGAGTCCTTCATGTGCCGGGCCAGCTGGTCGAGGGCGTCGGTCCACTCGATGTCTTCCCACTCGGTGGCGCCGGGCCGGCGCACCTTGGGCCGCAGCGCCCGGTTGCCGTTGAGGGCCAGCTGCAGCGTCGACGCCCCCTTGGGGCACAGGGTCCCGCCGTTGACGGGGCTGTCGGGGTCACCCTCGATGTGGACCAGCGTCTGGGCGACGTTGAGGGCGTTGTCGCCGACCTTGTAGGCGATCATGGAGCAGCCAACGGCGCAGTAGGGGCAGATCGTGCGGACCTCGGTGGCCCGCGAGATCTTCAACTGCGTCACTTCGGCGTACGCCGACCTGAGGTCGAACCCGAAGCTCCCCCAAGCGGCGGCCGCCCCGCCGACCGCCGACATCTTGAAGAAGTCACGACGCGACATCTCCACGGCCAAGCCCCCCTCCCCCGAGGAGCCGGGTCCGATCCGGCTCCGCGCCAGCACAATAAGCCCGGAATCAGTCGCGCTGCCAGGATGGTCGGGGAGAACAACGTGTAGTCACAACGTATCTAGAAGGGTTTGCGCCGTTGCCTACCAACCGGAGAGACGGGCCACGGCGCCGTAGTCGCGCTCTTCGCCGAAGCGCGACATCGCCTCTTCCAGACGGTGGCGAGCCAAGGCCAGCATCGGTGTGTCGAGCCCCTGCCGCTCGGCGAGCTCGGCGGCGATGCGGAGGTCCTTGGCCATGTGGGTGATGCGGAACCCGGGCTCGAAGTCGCCCTGCAGCACCTTGCGGGGGAAGAGGTTGGCCAGCTGCCAGTTGGCGCCCGTCCCGTCCGAGACGGCCTCGACGACGAGGGCCGGATCGACGCCGGCGTCGCGGGCCAGGGCCAAGGCTTCGGCGCTGGCGGCGGCGTTGACGGCGCCGAGGAAGTTGTTGGCCAGCTTGACGGCCAGCCCGGCGCCAACCGGCCCGCAGTGCCGGATGCGGTTGGCCTGGCCGATCACCTCGAGGACGGGCCGCGCCCGTTCCAGCGCCTCCGGCTTTCCCCCGACCCAGACGGCCAGGGTCCCCGCTTCGGCCCCGGGGGGGCCGCCGGACACCGGACAGTCGAGGTAGTCGACGCCAACCTCGGCGCAGCGTTCGGCCAACTCCTTGGCGGTGGCGGGCGAGATCGTCGACATCTCGACGACGACCGTGCCGGGAGCGGCCTTCTCGAGCAGGGAGGTCACGACCTCGGTCACCTCCGGGCTGTCGGGCACGATCGAGCAGACGACCTCGGCGTCGGCGGCGGCGTCGGCCGGAGTCCGCACGACCTTCCAGCCGGCGCCCTCCAGCCGCGCCGGCCGGCGGGACGAGATCGTCACCTCGTGGCCCGCGGCGATCAACCGTCGCACCATCGGCGCCCCCATCAGCCCTGCCCCCACGAATCCCACCCGCATGCTCGCCTCCTGACCGTCGTCGTCCCGCGGCACGAGCGCCGCCCGATCGGCGCGCGATCCTAAGAGGGTCATGACCGCCAGCCGTCCCCGTCCGGCCCTGCCCTGCCACCGGCGGCCACCGTCCGGCGCGACCGGTTGCGCCGGCCCGGCATCGACGGCCGTGAACACCCGCCCCACCGCAATCGGTCGCACCCCACGGTGGCGGCTGGCCGCCGTGCTCGTCGCCGTCGGGCTCCTGCTGGCGGGATGTCATTCGGGCGCAAGCAACCACACGGCCAAGGGTCCGGTGGGGTCGACCGGCCCCGCCGGCGGCGGGGGCGGTGCGGACGGCGGCGCGGCAGGGCTCGCCGCCGGCGGCGCCGGTGGAAGCGGCGGCGAGGCCGGGGCGGTACCAGGCGGGACCGGCGGGACGGGCGCCGGGGCCAAGCCGGGCGGCGGCGCCGGCGACGCCGCCGGCGGGGTGGGCGGCGGCGGCGGAACGGGAGGCTCCGCCGGTGGCGGGCCGTTCGTGGGATCGCCGACCGATCCCGGTGCCGGCCCGGCCCGGCCCCGGGGCTGGCGGAAGCTGCCGGCCGCCCCGCTGCGGAGCCGGCACGGCGCCAGCGCGGTGTGGACGGGCCGGGAGATGGTCGTGTGGGGCGGGGCGTGGCGGGCGGGGAACGCCTCGATCTGGCTCGACGACGGTGCGGCCTACGACCCGGCCGGCGACCGGTGGCGGCGGATCGCCAAGTCGCCGCTCGAGCCCCGGTCGGACGCGGTGATCGCCTGGACCGGCAAGGACGTCCTCATCTGGGGCGGGCAGAAGCAGGGCACGGAGACCGGCTTCGGCGACGAGTGGGACGACGGCGCCCTCTACGACCCGGCCCGGGACTCCTGGAAGCCGATGGCCGACTGGCCGTTGGCCCACCGCTACGGCGCCCGGGCGGTGTGGACCGGCACCCGGCTCGTGGTCTGGGGCGGGGCGTCGGCCGAGGCCGGCCAGGAGCCGCCCCCGCTGGCCGACGGCGCGGCCTACGACCCCGGGGCCAACAAGTGGACGAAGATGCCGGCCGGTCCGCTGGCCGGCCGCATCGACCCGCTCGGCGCCGGCCACGGCGGCGACGCGCTGCTGGCCTGGGGCCCCGGCCCGGTGCAGAACGGCCAGCGGGCGGCGCTGTCGGACAGCGCCGTCTACGACCCCGCCCACAACCGCTGGACGCCGGCCGCCGCCGTCCCGCCGCCGCCCGACCGGACCTGGTGCCTCGACCCGCCGGGCTGCGTCGGCGTCGACACCGGCCGGCGAGTGGTCTTCGCCGGCCAGGGCCTGGCCTGGGACCCGGCCCTCAATCGCTGGGCGCCGATCGCCCCGAGCCCGCTGGCCGACCCCTACCTCGGCGGCAAGGCCACGGCGTGGACCGGCTCGAAGGTGATGGTCTGGGGCGGCGGCAACGCCCGGGGCCCGGCCGACGCCCCGCCGGCCAGCGTCAGCCCGAACGGCGCGGCCTACGACCCGGCCGCCGACCGCTGGGACCCGCTGCCGCCGGCCCCGCTCGCCGCCCGGGCGGCGGCCAGCGCCGTGTGGACCGGCCGGGAGTTCATCGTCTGGGGCGGCGAGGCCGACGAGGCCCACCGGGCCCAGTTCGACGACGGCGCCGCCTACACGCCGTGAGCGGCCTCCGGCCGCTCACGGCGCGGTAGGCCTGTCTCTGCGGCTTCGCCGCCCCGGGCGGGGCCCCAACCCCGCCCTCCTCCGGAGCGTGGGGGCCCTGCCCCACGCCCGGCCGTGATTGCGGCCAGCTCCGGGAACTGCTGTGGTCAGCCTCCCGAGACTTCTTGGGGCTTGGCCTTGCCGGCGCCGATCCAGGGCATCATCGACCGGAGCTGGGCCCCGACGGCCTCGATCGGGTGCTCGGCCGACTGGCGCCGCAGGGCGTTGAACACCGGCCGGTGGGCCTGGTTCTCGAGGATCCACTCCTGGGCGAACTTGCCCGTCTGGATCTCGTTCAGGATCTTCTTCATCTCCGCCCGGGTGTCGCTGTTGACAATCCTCGGCCCCCGGGTCATGTCGCCGTACTCGGCGGTGTCGGAGATCGAGAACCGCATGTTGGAGATGCCGCCCTCGTAGATCAGGTCGACGATGAGCTTCACCTCGTGCAGGCACTCGAAGTAGGCCGACTCCGGCTGGTAACCGGCCTCGACCAGCGTCTCGTAGGCCGCCTTGATCAGCTCGGTCAGGCCGCCGCAGAGGATGACCTGCTCGCCGAAGAGGTCGGTCTCGGTCTCCTCCTTGAACGTCGTGTCGAGGACGCCGGCCCGGGTGGCGCCGATGCCCTTGGCGTAGGCCAGGGCGACGTCCTTCGCCTTGCCGGTGGCGTCGTGGGCCACCGCCACCAGCGCCGGCACGCCGCCGCCGTCCTCGAACGTCCGGCGCACGAGATGGCCCGGGCCCTTGGGGGCGATCATCCACACGTCGACGCCCTTCGGCGGGCGGATCTGGCCGAAGTGGATGTTGAAGCCGTGGGCGAAGGCCAGCGAGTCGCCGTCCCGCAGGTGGGGCTCGATCGAC
>Ga0070741_10004493_pt1 | contig 32501 bp, 23 predicted proteins | sample Coa_R1_4_FD_66440 | JGI IMG/M metagenome (GOLD analysis project Ga0070741, IMG submission 66440) | Surface soil microbial communities from Centralia Pennsylvania, which are recovering from an underground coalmine fire - Coalmine... | ecosystem: Environmental > Terrestrial > Soil > Unclassified ... | reverse complement strand
TTGACTTCTTCAAGATAACCCAGGATGGCGCGGGTTTTGTTGTGGGAGGTCGCTTCGGCGCAGCCGGAAACCCCCTCGTCGGTGTCGAGGCGGATAAAGATCAGATTGCGCCAAGCCGCGCCGGTAACAAAGACTTCAACGTTAGTAATTTTCACGCCAGTTGCTCCCGCGGATCGATCTTGAGCCACAGCAACGCCCCGGCGAGGTTGGCTGCCATGGCGATGAAAAAGGGCGGCGCCCAGGAGTTGCTGTATTCGAGGAAACCTCCGAAAGCCAGGGCGGAGGCTGCGTTTCCAAGGCTGCCCATGGTCAGCATGAGAGCCGAGAGTGTGCCGGCGCGTCTCATTCCGACATCAAGACAGACGGCGAAGCAGACGCCGTGAGCCAGGGCGGCGCCCGCATCCGCCGCGGCCAGGAACAGTACGGCGAGGAACGGGTTCGAAACCATAATGCCTGGCAGAACAGCCAGCGCTCCGACGCTGAATCCGCACACTCCCACCAGACGCCTTCCCAATACGACGCCCCGCAGCCGCGTCAGGCGGTCGCTCCACCAGCCGCCCAGAGGTTTGGCCGCCATGCCGAGAACGCCGGGGACGGACGCGAGGATCCCGGCGAGGAAAACCGGCAAGTGGCGGGCCTCCCGGAGATAAGTAGGGAACCAGGTTATGTAAATGTAGCCGGTGTAGCCGTAGGTGAAGTACATGAGCAGCAGCGCCCAAAGGTTAGGTTTGCGCAACAGGCGGCTCCAGGCGATCGCCGCGGTCGGGGCGGGCGCTTCGCCGGCGGGCGCAATCAGCTCCAGCTCGGCGGCGTTCACAGCCGGGTGGCTCTTAGGGTCATTTCGATACCAGCAATACCAACCAAGCGCCCAGACGGCGCCGAGCGCACCCAACATGAGGAATGCCGCTTTCCAGCCCCAACGGACCAGCAAAACCGTGGCCAGCGGCGGCGCCAGCGCCCCACCGGCGCTCATGCCGGCGAAAAATACGCCTTGCGCCCGAGCTCGCTCGCCGAATGGAATCCACCGGGCGAAGCTGCGCGAGACGTTGGGAGCGGCGCCGGCCTCTGCGGCGCCAAACAGGAATCGAATCGCCATCAGGGAAGTGAAGGTTCGGGCTCGGGCCGTTGCGGCGGTGAAAAAAGACCACAAGATCACAATCACGGTCAGCACGCGTCTGGGACCGTAACGGTCGGCCAGCCAGCCTGCTGGAATGTGGAAAAGCGCGTAGCCCCATACGAAAGCGCTGAACATCCAGCCTAACTCGAGAGCGTCGAGGCCGAGGTCCTGGCGAATGGCAGGCGCTAGCACGCTGAGCGCCGCCCGATCAAGGTACAGGATAAGGGCGAGCAGAAAAGTCGCTCCAACCAGCTTGTGCCGGACCTGCGTTGGCTTGGCGACGCCCGCTATTGGGTTGTTTGTGAGAATATGCCCGCCACCTGCGGCGTCTCGAAGAGCCGGACTCGAAATGCGCCATCGCTCTGTTCGGCGATCAACCACAAAATTGGAGCCGGCTAGCGGCGCCGCTGCTAGTGACGCCGCCCGGCTTTGATCGGCAACTTGCCAAAAACCGGGCTCGCAGGCCAGGGGGCGACTTGATTAGGACGGCCGCCTGCCAGCCGGCGACAAGGGATTCGCCAGAGCTGGAGGCTTCCCCGCCGACATCAATTCGGCAATACGCAGGCTCGCTTCAGGCGAGCAACCCCCAGTCTTTGCCTGAGGTCGACAGGAGCCCGCGGGGCTCCGTGCCACGCCGGCAGAACTGAATCAACCCGCATTTTGCGCCCTCTGGCGCGCCACCTCGCGTTGGCAGCCGAGGGCCGTGCTAATCTTGCTGGCGGCGGACCTCACCAGGCTGGGCAACTGGGGCTCGCGCCAGGCCGCCATGCGTGCAGCCATCATGGAAATGCTTACCGCGGCTACAACCTCGCCGCGATGGTCGCGTACCGGGGCGCTCACACAGCAGGCGCCGGTTACAGCTTCTTCACGATCCGTGGCGTAACCACGGGACCGGACCATTTCCAACTCGCGCTCGAGCACTGCCCGGTCGGTGATGGTGTTCGGCGTCCTGCGCGACATGCCGTCTTTCTTGAGCAGCCGTGCCGCCACCACCGGAGGTAGGTGCGCTGTCAGCACTTTCCCCACTGCCGTCGCATGGGGGCTGGCGCGAGCGCCGATGCGAAGCTTGATTTGCACCTCACCGGGCGAATCGATCTGTTCGACGAAAAGAATCTCCAGTTCCCGCTCGTCGAAGACAGCCAGATTGGCCGTGGCCTCAGTCGCTTCGGAAAGGCGCACCAGATAGGGGCGGGCCACTTCCCGCAGCTCAATACGCTGGTGCACCAGATGGCCGAGCTTGAGCAATTCCAAGCCAAGCCGATATTTCTTGCTTTGGGGATCCTGGGCGAGATAACCGAACGGCTCCAGGGATCTGACAATGCGGTGAACATCGCTCGGCAACAGACCGGTCTTTTTTGCCAGCTCGGTGATTCCCATCAGAGGCCGCACACGAAACGCGCCCAAAACGCGGCACACCTTTTCGATCGATGTCGCAGGCTTCACGCCGCCTCCCGATACTGTAAAGATGAGCTTATCGAAAAACAAGCCTGGCATTCAACTATTTTGAATACGATTATTGACGCCGGCTGCGGCCCGCTCCAGAATGGCCCGTAAGCCGGGAGTGCAATGGCGTGATGCGACAGGCGGGGTTCCCGCAGGCCCCTCCTTGCTGATTGCGGCAGCGGGACAGCGGATACGCGGTTATCTCGGGGACGCCCATTGATTTGCCAGGCGGCGTCGCCCCGAAGGCGATCGCGAGGGTCCCTGTGTCAGACCAGCGCGGAGGTGAGGCTGAATGGGGTCCTGCCTGTCAGGCTGGCGCTGCTGTGGCGCGGTCGCGTCAGGGGCGGACCCGGCGGTTTTATGAACACCGGACCCTTTGTTTTTCTTTGATCACAGATGCTGTTCGGAAGGAGGGACCATGTTAGAACGTAAAACTCTAAGCGCAATGAAGGCATCAGGGATGATCCGAGCCTCCGGATGTGCGCTCGCTCTGGCCGTGGGGGTCTGGTGGGCCGGCGCCGGCCTCGCTCAAAATACCAATTCCGGAGAGATTCGCGGCACAGTCACCGATCCGTCGGGCGCGGTCGTGCCCGACGCCAAGGTAACCGTTCTCAATGTGGATACGGGCGTCTCGATTGACTACTACACCAACGCGGCCGGTCTCTATGACACCGTGTCCATTCTTCCAGGGAGGTACCGGATCACGTTTTCCAAGGAAGGCTTCAATACGCTCGTGCGGGATGGCATCACCCTCCAGGTCGGCTCTCCTCTCACGGTGGATGCGCGCCTGTCGGTCGGGACGGCTACCCAGGAGGTTCAGGTCAACGCCGAAGCGCCCTTAGTGAAGACAGAGAGTCCCGAGCAGTCGGCCAATCTGCCTGCGGAGACCATGACGGAGTTGCCCAATGTCACGCGGAGCTGGACCAACTTCCCGAAAATGCTTCCGGGGGTCACCCAAGCCTCGACCAACGGCGTCATCACCGTTAATGGCACAATGCCGAACTATGCGAGCTTTCTGGCGGACGGCGCATCGGCGACGCTGGCCCACAGTTCGAACCCGGTCACGTCGAATTTCGAGGCAATCGCCGAGGTACAGATCATAACATCCACGTTCTCGGCGCTCTACGGCACCGGAGCCGTGGTGTATAACCAGATCAGCAAGAGCGGGACAAACCAGTGGCATGGCTCTGCCTATGAATTCGTGCAGAACAACAATTTGAACGCGCGAAGCTTCTTCGCCGGCTCCGTGCCCGTATCCCATTACAACGACTTCGGCGGCTCGGTCGGAGGTCCGATTCGCAAGGACAAGATCTTCTTCTTCTTCAACGCTGAGAAGGTGTTCAACAACGGAGTCAACTACAGCTTCTATACGTATCCCACACCGGACATGCGGGCGGGGAACTTCTCGAATTCGATCTTCCCGGCTATTTATGATCCCGGGAGCATGGCCAACGGCGTGCGGACTCCCTTTCCAGGCAATATGATCCCAGCCAGCCGCATCGACCCCCTCGCGGCTGCTGTTCAGAAATACTTCCCCACGCCGACCCTGCCCGGCTATGCAAACAACCTGTTGGCGACTCTCCCCACCCATTCGCCGAGAATGACCTACGTGGGTAGAATCGATTCCAATATTTCCGACCGGAATCGGTTGACGATGTCGGTAACGCAATTTGAAACGCCGGCGTTCGCCGCCAGCCCTGATTGTCCGATCGACTGTTACCCGGGCGGGGGCGATAACTACAGTGCCCAGATTTCGGATGTTTTCACCATAACGCCGGCGACAGTCAATGAGTTCCGTATCGGTTTTGCCCGGCAGTATTACTGGGAACAGTCGGAAATGCTGGGCAAAAATTACCCGCAGCAGCTCGGCTGGACTTACGCGAAGGCGAATATGTTTCCCGGCGTCACCATCGCCGGGCCGGTCGGGGCGACCAGCATTGGCACCAATCTCAATGACGCAGTCTACGCGCAAAACATCTTTGACCCCTCCGACACGGTCACCTTGATTCGGGGCAGACACATTCTGCATTTCGGCGCCGAGCTGCTGTACCTTCAGGACAATGACACCGCCTGGGGCAATATCAACTCAGGGAACTTCACTTTCAGCGGGGCTTACACAAGCAGCGCTCCCTTTGGCAGCGGCGGCCTCGGCTATGCGGACTTTCTGCTGGGTCAAGTCGCCAGTTGGAGCGCGACCAACAGCCCTATCAATGCAATGCGCGAGATCCAGCCCCAGATGTTTATCCAGGACGACTTTAAGGTCAAGCCGAATCTTACCGTCAACCTGGGACTCCGTTATCAGATCCAGGGAGGCTGGCATGAGCTTCACAACCAGTTGGGTTCCTTTGATCCGGCGCTTCTCAATCCCGCCGCGAATACGCCAGGCGCGATGTGGTTTGCGCCGAACAACGGACGCAATTCTGTGGAGGCCCAGGTCAACGACATCTTCCTGCCGCGAGTGGGCTTTGCATGGAATGTGAAGCCAAGCTGGGTGGTGCGAGGCGGCTTCGGCCTTTACAGCTATGGTTGGAGCGAGGACACCTACTCAAGCGGTTCTGAGGGAGTGGGCGCGAGTTTCACCGGTTCACTGAGCGACAGTACGCGAGCCACCCCGGTGTTTTTGTTTTCAGCCACCAACCCGCCGCTCAATTACGTGGGCGCCTCCCGGGCGCCGGACGGCTACAACGGGCATAACGTAAATTTCGCCCCCTATCACACGCCGGTTGCGCGGAATTATCAGTGGTCGTTTAGCGTCCAGCGCCAGTTGCCGAACGGCCTGGTGGCCGAAGCCGCCTACATCGGCAATCATGTTAACGGACTGTCGTTCCCGGTGGACATCAACCAGGTGCGTTATAACAAGCTGGGAACATCGCCCACGCCGCAAAGCCTCCGTCCGTTTCCACAGTTCCTGAATATCAACGGCAATCACTACAACGCGATTTCCAACTACAACTCGCTGCAACTCTCTCTTCAAAAACGCTTCTCATCGGGGATGAGTTTCAACGTCAACTACACGTGGTCGAAAATGCTCGACGAGCAAGATTCTTCCGGTTGGGATGGTAATGGCGGCACGCAGTATTGGCAGAACGCCTATCTGCCGGGTGTCAACTATGGGTACTCGAACTTGAACCGTACGCACATGTTCAAGGGGAATGTGATTTACGACCTGCCGGTGGGCAAGGATAAGAGACTGCTCAATCGCGGGGGGCCGCTGGACTGGATTGCAGGCGGGTGGCAGGTCTCTTCGATCTTCCTTGTGGAGTCGGGCACCCCTTACACTCCCACCATGGGCACACAGAACCTGAGCGGAGCTCTTTCCGGCAACTGGTTTCCAAATCTGGTCGGTGATCCTCATTTGTCCAATCCCACTATTCGCCGCTACTTCAACACGGCGGCGTTCGCGCAGCCTGCCCCATTCACTTTCGGGAACTCCGGCCGAAACATCCTGTTTGGACCCCTGATGTCGGACATCGATTTCTCGATGGCCAAGAGTTTCATAATCCCTAGGTTCGAACGGGGCAGACTTCAGCTTCGGCTGGACGCGACGAACATCATCAATCACCCGAGTTTTGGCAACCCGAACGCCAGCGTCGGAACTCCCAACGCAGGTATTATTACCACAACTACGGTGGGCGGCCGGGTGGTTCAGCTCGGCGCGAGATTGTCGTTCTAATATGGGGCGACGTTGTCAACAGCTTCAGGTTGAGCCCGGCTGTTTTTCGTAAGAGGGGCCAAGAACAGCAGAGCGGGTGACAGGACCAGAGGCAAGATGCGACGGTTGATCACTCTAATATCCGCGGGTCGGAACCGCATAATCGTGATCCGTCGGGAGCTGCCTCGGACTGAGGACGCGGGTTGGGTATGTTGAAACCGTACCGCACAAAACATTGGAGGATTTCCGTTCCGTGTGCCTGGATCCTGTCACCCGCACTGCTGCTGAATGCATAAGCCCAGCTGAAATGACCTATGGTGTTTGGCGCCGGCTAACGCTCACCGAGGGTAGGGGATCGAGATGAGGTTTGTTCGTTTTGTCTGCGTCGTTTTACTGGCGTCATTTGGGGTGTTTGCGCAGGCGAAAATCCCGAATGCCAAGGAGCGCATCGGACTGAACTTTATACGGCCGGATGCCAACCGGCCCGGCAGCTTCGATTTCGTTAACAACGGCCCGTGGCTGGTGGGCCAATTGAGGCGGCTAGGCGTGAAGTGGACTCGCGTGGCTTTCTCATGGGTGATCATCCAGCCTGAGGAAAAGCGCTACGATTGGTCGGCGTATGACCGGATTGTGGACGCCTGCGAGAAAAACGGCATCGAGGTTCTTGCTACCCTCGGCGGCCACTTCGACCGGCCACCCGTGCCCGCGTGGGCGGGCTCGACGCTGGCTGAGGTTGTAGAGAAAAATCCGGCGTCCCTGGAGGCGTTCACTCGCGCTTGGGCCGAACGGTACAGGGGCAAAATCCATTATTACGAGATCCTGAACGAGCCGAGGGGACAACACAAGGACCTGTCGGTGAGGGCCTACGTCGAAAAAATTCTCCAGCCCTCCTACCGCATCATTAAGTTCTTCGATCCGCAAGCCAAGGTGTTGCCATGTGCTTATAATCAGCTACCGCCGATCGGCGACCCCCAGGAGTTCTGGGACCTTGCCCGCGGCTACTATGACATTCAGAACCTGCATGTTTATGAGGACTGGGGGCGCTTCCGCACAGATACGACAGCGCAGAAGGAAGAGCGCACCGTGCGCCGGTTCCGCGCCCAGATGGAGAATCACGGCGAAGGCAACAGGCCTTTCTGGCTGACCGAGATCGGCTGGTGGGGAACTGTGAGTTTGAACGGTATGGCCCAAGCCGCAGAGAGCGATCCGGAGCTGCGAGGCAGGTTCAAGCCATTCTATACAGGCCGTGAGTATCTCGACCATCCCGTGATCGCGCGGGAGGACGAGCGGCGCGCCGTCTGGATGAAGGACATGTTTCCGCGGATGTTGGCGATCCCGGGTTGCGAGAAGGTGTTCCTGTGGGTCGTTATGGACGAATTTGAGGGCGGATGGAAACCGGAGGCGCTCTATGGCCGCGCCAGCGGCGGCCAGAAGGTAGGGCAGGTGGATCTCTGGGGGATCATCGCCGGCGACCGCCGGTGGCGCAAGTCCGCCTATGTACTCCAGAAGATGCTGAAATAGGTAACCGCATATCAGGAGATACTAAGCAAACGCCAGGCGCCCCCAGAAAGCACCGTCGAGTTATGAGGGGGCCCGGATCCTTTCATCCGGCCTTTTTCCTGCGTGGAGCCAGGTTCAGACGTCCGCCAATATTTATTGGGAGGCGCAAGATTGGCTGTAACGAAGCTTTGGGGGATAGAATCTAGGAGGGCTCGTCTTGACGAGCTTACCGCCCGGGGCACCGAGCGTGGCGTCTGGCAGCCGGTACAAAGGTGACCAGGCGCTATAGTTTTCTGCTCCTGGCCGTTCAGAAACGCCACGGCGGGTCGGTGGGATCCACCTGCCGTCGCTGTCTAGAAAGGCGGCTCCATAGGCTCGAGCCGTAGCTGATATGGATTTCAAGACGCTTACGATTTTCGTCATATTGGCGACTTCTACCCTCGCTCAGTCCCCGCCCGATAAGCGCCAGCAGATCGAAACTCACATCCAGAAGGCGAGGGAGTTCCTCAAGAGTAACCGAACCGATGCCGCGGCTGGTGAATTCAAAGCCGTGGTCGCTCTGGATCCGAATGATGCTGACGCAAGGAATAATCTTGGGGTGCTGCTGTTCTTTCGCGGGGCCTATGCAGAGGCAGTCCCGCAGCTTCGTGCCGCTGTAAAGCTCCAGCCCACCTTTGTGCGGACCCGAGCCCTGCTAGGTATGGCGGAAAAACGGATCGGCGAAATTGATCGTGCCGAGGCTGACCTCAGGGAATCGTTGCCGCGGCTACAAGAAGAAAAGCTGAAGGTGGAAACCGGAATGGAGTTGGTGGAGCTCTATTACGGAGGGGGAGATTTGGCAAAAGCCGCGGGTATCGTGCGTGTGCTACGGCAGTTGAAGCCCGCCGATCCGAATATCCTGTACGCGGCATACCGTATCTACTCGGCGCAAACGGATGAGGTCATGCTCAGCCTTGCCATCAGTGCGCCTGGATCTGCGCGTATGCACCAGTTCATGGCTCATGAGCTGGCTCGCCAGGGCAATAGCGAGGGCGCCATCGCGCATTACCGGGAAGCCCTTAGGATCGACCCGCGCCTCCCCGGGGGCCATTTCGAGCTGGGCGAGATGCTGAACGCAGCCGGGGATTCGGAGAGCGCTCAAAAGGAGTATGAGGCCGCTCTGGCGGCAAACCCCTACGACGAAAAATCCGAGTGCCGGTTGGGGGAGTTTGCTATGCGTGCGTCCGATCTTCAGGCGGCCGCCAGGCGCTTTTCAAGGGCGCTCCAGTTGCAGCCAAATGACATCGACGCCAGCGTCGGCCTGGCAAAGGTGTGGATTGCCATGGACCAGCCGGGGAAGGCTCAGCCGCTCCTGGAGCATGCCGTTACGGTGGAGCCATTCGACGCCGTCATCCGTTATCAACTAGCCATGGTCTATCGCCGCCTGGGGCGCACTGACGATTCCCGCCGCGAACTCGCAGAATTCCAGAAACTCAAAGACATGAAGGAAAAGCTCAGGCAGGCCTACCGCAGCATGCACCTCCAGCCCAAGCCGGATCGCCCGGATCCAGCAGAAGCGAAGTAGACCCTCCACCAGCCCCAAACGGGACTCCTGATTAGACAAAACCGGCAAAGGCACGGGATGGGTGAGGAAAGACCAGGCGGGAATCGAAGTAGGGATTGTCCGAGTTTCCGTTGAAAGTAGCGCCCCTCGCGCAACCCACTTTACGACGCCTTCCTACGTTTGACAACCTCCGACTTAGAGGAAGCGATCGCTTCCAATTCTTTGAGAAGGACAGGAATCTGTTTATATCCTTGGATTCGGCGGAATTGTTTCTCCGCCACAGGAGGCCGGATTCCACCCAGCGCTCACGCTGATCACCCCTGTGCCATCGCTTCACGTTTAAGCAAACCCGCTCCACAATGGAGAAGGCGGACTCGATCACGTTGGTGCTGGCCAGGCTCTTCCGGAGTTGCGGGGGAAGGTGGAGCCGGTGTACGGTCAGCGTTTCCTCCAAGCCTTCCTCCAAACTCCGCGCCGCGCTGGGATTGAGGTCCATCAATTCGCGATGCAGTTGGGTCAGCGTCAGCTTGGCGGCGTAGTCTCCGATGGCGTAGGCCGCGTTGAGCTTCTTGGCCACCGAGGGCTTCTGTTCATCGGTCAAGTGATCCAGCACGTTGCGGCACGATGGCGTCCTGACGGCAGTGGGAGGTTGAGAACGGCGGTTCATGGTTATTCTACGCCACCGCCTGCCGGGTGGCAGGCTGAGGAGGCCGCATTGACCGGTACCCTCTGCGTGGCTGATCGACCACCTGGGGTGATAACCGGGCGCGGCCGACATCGCAATGCCGAAGTATCCGGCATCTCCCGCGAGCTGAAGCTCGCGGCGTGAGGAGCTAGCCGAGGCGGAAAGGGAACTCGCCAGGCGGCGAAAGGAGTGGGAGCGGTGGCAAGAGAGATTGCGCCCCAAGAAGCTGCCAAAGCGAAAAAAGTCGAGGAGAAGGCTCGCAAGGAAGTTGAAGATTTCCTGAGTCAACTCAAACGGGCTATCGAATCCGCCGGAGCTGGGACCTGCGAAGGATTTGGTCTTCCGGCGCAAAGCTGGTTGAGAAAGTATTACCCAGGCAGCAAGGAAAGGCGAAACCAAAGTGCGGAAGTGTTCGAAAAATCTGGTACGCCTGGGGCGACTCGAACGCCCGACCTTCTGCTCCGGAGGCAGACGCTCTATCCATCTGAGCTACAGGCGCACAGGCAGGTCTTCTTCATAATAGCCTCGGCGGCGAAGGCCGTCAAATGCAGGTCGTGCGCTAAATCGGCGATCACGCGCAGCGTTCGAGAATCACCGGTTAGCTGCGTGATCCGATGGCCGCCGCAATTCGCGCCGCCACCGCTAAGGGCCACACGCCAAAAGGTTACTGCCGAGATGCAGCAGCCATACCCTGCGTTTTCCGGAAACATGATCTGAGGGGCGCGACAGTATCCCTGTGGATGGTAGCCGTCTCTTCGAGCCGGAAAGGGAAGGGCCGTTGCCTTGGACGCGGCGAGGGTCCGGCGACGCCACACGCAAGATTGGTTCTGCTTCGATTTTCGGGAACCTGGCCGCGGCGCGCATAGCCAACACCGGAATCGTAGCGGCGCGGATGACTTTTCCAATCCGGCGAGGTATTTTTAAATGACGATTTCGCAACGCATGACGCGGCTCTGCGGTATAACAGTAAGGCGCCGGTTCACTCGAGCCTGGTGAACGCCGGCCTGGCAGCGGCGAACGGGAGGGTTAGGCATGCTAGAGTGGGGGAAGAGTCCTTGGGGGCAAGACGTCCCTGTCCACATCGCTTTCTACCTTTTGTGGGTTTCCGCAATCGCGGGATTGCTTTTTCTGATCGTCCATGCCATTTGGATCCGGTACTTTGCCAAGCCGGATGAGTATGCGGAAGGCGTTCCGGCAAGCGCCAGCGCGCGTATACCAGACAAAATTCCGCGGCATTCGCTGGGCGCGCGGCTGTTCCACTGGGTCATGGCAGCGGCCATGTTTGTGCTCCTCTTTACGGCTTTTCTGCCGAAGGTGGGCGTGCGGTTTGACTGGGTCACTTATCACTGGATGGCAGGCATCGTCCTAACCGTCTCGATTCTGTACCACATTATTCATGCCAGCTTCTGGCTGGACTTCTGGTCCATCTGGCCCGACCGGATCGATATCGAGGATGCGTCCCGAAGAATCCGGCGCTTTTTAGGGCAGCCCGCGCCGCCGCCGAGAAGATTCGCCAAGTATCCGCTCGAAAACAAGCTGTACCACGGGGTGATCGTTCTGGCCGGCCTCTCCGTGATGCTGACCGGAGTTTTTATGATGTTCCGGGTGCGCACGCCCTTCTTCACCCGGAACCCGTACCTGTTTCGCGACATGACCTGGGGACTGATGTACGTGCTGCATGGCCTGGCCGGAGTCGGGTTGATCGCGCTGGTGATGGTGCACGTCTACTTCGCCGTCCGGCCCGAGAAACTTGACATTACGAAGTCCATGATTTTCGGCGCCATGAGCCGCGAACACTATCTCGAGCACCATGACCCCCAACGCTGGGCTCCCGAGGCAGGGTCAAAGTAGGCGCGGGAAGCTGCGATGCCCGGCGGCGTGATGCAAAACCTTGTGGCGATAGCCTGCGGCCGCGCATAGCTGCTTCGGACTCTGGCGCGCCCGGCAGAGAGTCTGTTTAGCAGCGGCTTTGGGAACGGGGGGCGGGAAAAAGGGGCGAATTCCGCCGCGAGATTGCGGCGCGGATTTATAACTAACACCAAGCGGCCGGAAGCGACGAGACTAATGCTTGACGAAACGACGGTCCATGAGCTGGAACATTCCTGCAATGCGATCGAAGAATGCTACGAGTTCATGCTCGCCTACGCGGCTCAAGGTCTTCCCAGCGACGTGGGGAGCCATTCCGGCGGACAGCTTCGAGAGTTTTTAGGCCGCGCCGTGGAGGCGATCTCCAGATTAGCCGCCATCTACGCCAAAGCCGTAAGGGAAGAAGGTTTGCAGCCGGCGGAGCGATACCAAGCCTTCCTGGGAGTGCTCGAGCGCGATGCCAAGGATTCGCTCGCCGCGATCGAACTCGTGCTGGCGCAACCCGCCCTCAGCTCTCAGTTGATTGATAATTTGAACGCTTCCATCCATCTCCGGGCGCTGCTCACGGATTTGTTTTTGATCGACGAAATCGTGAAGCTGCACCGCCTGGCCGCAAATGCGACAAGCGGATGAGAAGGGTTCTCCCTTGATCTTCCCCGGAAAGGGGTGGGGCGGCGTTTCCGGTGCGCAATGCTACTCGGCGGGGGCGCCTCGGCTCCTCCCGGGATAACATCAATCACCAAAGCTTCGAGGCGCCCGGCGGAAAAGTGCGACTTCCAGCTATTCCTCTTCCTGCTGGCTCGCCAACTTGGAAATTACAGAAAGGTCTTCAAGCGTGGTGACATCGCCTACAACCTTGTCGCTGGTTACGATTTCCCGCAACAGCCGGCGCATGATTTTGCCGCTGCGGGTTTTGGGAAGAGCTTCGACAAAGCGAATCTGCTCCGGCTTGGCGAAGCTGCCAATCTCGTGAGCCACCCAGTTCCGCAACTCCTCTGCGAGCTGATCGCGGCCGTCGGGACCGCCCTGCTTGAGCGTGACAAACGCGCACACGGCCTGGCCCGTGATCTCGTGCGGCCGCGCCACTACAGCCGCCTCGGCGACGGCCGGATGGCGGACCAGCGCCGACTCCAGTTCCATCGTGCTCAGGCGATGGCCGCTGACGTTCATCACGTCATCCACGCGGCCCAGAATCCAGAAGTACCCATTTTTGTCACGCCGCGCTGCGTCGCCAGTAAGATAGACTCCGGGAATACGCTTCCAATACTGCTCCTCATACCGCTCTGGGTCCCGGTATAAAGTACGGAACATGGAAGGCCACGGGCGGCGGATAATCAAGAAGCCTTCCCTGCCGGCCTCGACCGTATTTCCCTGCATGTCCACAACGTCCGCCACGACGCCGGGCAGCGGATATGTCGCCGAACCTGGCTTGGTGGGCATGGCGCCTGGCATGGGCGAAATCATAATCGACCCGGTTTCGGTCTGCCACCAGGTGTCCACAATCGGGCAGCGCTCCTTGCCAATTACCTTGTGGTACCACTCCCAGGCAGCGGGATTGATCGGTTCTCCGACCGATCCCAGCAAGCGGAGGCTCGATAGGTCGTGCTGCCGGGGCCACTCCTCGCCGTGGCGGATAAACGAGCGAATAGCGGTCGGGGAAGTGTAAAGAATGTTGACCTTATACTTCTCGATAATTCTCCAGATGCGGTCGGGTTTCGGATAATCGGGCGCGCCTTCATAGATCAGGGTCGTGGCGCCCTGCATCAGCGGCCCATAGACGATGTAGCTGTGCCCCGTCACCCATCCTATGTCCGCCGCGCACCAGTATGTATCTTCATCGCGCAAATCAAACACCCACTTCATGGTCATCGCGACCTGAAGCATATAGCCGCCTGTGGTGTGAACGATGCCCTTCGGCTTTCCGGTCGTGCCGGACGTGTAGAGGACATACAGGGGCGTCTCGGAATCCAGGCTTTCGGCCTCGCAAACCTCAGAAACCCCTTCGTCCAGTTCGTGGAGCCAGTGGTCGCGGCCGGCCTGCATATGAATCTCAGCCCCCGTCCGGCGGCAGACAATGACGTCTTTAACGTTCGGGCATTCTGCGAGCGCCTCGTCGGTCGTGGCTTTTAGCGGTATCAAGCGCCCCCGGCGCCATCCGCCATCCGCCGTGATTACCAGTTTGCATTGCAGATCCTGAATGCGCGTCTTGAGCGCCTCGGCGGAAAATCCGCCGAACACCACGCTGTGCGTGACTCCCAGGCGCGTGCATGCCAGCATGGCAACCGGCAGTTCGGGGATCATCGGCATATAGATCACCGCGCTGTCGCCGGTCTTCAGTCCAAGATGCTTGAGCACGTTGGCGAACCGGCACACGCGCCGGTGCAGCTCTTGATACGTGAGCGCCTGCTGCTCGCCCGATTCACCCTCCCAAAGAATCGCCGCCCGGTTCTTCCGCCAAGTGGCCAGATGGCGATCCAGGCAGTTGTAAGACATATTGATCCGGGCGCCCACAAACCACTTGGCGAAAGGGGGGTTCCATTCGAAAACGTGGTCCCACTTTTGGAACCAATGCAGTTCCTTTTCCGCCAGTTCGCCCCAGAATTCCTCAGGAGCGTCCAGGGCGCGCTGGTACAGCCTCTTATACGCGTCAAGGCTGCGGACATGCGCTTTCTTCGCAAATTCCTTAGGCGGTCGATAGGCTCTGCTGGCTTTCATTCCGGTCTCCTGGAGGTAGGGAACCAACCAATATACCACCGGGCTCACAGGTTCCAATGTTCGCTGGAAACGAGGGCTGAGAGCCGGCCGTCGCTGCGAAGCCACCTGGTTTTCGAAGGCGAAGTCCGGAGGGGTGGCAACCCGACAGGCGGAAATGGACTACGCATATTCGCCGGCCATGCTGTTGCACTAGCAGGGAGCGCCCGGAGCCGCTGGCGTGCCGCTGCACCCGATGACGGCTTAAACTGCGCGCTGTTCCGGCCGATAAGATTCTACGAATGACCACGCCGGCAGGCAGAGTTGTTGTCATCGACGACGAGGAAGCGATCCGCAACTATCTGGCCGAGGTGCTTACTCTGGAGGGCTACGAGTGCAAGTGCTTTCCGGAAAGCCTCGCCGCTCTGGCCTACCTGAGCCAGGCTGAGATCCCGCCGGACTTGGTGATGACCGACATCCGCATGCCAGGCATGGACGGCCTCGAGCTGCTGAAAAGGGTGCACGCGCTGGTTCCCGAGCTGCCGGTGATTCTTATTTCCGGAGTGTACGAACTGGCGGTTGCCCTCGAGGCGGTAGAGGCCGGCGCCGCGGATTACCTGTTTAAGCCGGCTAAACCTGCGGAGGTGCTTTCCATTGTCGCCCGTCACATCCGGACGGCTTCCGATGCGGAGCTGGCCGAGGTCCAGGCGGCTTTGGCGAGGTTCCTTTCCCAATATGAGCCCCTGAGCCGAAACAGCGCGGCCTCGCCCGAGCAGCTCGGTCACAGCATGAAGCTGTTCCAAGCCCTGGGGAGCAAGCGGTACGAAACCATGCAGCACTCGACGCGGGTGACGGCGTACAGCACCTTGTTTGGCGAGGCGGCGGGCCTTTCGGAAGCCGATCTTCAGAATTTGCAGTTGGGCGCGCTGCTGCACGATATCGGCAAAGTCGCGATTCCGCGAAACGTGCTCTTGAAGCCGGGGCCGCTCAACGAGAGGGAGTGGGCCGTCATGCGCACTCACCCGCGCATCGGCTACCAGTTGCTCGCACCACTGCCGAACATGAAGGAAGCTGCCGAGATCGTCTACGCGCATCACGAGCGCTATGACGGGAACGGCTACCCGCGCCGCTTGCAGGGAGCCGATATTCCGCTGGCCGCGCGCATGTTCAGCATTGTCGATACCGTAGACGCCATCACCTGCAATCGCCCGTACCGCGCGGCGCGCGAATTTGAAGCGGCGGCCGCAGAACTGCAACGATGCCGCGGTGCGCAATTCGATCCTTCCCTGGTCGATCTGTTCTCGACCCTTCCGCAGGAGGAGTTGGTCGGGATTCGCGACCGTTTCCCCGACGCGGAATAACACCAGGCCGTTACTGTTCTTGAAGCAAGCGCACCAGCACGGCGGGCGTCATATTCCCGCCGCTGAGAATGCATACGATGTCCGTTTCCCCAGGCGGGACTTTGCCGGCCAGCAGGGCCGCCACGGCGACGGCCCCGCCCGGCTCGACAACCAGCTTCTGCTTGAGAGCGAGATACCGGACTGCCGCTTCGATTTCGCTCTCGCTCACCAAAATCATGCCGTCCACAAACTTTCGTACAATCGCGAAAGTATTTTTTCCCGGCTCGGACGCCACGAGAGCGTCTGCGATGGTTCGCACCGGGCCCACGTTTACGGGATGGCCCGCTTCCAGAGAACGGCGGAAAGCGCCGTTCGCTTCCGGCTGCACGCCGAGCACGAGGCACTTCGGGCGGCAAAGCTTGAGGGCCGTAGCAATACCCGAAATCAGCCCGCCGCCGCTCACCGGTGTAATCACTGTGAAATGCCCCGCCAGTTGCTCGAGCAATTCCATCCCCAGGGTCGCGTCTCCGGCGATCGTCTCCGGCGAATCATAAGGGTGCAGCAGGACCCGCCCGGTTTCGCGTTGCAGCCGGAAGGTGGTTTCCCAGCGGTCCTCGAACGTGTTCCCGCACAGCACCACTTTCGCGCCCAGCGATTCGGTTTCCGCCATTTTGTAGGGCGATGAGTTGCTCATCATCACGATCCGGGCGTCCAGGCCGAGCTCCCGGGCCGCGTAAGCGACGCCCTGCGCGAAATTGCCAGACGAGGACGCCAGAACCCCGGCCTTCCGGGCCTGCTCCAAATGCACGATGGCGCTGTGAAACGCCGGGCGCACTTTGAAAGAGCCCGTGGGCTGCTGCGTCTCCAACTTCAGCCAGATCTTCCGGCCCGCCGATCGGCTTAACGGGAACGAATAGACCAGGGGAGTGGCTCTTAAATAAGGCGCCAACCGTTCTCGGGCTGCTTGGATCTCCGCAATAGTCATCATAAATATCCAAAAGCGGAAGCCGCACGCGGCGCTGAGGAAACAGCGCGGGCTTCCCGCGCGTTTCCCGCCCGATGCTTCCCGGAACGTCCTGCTTCCTGTCCGGTTCCTGGAAGTAAATATAGCGCAGCACCCGCTCCTCTACCGCAAGGGCTCTGCGGAAGGCCAAGAGCAAGGCGGCGGCCTGCCCTCCCGGCCCTGTCTTTGCCTAGTAGCAATATCAATAGCAGGCTTCGCCCGGCTGCCCGGCGCAGGTTCGAATCGCTTTCTTCCGCCAGATGGCTCATCTTCGCTGCCGGCGCCTTTGCTCGACAGCCCGCAGACGCCCCTGGCGGCGTTGCACTACAATCAAGTCGTTATGAACCGCCAGAGATTGCTTGACGGCCTGCAAGAATTCCTCCGCATCCCCAGCATCAGCACGCTGCCGGCGCACCAGGCGGACATCCGGCGCGCCGCGCTGTTCGTGGCGGGCGAGTTGAGCCGGGCCGGCCTGCGGCAGGTGCATCTGATCGAGGGCGAGGGAAATCCCCTCGTTTACGGGCACTGGCTGGAGGCCGCCGGCAAACCCACTCTTTTGCTTTACGGCCACTATGATGTTCAACCGCCCGACCCCCTGGAGGAGTGGACCACGCCGCCTTTTGAGCCGACGATTCGAGGCGACGACATCTTTGCGCGCGGCGCGTCTGACGATAAGGGCCAGACCTATATCCTCATCAAAGCCGTCGAGAGCCTGCTCGAAGAGCGCGGCGCGCTGCCCGTAAACGTCAAGTTCCTCATCGAGGGAGAGGAAGAGGTCAGCGGCCAGCACATTGAAGCTTACGTGCGGCAAAAAGGGCGCCAGATCGGCGCCGATGCCGCGCTCATCTGCGACACCGAGATGTTTGCGCCCGGCCTGCCCACGCTCTGCATTGGGCTGCGGGGCATCGTCTACACGGAAGTGGAAGTCACCGGCTCGAATCACGACCTCCACTCCGGCGTTTACGGCGGCGTCGCCCCCAATCCGATCCAGGCCATTGCCGAGATCCTTACGGGGCTGAAGGATCGAAATGGCAAGATCCTGATCCCGGGCTTTTATGACCGCGTGCGCCCGCCTACGAGCGCAGAGCGGGAAGCCTGGTCCCGCCTTCCGTTTGACGAGGAGCAATACCGGCAAAACGAGGTCGGAGTTTCCGAGTTGACGGGCGAACCCGGCTTCTCAGTGTTCGAGCGAACCTGGGCCCGGCCCACTCTTGAGGTCCATGGCATTCGGGGCGGCTTCGTCGGGGAAGGCGCCAAGACGGTGATCCCCTCGCGCGCCACGGCCAAAATCAGCATGCGCCTCGTCGCCGACATGCAGCCCCAGGAGGCGTATGCTCAATTCTGCGGCGCGGTGGAAGAACTGACGCCACGCGGGACCCAGTCGAAGGTTTCCCTGTTCAGCTCGGCCGCTCCCTCGCTGGTCTCCACAGACAATCGATTTATCCAAACAGCGGCCAAGGCAATGACCGAGGTGTTTGGCAAAGAGACTGTCTACATCCGCTCCGGCGGATCAATTCCGATCGTCGGCATCTTCGACCAATATGCCGGCATTCCCAGCGTGATGATCGGTTTCGGATTGCCAGACGACAACCTGCACGCTCCCAATGAAAAATTTCACCTGCCTAATTTCTTCAACGGCATCACCGCGGTAAGGCGCTATCTGGAGATGCTCGGGGCATGATCCCCGCATCCGCAGGCGTCGGCCCGGCAACCGCGCCGAAGGACGCGGGAAAATGAAAAAAGCGGAGGCTCCGGAAAAATCCGGCGTCGCGGGAAACGAAGCTGTCGGCGGCCCACCCGAACCCGAGCTCACCGTGAAGGCGGTGCTCGCAGGCGTCGTCATGGCTCTGGTTTTCGGCGCGGCGAATGCTTACTTAGGAATGAAGGCGGGACAAACTGTTTCCGCCACCATCCCGGCAGCGGTCATCGGCATAGCGCTGTTCCGTCTGCCATTTTACCGGGGCGGCATCCTCGAGCAGAATATCGCCCGCACGGCCGCTTCGGTGGGCGAGGCCCTGGCGGCCGGCGCCGTCTTTACCATCCCCGCGTTCCTTCTTGTGAACGTCGGAGGGCAGGCGCTTTGGAAAGACCTCCGCTCGCACTTTTGGGAAGCGAGTTTCATCTTGATGACCGGCGGCCTGATCGGCGTCATGTTTATCATCATTTTGCGCCGCCCGTTGTGCGTCGATTCGGGCCTTCCCTTTCCCGAATCCACCGCCAGCGCGGGAATCGTAAAGGCCGGCCAGGCCGGCGGGGATACGTCCCGATACATCTTCAGCGCTATGGGCCTGGGCGCTTTGCTGCAATTGCTCAAGAGCGACAGGGGCCTGCTCCTGTTCCGCGAGTCCGTCCAGGGATTTTTGCCCTTCTCGCGCGGCGGCTTTGCCTACTCAACACCCGCAGCCTCGCCGGCGCTCGCCGGCATCGGATACATCATTGGCCCGAGGCTCGCCTTCATCAACGCGGCCGGAGGCGTGATTGCGTGGTGGCTTTTGATCCCTCTGGTCATTTTTCTCGATCCCGATTTGCCGCGGAAGCTAGGCTCGGCAGGAGCGCCCGCTCCCTGGGACGTAGTGGCCGATTCGATCTGGCGGGAAACCGTCCGGCCGATTGCGGTGGGAGCGATGCTCGTGGGAGCGGTGTATACGCTTTATGAGATGCGCGAGCCCCTGGTGCGCTCCCTGCGGGGCGCCTTTGAGGCCTCGGCGCGCGCGCGGGCGGGCGGTGCGGCCGGACAAACGGATCTCGATCTGCCGCTGCCGTGGGTGCTGGCGGCGGCCGCTGCCCTGGTTGTACCTATTAGCACCATCTATTACCATTTCACCGGCCGGGCTGTGGCGGCGGCGAGCGCCGCGATCGTGATGACCGTCACCGGCTTCGTTCTTTCCGCAGTCGGCGGTTACCTCGTCGGACTGGTCGGCGGATCGAACCAGCCTGTCTCCGGATTGACGCTCGCGGCTCTGGTAATCGCCGCTCTGGTGATGCTTGTTATCGGCGTTCGAGGCTCGCTCGGCGTGGCGGCCGTACTGGGCGTCGCGGCAGTCGTATGCAACGCGTGCTGCGTTTCCGGCTCCCTGATTCAGGACCTGAAGGCGGGTCACCTGCTGCGCGGCACTCCCTGGAAAATGGAGGTCGTCGAGATTATCGCCGTCGTCGCCGTTTCGGTATTTCTCATGCTGCCGATCATCGCCTTGCACGCAGCCAATCTCCGAAGCGGCGGAACGGGCATTGGCGATCGGGAGCTGCCTGCCCCCCAGGCCGGCTTGATGGCGCAGCTTGCGGCCGGCATTGTGGGAGGGCAGATGCCCTGGGCCTTGCTCGTCATGGGAGTGGCTTTCGGTCTCGCGCTGGTTATGATCGAAGCGCCCTCGCCGATGCTGATCGCAGTCGGCATGTATTTGCCGTTCGAGACGGTCTCGGCCATTCTGGTCGGCGGCGTGACCAAATGGGTATCCGACTCCATTACGCCCGCGGAGCGCCGCCCCGCCGTGGAAGAGAATGGCGTGCTGATCGCATCGGGGCTGATTGCCGGCGAAGCCATCGCCGGCATTTTGCTTCCCGTGCTTTTCTTGGCCGGCGTGAAATCGCTGACCCAGGTGCTGACCGGCTCCGGACAAATTCCCATCTATACGCGGTACGGCGGTTATCTGTCCGTCGCTGCCTTCGCGGCGATCGCCTGGGCGCTGATCGCAGCCCCCCGTCGAGCCGCGCGATAAAGCGCTCTTTCGCGCCCAGCTTTGACGCCTCCCGGGACAGCGTCACGCCCGCCGCTTCAAGTCAAGGAGGGAACACTTAAGACATATCACCAAGGTCCCGTTGAGTAGTATTTCCTTGGTCCCTGGTAAGGTTAGCTCGATTGCTCTAAGCCGAAAAAACGAATTGTCTATGGACCTGAGAGACTCATCTGGACTAGTAAAGGTGGGGAGGCCGCCATGACAACTCCAGCGATATGCGAACTCCGTTCCAGGACGAAGCACGCCATTTTCCGCGCTCCTGGCCGGCGCCGCGGCCAGATACTGACTATGACGGCGCTTTTGATTCCGGCGCTGCTGGGCGTCACGGGATTGTCTCTGGATATCGGTTATATCTATCACATAAAGCGGCGCATGCAGACGGCGGCGGACGCCGGCGCCCTGGGCGGCGCGCACGAGCTTTGGCGCCAGAACTCCAGTCTGGTCGTCTCCGCCGCAAAGAATGACGCCGGCTTGAACGGCTTTACTGACAAGAACGCCATCATCACGGTAAATAACCCGCCCGCCACCGGAGCAAGGGCGGGCGACCCAAGATTTGTCGAAGTCGTCATCAGCCAGGATGTGCCCACATTTTTCCTCCGCATTATCAATAAAAATTCCGCCACAGTGCGCTCGCGGGCCGTCGCCGGTCTGGTAAACGCCGCCTCGGGCTGTGTGATGGCCCTGAACCCGACGCAAAAGGGCGCTCTCACGGTGCAGGGAACTTCGAATCTCACCGCCGGGTGCGGGGTCATGGTCAATTCCAATAACAACCAGGCGATTATCGCCAACGGCGGCGGCTGTATCTATGCCGGCGAAGTGGGCGTTACCGGCGGCTGGCTGGCGAACGGCAGCGCCAATTGCATCGATCCGCCGCCCAGCACCCAGGTACCCCCGGCCATGGATCCCCTATCCTACCTGACGCCGCCTTCGGCCAGCGGCTCGCCGATCGCCACGAACGAAAAAATCAGCGGCGGCTCCGTGACGCTTTACCCCGGCATTTACTCCGGTGGCATTACGATCACCGGCGGAACGGTTACGTTCATGCCGGGAACCTATATCCTCGACGGGGGTGGGCTGCAAGCCAGCGGCAACGCCATATTGAACGGCGCTGGCGTGACCTTCTACAACACAAACACCGGGGCTGCGGGCAAGTGGGGAACCTTCAATATAGACGGTACAGTCAAAACCGACCTGACCGCGCCCACCTCCGGCGACTACCAGGGAGTTTTGTTCTGGAATGACAAAAACGCTCCGGATAAATCACCAGGCAACGTAATCAACGGAACCTCCGACTCCATCTTTGAAGGAGCGTTTTACTTTCCTTCCACCCATCTCTCTTACAGCGGCACGAGCACGGCCGCGAACTGGACGATGATTATCGCCGATACGATCACCGTTTCCGGCAATGCGTACGTGAATGGCAACTTTGACGCCAGCGATGTTCCGCCGCCCACGCGGATCGCATCGCTGGTGGAGTAGCGATTACTAACACCGGGAGGTCCTCATGCGAAGACACTGGTCCCGAAAACGAAACGCGAAACGCGGAACCGCGACCGTGGAACTGGCTGTCGCGGGCATCACGCTGTTGCTGCTGACGCTGGGGGCCGCCGATTTCGGCCGCATTTTCTATCACGCTGTGGAGCTGGCCAATGCGGCCGGCACCGGCGCTTTTTACGGCGCGCAGAGCAACGTTTCGTCCGGGGCGTTTCTGCAAATGCAGCAAGCCGCCAAAAGCGATGCGGCGGACCTGAAGGGCATCACGGCGACCGCCGGCCGGTATTGCGATTGCCCGGACGGCACGCGAGTTGATTGCACCAGCGGATCTTGCCCGAACTACGGAGCACCGCGCATTTATGTCAGCACACAGGTGCAGGAGAATTTCCAGCCTCTGGTCAGCTACCCGGGCATCCCAGGTTCCGTGCTTGTGGGCCGCAAGGCGTACATGCGGGTGCAATAAAGGGAGAGCCATGTCCAGCCAAACTCCGAACCGGCACGGGCGATCCCGGGGAGCCGCCTTGATGGAATTCGCCCTCGGCTTTCTTACGTTCATTCTCCTAATTATGGGTCTGATGGAACTTGGCCGCGCCGTCTGGACGTACACTACCATCGCGGAAGCAGCCCGGCAGGGCGCGCGCTATGCCATGGCCCACGGCAGCACAGACCCCGTAACTAACGACCAGATTACGTCTGTCGTGCAAGCCAATGCCGTTGGACTTGACCCGAATGCCCTGAGGGTCAGCACCTCCTGGACGCCCGACAACGAGCGGGGAGGGACCGTCCAGGTGCGGGTGCAATATCCCTTTCAGTTCGTTACGCCCTGGATCGCTTCCATAAGCGCCATCACCATGGGAAGCACCTCGCGCATGATTATCGCCAACTAAAGGCTCCGGCGCCGCCGCAGGGCCGCAGCTCCTCCCCAGGGCCGGTCTCGGTCGCCGGGCGCTTCGGCTCCCGGGTGCTAAGATCGAAAAAGCGGCAGGGGAGCCGCGCGGCAAGTGTCCGCATACGATCACGAACTCGCCCGGATTGTGGAGGAACTGAATCGGGCGGCCCCGGGCGCTGCGCCTTCCGGGGCGCCCACGGTGCGGGAGCGCGCCGCAGCTTCGGGATCCCTCGATCAATTACTGGCTTTCGCCGCCCGGCAGAATGCCTCCGATCTGCTGCTGGTTCCGGGCTCCGCCGTCGCGTTGCGCGTGAACGGCGCCCTGATGCCCGCCTCCGGTCCCCCGCTTTCTTCCGACGAGGTCCGGAATTTGCTGCTTCCCGTGCTTGATCAGCCGCGTTACGAGGAGCTGCAAAACAACAAGGCGGTGGATTTCTGTTTCGTGCGCGAGCCGATCGGCCGCTTCCGGGCCAACCTGCACTACCAGCGGGGGACGCTCGCCGCCAGCATCCGCCTGTTGCCCGCCCGCATCCCCACGCTGGAAGCGTTGCACCTTCCGCCGCTGCTGGCCCGCCTCGCGGAGCGCCGCCAGGGCCTGATGCTGATTACGGGACCGACGGGCTGCGGCAAGACCTCCACGCTGGCCGCCCTCATTGACTTGATCAACAGCCGTCGGCGCGATCACATCGTCACCATCGAAGATCCGATCGAGTACCAGCATCCGAACCGCAATTCCGTCGTCGAGCAGATCGAGGTGGGCCACGATACGCCTGACTTTGCGATTGCCCTGCGGAGCATTCTGCGGCAGACGCCGGATGTAATCCTGGTCGGCGAAATGCGCGATTTGGAGACCATGGCCACGGTGCTGACCGCCGCTGAAACGGGCCACCTGGTCCTCTCCACTCTTCACACCAACGACGCTTCGCAAGCGGTGGCCCGCATCCTGGATTCGTTCCCCGCCGGAGGGCAGCCGCAGATCCGGCAGCAACTCTCCCTCGCGCTGCTGGCCGTGGTGGCGCAACAATTGGTTCCCGCCGCCGGAGGGGCGGGCCCGGGCCGCTACCCGGCTCTCGAAATCATGGTGGCCACCGACGCCGTCCGCAACCTCATCCGCAAGGGCGACGATCACATGCTCCGGCAGCAGCTCTCGATGGGGCGCGCCGAGGGAATGATGACCATGGAGCAATCACTGGCGGAACTGGTGCGCTTGGGCCGCATTTTGCGGGAGACCGCTTTCGCCCATTGCTTTCGCCCGGACGACCTGCGGAGATATCTCGAAGGGTGAGCCGAACATTCAGGCGTTCCAACGCTCAGGCAAGCTTACCTCGCGTGCATCAGCCGGGATGCGCGAGTCTGTCTCATCCGGCGCTTTCCCACTTCGGCAGCAGATGCTTTTGCACCTTGCCGAGCGCCGTGCGCGGCAGTTTCTCGACGCAAATGAACGCTCGCGGCACCTTGAATGAGGCCAGCTTCTGCCGGCAGCGCGCCTCGATCACGGCCGCATCAAAGGCTTTCCGGGCGACCACATAGGCTACCGGCACTTCGCCCCGGAGTCGATCAGGCACGCCGACCACGGCCGCTTCCGCCACTTCTTCTTGCTCCAGCAAGAACTCTTCGATTTCCCGCGGATAAATATTAAAGCCCCCGGAGATAATCAGATCGCTGCGGCGGCCGCACAAGGTGTAATAGCCGTCCGGCGAGCGCACGGCGAGATCGCCCGACCGGAAATAGCCTTCGTAAAACGCCGCCCGGGTGTCCTCCTCGCGGCGCCAGTATCCGGCAAATACATTCGGCCCGCGGATGTAAACCTCGCCCGCCTCTCCGAGCGGTACCGGCTCGCCGGCCGGATCGAGCAGGCGGATCGAAACGCCCGGCAGCGGCAGCCCCACCGTTCCCGGCCGCCGCTCTCCGACATAGGGATTGCTGATATTCATCAGGGTCTCGCTCATGCCGTACCGTTCCAGAATGCGGTGACCGAAGAGCTTTTCAAATTGCTCGAGCACCTGGGCGGGCAGCGGAGCCGATCCCGAAACAAACAGCCGCATGAAGCTGCCGATGGTCCGGCCGGCTTCCGGCGGAGCGTCCAGCAGTCGCAGATAGATGGTCGGGACACCGAAGAACAGCGTAGGACGGAAATCGAGAAACGTTTCTACGGCCTTTTCGTGCTCAAAGCGTTCCAGCAGCCGCATCCGGCAGCCGCTGAGGAGCCAAACATGCACGCCGTTGCCGAGCCCGTGCACGTGAAACAGAGGCAGCGGCAGCAGAAACCGGTCAGCGGACGAGATCTGCCAGCAGGTGATCAAATTCAATGCGTTCGAGGCAAAGTTGTTGTGGGTGAGGATGGCGCCTTTGGAAGCTCCGGTGGTGCCGGAGGTGTAGACGATGGCGGCGGGCGTATCTCCATCGAGCACCGGCAGGCGGCGTCCGCTGAAACCGCAGGCGGCCGCGACGCTCAGTTCTTCGGCCTGCCATACCGGCGCCGGCGCGCCGCCGCTCAACGGCAGATCTCCTCTCGCCACGACGGCTTTAGGCTCGGCATCTTCCAAAATGTGTGTGATCTCGCGCTCCCGGTACAAGATATTGATAGGGACGAAAATCACTCCGAGCTTGACGCACGCCAGGTACAGGTCGACCATCTCCACGGAATTGGCCAGAAAAGCGCACAGACGGTCTCCGGTCCGCAGGCCGCGCTCGGCGAGAAGGTGCGCCATGCGGTTGCTGCGGATATCGATCTCCCCGAACGTGTATTCCCGGCCGCCGAATTCCAGGGCCGCCGAATCCCGGCGCCCCTGGAACGACAAGTCGAACAAGTCGGTGAGATTCATGCTCTTCTAATGCTACACTCAACGTCCGATGGGAACGAAACTCAGTTTGGTCTTGATCGTTGCGGCGTTGCCCCTGGCGGCGCAGCAGTCTGACGCCGCGGCAGGAGCCTACATCTTCCGGACATATTGTTCCGGCTGTCATGGTCTGAAGGGCCAGGGTGTGCGCGGCCCCGATCTTGCCCGCGGCAACTTCACGCACGGCGACAGCGACGCCGATCTGGCGCGAGCCATTTCGCGGGGCATCCCCGGCACCGGCATGCCCGCCTTCGGGGAGTATCTCTCGGAGGAGGCCGTGCGGCAGGTGGTCGCCTACGTGCGATCCCTTCACGCCGGAACCGGCTCGGTAACCGTAACCGGAAACCCGCAGCGCGGCCAGGAGCTCTTTTGGGGCAAGGGAAATTGCGGGAGCTGCCACATGGTCGCCGGCCGCGGGGGGCGTCTCGGTCCCGAGCTCACCCGTATCGGCGCCCAGCGTTCGCTGGCCTATCTTCAGGAATCAATCGTTAAGCCTTCGGCCGACATCGCCGAAGGGTATCGCGGCGTGCGCGTCGTGCCCCGGGGCGGCCAGCCGATTACCGGCGTGCTGAAGAACGAGGACGATTTCACGGTGCAGATTTTCGACACGAGCGAAAAATATCATTCGTTCCGCCGGTCGAATCTGGAAAAATTCGAGGAGCTGCGCGATTCATTGATGCCGCCCAGTTCGCTCTCCCCGGCAGAAATTGACGACATCGTCGCCTACCTGGACACCTTGCGAGGGAAACAATGATGCTTTTGCTCATTTTGCTTCTGGCCGCGCCGCCGCTGGCCGCCCAAAACTGGACCATCTACGGCGCCAATCTCGCCTCCCAGCGCTTCAGCCCCCTCAAGCAAATCAACGCCTCCAATGTCAGCCGCCTCGCCGTAAACTGGGTCTACCAGCCGCGCGTCGAAGGCCATTACGAAGCCACGCCGCTGTTCGAAGACGGCATCCTGTATTTCACCGGCCCGGCCGGCCACGCTTTCGCCGTGGACGCCCGCACCGGCCGCAGCCTTTGGCACTACCACCGGCCGATTCCCGAGCATCTGCGGCTCTGCTGCGGCCCGGTCAACCGCGGGATGGCGCTCGCCGGAGAGCGCCTCTTTCTGGCCACCATTGACGCCCATGTGCTGGCGCTCGACAAAAAGACCGGCCATCTGATCTGGGACACCGAAATGGCCGACTATAAAGCCGGTTATAGCGCCACGGCCGCGCCGCTGCTGGTGAAAGACAAGGTCATAGTCGGCATCGCCGGCGCGGAAATGGGAACACGCGGCTTCATTGACGCCTATTACATCGACACAGGAAAGCGCGCCTGGCGCTTCTGGACGATCGCCGCGCCCGGCGAGCCGGGAGGAGAAACCTGGACTGGCGACGCCTGGTCGCGGGGCGGCGGGTCCTCCTGGGTCACAGGTTCCTACGATCCCCAGCTCAATTTGGTGTACTGGGGCGTCGGAAATCCGGGTCCCGACCTCAACGGCAGCGCCCGTCCAGGGGACAACCTTTACAGTGATTGCGTTGTGGCGCTTGACGCTGATACCGGCAAGCTCAAATGGTATTATCAATATACCCCGCACGACACCCACGACTGGGACGGCGTCAACGAGCCGATTCTGGCCGACGTGACCATTGACGGCGTTCCTCGTAAGATTCTGCTCGAGGCCAACCGGAACGGCTTCATTTACGGAATCGACCGCCAGGAAGGCAAGCCGATCTGGGGCAAGCCGTTCGTCAAGACGACCTGGGCGGAAAAACTCGATGCCAGCGGCCGGCCTTTGGTAAAGCCGGGCACAGATCCGACTCCGGAGGGGGTCGAGGCGTGCCCGGGCCTGGGCGGGGGCAAGAACTGGAACCACGCAGCGTACAATCCGCAAACCGGCCTCTTTTATGTTCCTTCTGCCGAGGAATGTGAGATTTTTTATTCAAGCGATGCGCCGCGCATGGAAGGCGCGCAATGGCTGGGCAGTGTGAACGAATCCGTGCCCAATAGCAAACGGACCGGCGCGCTGCGCGCCTTCGACGCCCGCGATGGCAGGCTGGTTTGGGAGTTCAAGACCATTCATCCGCACCGGGGCTCCGTCCTCACTACCGGGGGCGATCTCGTTTTCGCCGGCGACGGCCAAGGCTACCTGACAGCCTTCCACGCCCGTACCGGCAAAGTTCTGTGGAATTTCCAGTTGGGCTCGGGCGTCTCTGCTCCGGCTATGACCTACGAAATGGACGGCCGCCAGTACATCGCCGTAATCGCGGGAACTGCGTTGTTCACGTTCGCGCTGCCGCAGTAGCCTCGCCTGGGAGCTGAATGGCTCGGGTTAGCGCCTGGTAGCCGCCGCTCGCCTCCTACTTCCCGTTCCGCTTCGAGGCGCCGGCTCCGGACGCCTCCCCGTGCAGGCGGCACGCGACGTCGTTCCAGAACAAAACGTCCTAGAGAAACGCCCTGGCTGTGGGATTCGCGTCCTCGAACAGTCGAGATGTTCGCGTGGCGGGTATGGGTTGCTTTTCTATCTTTTTGGCGGGCCATTCGCCGCATTCGGCCCGCAGTTTCTCTGGCAATTTTATTCTCTTGTTCGCTGAAGGCGAAGCGGGCTCCCGGCCTTTCCGCGGGCGCAAACTGCCCTGCACGTTTGGTTTGCCTGCCTCGTCTACTATGGTAAGTGGCGTGCCAAGTCCGGCGTAAAGGGCAGCGGCGCTTATGGCTACGACAGAAAAACCGATTCGCGTGGATCCGGTTGCCGAGATGCAGGCGGCCAAGGACCTGGCGCGCCGCTATCGCTATGAATTCGTTGATCTTGATCAGGAGCACATCGAGCACGACCTGTTCCGGTCCATCCCGGTCGAGCTGATGTTCCGCTACAATTTCGTCCCCTTGCGCCTACAGAACGGCGCGCTTGAGATCGCCATCGCCGACCCCAAGCAGTTGATGCTAGTGGACGAAATTTCCCTGCTGCTCAACAAAAAGATCAAAGTCAAGGTCGCCACACTCACCCAGATCAACGACCTGTTGAAGAAAACCGAACAGTCCCAGCGCGTCCTGGAGGAAGTCACCGAGGGGTTTGTGCTGGATGTGGTGCGCGAGGAAGACAACGCCGACGAAACCATTTCCATCGAGCGCCTCACCGCCGCCGATACCGACATCAGCCCGGTCATCCGCCTGGTCGATACGACCATCTTCAACGCTCTCGAGCGCCGCGCCAGCGACATCCACATCGAGACCCGCGACCAGGAAGTGGCCATCAAATACCGCATCGACGGCGTGCTCCACTACGCCATGCCGCCGATCTCCAAGGACTGGCACCAGACCATCATTTCGCGCATCAAGGTTATGTCGGAGCTCGACATCGCCGAGCGCCGCATCCCGCAGGACGGCCGTTTCCGCGTGCGCTATAAGGGCCGCTACATCGATTTCCGGGTCTCCATCATGCCCACCATTCACGGCGAAGACGCCGTGCTGCGCGTGCTCGACAAGGAATCGATGAGCGAGAAGTTCCACCAGCTTTCGCTCGACGTGGTCGGCTTCTCTGAAACCGACCTGAAGAAATTCCGGCGCTACATCAATGAACCTTATGGCATGGTCCTGGTCACCGGCCCTACCGGCAGCGGCAAGACGACTACGCTTTACGCCGCGCTCAGCGAGATCAAGAACGACGAGGACAAGATAGTGACCATCGAGGACCCCGTCGAATACCAGATCAAAGGCATCACGCAAATTCCGGTGAATGACAAGAAAGGCCTCACCTTCGCCCGCGGCCTCCGCTCTATTTTGCGCCATGATCCGGACAAGATCATGGTCGGCGAGATCCGCGACGAGGAGACGGCTCAAATCGCGATACAGTCGGCCTTGACGGGCCACTTGGTGTTCACCACGGTCCACGCCAATAACGTCGTCGATGTGCTGGGGCGTTTCCTGAACATGGGCGTGGAGGCCTACAACTTCGTCTCGGCGCTCAACTGCATCCTGGCGCAGCGGCTGGTGCGCGTCATCTGCGAGCACTGTAAGAAAACGGTCCGCTATCCGGATTTGTATCTGGAAGAAAGCGGTCTCGATCCACGGAAATATCGCGACTTCGAATTTCACGAAGGCGAAGGATGCATTGAGTGTGCCGGCACCGGCTTCCGCGGGCGCACGGCGATTCACGAGCTGCTTGATTTGAGCGACCGGATCCGCGAGCTGATTCTGGCCAAGCGGCCTACCTCGGAAATCAAACGTTTTGCCCGCGAAGAAGGCATGACATTTCTGCGGGAATCCGCGGTCGCCAAGGTGCTGGCCGGAGTCACCACCCTCCGGGAGATCAACAAGGTGACGTTTATCGAGTGACCGGGGCCGGGGTTCCGGACTTTTCGATTCTTGGAGGCGGCGCAAGGCTCGCCGATGCAGGCAAGCCTTGTAAATCCAAGCGGTTATCCCGAGAGAGGAAGGGCGCCAGACTCAGTGTTTTCCCAATCCCGGGCTCGGGAAGTGGTTTGCACGAAATGGGTTGATCGGCCGTCAAAAGCTTTGGAGGATGACCAGCGGAGCCGCGCCGTAGCGTCGTGCGGCCAAGCTCCGTATCCGGGACGAATGTCTGGCCAACTAAGCCAGCTCCAGCGCTGGCTGCAAGATCCGCCGCCCTCTCTGGTGCTTGAAATCAGCGAACAGGCCGTTTCCCTGGCCCGCATGACGAAGAAATCTCGTTTGCCCGACACCCTGGCGTTATCGAATCTGGCCCGCGGCGCGGTGGAACCCTCCCCCATTCGCGAAAACGTTCAAAATGCCGAGGAATTCGATCGGGCGCTCCGAGACGTAGTGAACCAAGTCGCGGCGAAAGGCGGCCCCCTTCGCAAAAAAGATACGGCCGTGTTGCTGCCCGACAATTGCTCGCGCATCACGGTCCTCGATTTCGAGACCCTGCCCGGCGACCCGGCCGAACGGCTCGCGTTGATCCGGTGGCGTCTGAAAAAGGCCGTGCCGTTCGACGTGGATACTGCTGCGCTTTCCTATCAGATCCAGCGGCAAGGCAACGCCAGGCCGGGATTTGCGGCGGAGCCAATCAGCGTGCTGGTGGCCGTCTCTCCCTCCGAGGTGATTACCCAATACGAGGAGGCGGTGCGGCGCGCCGGGCTCGTGCCCGGTTATGTCTCGATCTCTGTAGCGGCGGCTTTAAACCTGGTCGTGGAACACGGCGTGACGATGCTGGCCAAGTTGGCCGGCCGGACTCTGAGTCTTGTTGTGATCGATCAAGGATGCGTCCGCCTGGTGCGGAGTCTCGAGACCGGCGGCTCGCCCGCTGGGGTCTCCGGACCAGAAGCCCTCTCCGAAGACCGCCTGCGGGAAATGGCTGCCGACCTTTACCCGACGTTTGTGTATGTGGCTGATAATTTCGGCGCCCCGATCTCGAAGCTGGTTCTGGCGGGCTTCGGCCCGGCATTTCCGGCCGCTGCCGAGGTATTCTTGCGCGAGCTGGGCCACCAGGCCGAGCCTCTGCAAGGCCCGCAGGGGATCGTCGAGCCTCACACGGCCGGAATCTGGGGGTTTTTGAGCGCGAATTAGCGGCGCCTGGGGAACCGCATGAAAGTCTCTCTCAACCTCGCCACACATCCCTTCGGCCGCAATCGCCTTTTTTATGTCGTTTCGGGATTGGCCGCGGCCGTGCTTCTCGGCTGCGCCCTGTTCATGATCAGTATTTTCATTCACAGCTATCGCGCTTCGCCGGAACTGGTCCGCCGCACTGAAGCCTACCGCAATCAGCTAGCCGCTCTGACCCAAAGGCAAGCGGAACTGGAAGCGATCCTGCACCGCCCCGAGAACTCTCTGGTTCTTATACGCTCGATGTTTCTCAACCAGTTGCTCTACCGCAAGGGCATCTCGTGGACGCGCACCTTCGCGGATCTCGAGCAGTTAATGCCGCCCCGCGTGCGCCTTATCAGCATCCGGCCCCAGATCAATCCCGACAATCAGGTGGGGCTCGAAATGCAAGTAGGAGCCGAAACGAGGGAGGCGTTTATTGAGTTTCTCAAGGGCCTAGAGAGCTCAGCTCTTTTTCACGACCCTGTGCTGCACGGGGACACGCCGCCCACGGAAAATCAGCCGCTCTATCGCTTTCGCGTCAGCGTCGTCTATGACCAGAAACTGTAAAACACGCGGGCGGGCAACATGCGGAATTGCGAAAATGAGAAAGCGCCCGGGGCTTGACATGCAGGCCTGGCGCGCAGTCTTTCGAGCCTCAAATTTTCAGCCGGCGCATAAGAAATGGCAGTGAACTTCAAATCCGTTCGAAATCTTTTCGGGGAGCCAGGCCCGCGGCGTAACGTACAGATCGTTCTTGCCAGCCTCGCGCTATTCGACCTGATTTTTTACCTGTTTGCCATCGGCCCGCTGGGCGAGTCGGACCGAGAGCGGCGTTTGCAGGGGCAGTCCCTGGAGCGCCAGTTGCGGGACCGGCAGCAGCAGGTCGCAAGACTTCAGGCGATTGTCCGGAAGGTCGAGACGGCGCGCGTCGAAGGCGACAAGCTGCTGGACGAGATTACGTTGCCGCGCCGCACCGCTTTTTCTACCATCGTTTCCGAGCTGGATGATGCCGGCAAGCAAGCCGGTGTGGAGCTGCGCGACCGGGGATTGAACGTGGACGCCATCGAGGGCAGCGAAACCTTGAGCATGCTGACCATTACTCAAGGTCTAGAGGGCAACTACGAGAACCTGGTTCGATTTCTCAATCTGCTCGAC
>Ga0070741_10004492_pt1 | contig 32504 bp, 25 predicted proteins | sample Coa_R1_4_FD_66440 | JGI IMG/M metagenome (GOLD analysis project Ga0070741, IMG submission 66440) | Surface soil microbial communities from Centralia Pennsylvania, which are recovering from an underground coalmine fire - Coalmine... | ecosystem: Environmental > Terrestrial > Soil > Unclassified ... | reverse complement strand
CGTCACCCGGGTAGTTGTCGTCCTTGCTGGTGAGCGTGAGCGTGTAGTTGTGCCCCGCGGTGACCGTCTTCGAGATCTGCTTCCAGCCGGAGTTGGCGACGCAGGTCTTGGCCAGCACCGTGCTCGTCGTGCCGGCGGTGGTGTCGGCGAGGGTCGCGGTCGCCCAGTCGTACGTGACCGTGTCGGGGCAGACCACGTCGTACCAGAACGACAGCGTGCCGCCGCCGCTCGGAGCGGTGAAGGACTGTGCGATCGAGGAGCTTCCGTTGGTCGGCGAGGTGGAGCCGAGCATCGCCGCGTAGGTGCCCGAGTGCGGGCTGGACGTGGTCACGCTGGTGGCCGGGCCGGACGTGGTCCAGCCGGACAGGCTGCCGGTCTCGAAGCCGCCGTTGGTGATCGTGGTCGCCGCGGCGGCCGGAGCGATCGCGGCGGTCAGGGGGAGGAGCGCGAGGGCCGCGACGGTGGCGAGCCGGCGTCGCGCTCGGGAGTTCGATGTGAGTGTGGATGTGGGTGTGGATGATGTGGGTATCAAGGTAGATCCCTTCTACAGCGCAGCTGTTTGCCCGAGAGGATCTGAAGGGCGCCCCGGAGCGCTTGTGGCTCTGCCGGGGGGGATGCGGCGACACCCCGCCTGACAGCAGCGGGTGGCGGGGTGGCACCGAGTGGGCAGTTTGGCAAGACGGTGCGGTAACGGCAAGTGCCCTGACAGTCACGATTGGCAATGGGACGGCAAAGGCGGCAGTTCGCGCCCCGCCGCAGGCTCGCAAATTCGTTCCGCGAAACGCTTCGGCGGCACCGGGGGAATCTCCGGTGCCGCCGAAGCGTAGGTGGGTATTCGGTTGTGACTGGCGACCGCTCGCGGGATCGGGCGCGGCCGCAACTCAGAAGTCTGAGTCTTTAGGGGCCTGGGTTTCCAGGACTCTGCGTTATCAGGAGTCTGTCTTATCGGGAGTCTTACTCGACGACGAGCTCGACCGGGATGTTGCCGCGGGTCGCCTTGGAGTACGGGCACACGCCGTGCGCCTGCTCGACCAGCTTGCGGCCGGTCTCGTTGTCCAGCGACTCGGGCAGCTCCACCCGCAGCACGACCGAGAGCGCGAAGCTGGTCTCGTCCTTGTCCAGGCTCACCTCGGCGGTCACCGAGATCTCGCCGGTGTCCACCTTGGCCTGCCGGCCGACCAGGCCGAGCGCGCTGGCGAAGCAGGCCGCGTAGCCGGCGGCGAACAACTGCTCGGGGTTGGTGCCCTTTCCGTCGCCGCCGAGGGCGGGCGGGAAGGCGAGGGCCAGGTTGAGCTGCCCGTCCGAGCTGACCGCCTTGCCCTCGCGGCCGTTCGCCGTGGCGACTGCGGTGTAGAGGCTCATCGTGTCCCATCCTTCGTGATCCGGGGCGGTCGGTGCGCCGCCCGCGAGAAAAAGCATGGCACATAACTAAATTGTGCGCAACTTAAATGCGCGCCACTGAGGTACACTGAGGTCATGGACATCATCGACCTCACCGGCGAGCAGGCGATGCGCCTCGACGCGCAGCTCTGCTTCGCGCTGCACGCGGCCTCTCGGGCTTTCGACGGTGTGTATCGCGTCCTGCTGCGCGAGTTCGGTCTGACGTACCCGCAGTACCTGGTGCTGCTCGTGCTGTGGGAGCACGGAGAGCTGAGCGTGAAGAACCTCGGCGCGAAGCTGCGGCTGGATTCCGGCACCCTCTCCCCGCTGCTCAAGCGCCTGGAGGCGGCGGGCTGGGTGGAGCGGCGGCGCGCCGTGGACGACGAGCGGTCCGTGGTGGTGAGCCTGACCGAGGCCGGTGGCGCGCTCAAGGAGCGCATCATGCAGGTGCGGACGGGTGTCGGCGTCGCCATCGGCATGAATCAGGAGGAGGCGGACGCGCTGCGGACGCGGCTGGTCGAGCTGACCAGGTCGCTCGACGACACGACCGCCGGCCTGGCTGCCGCCGCTGCGCGGTGATACCGGCAGCGTCGGCTCGTACGCGGTTCCCTTGGGCCGAATGCGTGAAAAACTGACGCCTCATCACCGTTGCTCCCGTAAGACGCCGTATTCAATGCATACGGTCTGACGGCAAAAGGCGATCACGCCTCGTCTACTCGGGCCTAGGGAGCACCGTGCGACGTTCACCCAGCCTTCGCTGTCGTCTGCTTCTCCTCTTCACCGCACTCGCCGGGTTGTTCGGCCTGCTCGCGGCCGCTCCGGCCGCCGCGTTCGTGATGGCGCCCGGGGACAACGGGGACGTCAAGATCCACGCGTCGACCACTCCGGTAGGCGACCAGCGCGACGAGACCCACGTGTGCGTGTTCTACCTCGACGCGTTCAACTTCGACACGATTCAGCACGTGTCCTGGGCGATCCACCAGCAGCCGCCGACCGGCAACGCCAAGGTGCTCAGCGGGTCGATCACGCTGCACAACGGCACCGGGCACACCGCCAACATGAGCCTGCCGGCCGGCCACTACAAGCTCACCTGGACCTTCGTCGGCGAGAAGGGCCAGGCGAAGTTCAAAGTGTTCTGGTCGACCTGCGCCGCTCCGTCGCCCTCGCCGTCGATGAGCGCCTCCGCCTCGGCCTCCGCGTCCGCTTCCGCGTCGCCGTCCGAGTCGGCCTCCGCCGCCCCCTCGCCGTCGACTTCGCCCAGCGCCTCGGCGTCCGCCTCCAAGGTCCCCTCGGCCAGCGCCTCGGCGAAGCCCGGCGGCGGCAAGCTCGCCGAGACCGGAGGCGAGGCTGCCGGCTGGCTGGCCGTCGGTGGTGCGGCGCTCGCCGCAGGTGGCGCCCTCATCCGCAGGGCCCGTGGATCTATGCGTCACCGGTAGTCGAACCCGGTAACTGAGGCCGGGTCGGTCCGAAGGAATTCGGACCGACCCGGCCTCGGCCTTTCGGGCCGCTCCTACGCCTCAAGGACGGGTTCGAGGCCGAAGACCGTCGAGGAGGATGTCGAGAAGCCGGTCGGCGGTGACCGCGTGGCCGCTCTGGTGCGCGACGGTGAAGATCCCGATGAGGCTTGCCGCGATCTCCTGCGCGGTGACATCGGAGCGGAGGTCACCCGCTACGCGACCCGCGTCGAGGATCGCCGAGATCGCGTTCAGCAGTTCGTCCCTGGTCTGGGCGTGGCCGACGGCGCCGGACTCGATTACTGCCGGCAGCGTGTCGAGCATTCCGTTCTTCGTCGCGATCCACTCGCCGAACAGGTCCATCCAACGGCGCATGGCCACGGCCGGGGCCACCTCGGCGAGCAGCTGCCGGGCGCCGTTGGTGAGGCGGACGACTTGGTCCCGGTAGACCGCTTCCACCAGGGACTCGCGGGTCGGGAAGTGGCGATAGAGAGTCCCGATGCCGACGCCGGCCTCGCGGGCGATCGCGCGCATCGACGTCTCCGCATCGCTCGACGCGAACACTCGCGTGGCGACCTCGAGCAGTTGCTCGCGGTTGCGTGTGGCGTCGGCCCGCGGCGTCCGGGGCTGCCGAGTGGTCAAACGGATCACGCTCCGGTTATCTTGGCTTCCGTAAGCGGAGCATAGTCCGGTTCAGGGCGGCGCCACGAACGCGAGGAGACGAGCGAGCATGCAGCAGCACGACGACGCCCTTCAAAGCGGCACGAGCAGGGCGGTTCGGCTCGAGTCGTTCGGCGGGCCGGAGGTGTTGGATCTGCAGGCCGTGCCCGAACCCCAGGCGGGCGACGGGCAGATCCGGGTTCGGGTTACGGCGGCCGGCCTCAACCCGATGGACTGGTTCATGACCACTGATGCCGAGACCGCGGCGCGGTTCGGCCTGAGCCTGCCCTGCGGGTTCGGGACCGACTACGCGGGAGTGGTCGACCAGGTCGGCGCGGGCGGGGCCGGCTACACGGTCGGCGACCGCGTGTTCGGAGCCGCCCTCTCCCGAGCCGTCGCCGACTTCGTCGTGGTCGGCGCGAACGGGAACATCGTAAGCGGCGTCGCTCATCACACCCCGGACGGCCTCGATGACCGCGCCGCTGCCACCCTGTCGATCGCGGGCAGCACCGCGGCCGCCGCTCTCGCAGTCCTCGACCTCGGTCCGCAGGACACGGTGCTGATCGGCGGCGCAGGCGGCGGAGTCGGCGTATTCGCAGTACAGCTGGCGCGCATCGCGGGAGCGCACGTCATCGGGACAGGATCACCGTCGAGCGCCGAGCATCTGCGAAGCCTCGGCGCCGAACCCGTCGCGTATGGCGACGGCCTCATCGACAGGCTCCGCACCCTCGATGCGGGTCCCGTCACCGCGGCACTGGACCTGCACGGGACGGACACGGTGCACGTCGCCCGCGAGCTGGGCGTTCCGGATAGCCGCATCTGCACCATCGCGGCCGTGGTCGACGGCGTCCAGGCTGCCAATGGCGCCAGCGCCGCGCCCGATGCTCTTGAGAACATCGCGCGCCTTGTCGCGGCCGGCCGTCTGCGTGTACCGATCGCGGCCACCTTCGCCGTCGAAGACATCCGCGCGGCCGTCGAACTGCAGGCGGCCCGGCACGTCCACGGCAAGGTGGTGATCGACCTCTAGCCCCGGCGGTAAGCGCGCATGCCGCTCCGCTCGCCGATCGCCGAAATCAGCAGGCTGCTACGAAAACATTCCCGGTCGCACTAGGCTGTCGGCATGATTCAAGATTCCGAACTCTCGACCTCGTTCGGCGCGCAGGCCCGCAATTACGACCGGTACCGGGTCGGGCCGCCCGCGGAAATCCTCGGCCATATCCTGCCCGCCTCCTGTTCGGCGGTGCTGGACCTCGGCGCGGGAACGGGCGCGATGACCCGGCATCTGATGAAGCGGGTGCCGAAGGTCTACGCCGTCGATCCCGATCCGCGAATGCGCGAGGTATTGGCCGAGAATTGCCCCGGCGTCACCGCGCTTGAAGGGGTCGCGGAGCAGATCCCGCTGCCCGACGCCTGCGTGGACACCGTGGTCATGTCCTCCGCCTGGCACTGGGTCGATCCGGATCGGGCCATTCCCGAGGTCGCCCGGATTTTGCGGGACGGCGGCACTCTGGCGCTCGTCTGGAATCGCGGCGACCGCGCCGTGCCGTGGGTCTCGGATATCGAGGAGTTCCGGCGTAGAGCCACCAACACCGGCGATATCGTCTACACCCAGGTTTCGCATTACCTGCAGGACCAGTGGTTGCCGCAGGGCGCGCCGTTCGTCGATATTGAGATATCCGGCCTGTCCTGGTCGACTCCGATAAGCCGCGACGAACTCAGCGCCATGCTGACCACCTACACCGGATATATTCAGGCGCCGCCGGAGCGAAAGCCGGAGATTCTCCGGGAGTTCACCGAATACGTGAACAGCGACCCGCGGCTGGGGAACGGCGACCTCGTCGAGTGGCCGATGCGCTGCCACTACTGGAAGGCGCGCCGCACCGACCGCTGAACTGACTTCGCGAACTCCGCCGCCGGGTGCATGAGAAGGGCGCCCGGCGGCGGAGTTTCGCGTAATCAGGCCAGGTCAGGTCAGGACGCCGGGACCTTCTGCACGTACTGGTCCGTGTACGTCTGGCTCAGGTCGATCTGGTGCCCCTTGACGGCCGGGTCGAATTCCGAGAGCACCCGGAAGACGCTTTGCGGACCGTCCGTCGGCATCAGCCCGGTCGGGTTGTACATGCCGATCTCGTTCGCGAGCGCCTGCACGTACGCGGTCTTGCCGGTGCTGGCGTAGTAGCTGGCCGGCATCGCGTCCGCGATCTGCTGAGCCGAGTGCTGCTGGATGTAGTGCAGCGATTCGACCAGCGCGTTCACCAGCTTCTGCACCGTCGCCGCGTTCGCGCTCTCCCACGCGGCGGTCACGCTGAGCGCGGTGCCGGGGTACGGCCCGCCGAGCGCCGCCTGGGTTCCGGCCACCGAGCGCATGTCCACCAGGATCTTGGCCAGGTGCTTGGACAGCAGCGAGGAGATCGTCGGCTCGGTGGTGACGCCGGCGTCGATGGACTTGTGCTGCATCGCCGCGACGAAGGTGGCGCCCGCGGCCACGCTGACCGGGTGAATGCTGCTCACGCCCGCGCCGCTGTGCGCGGCGAGGTAGTCGGCGAGGAACTCGGTGGAGCCGCCGAGGCCGGTGATGCCGACGTTCTTGCCGGCCAGGTCGGCCGGCGAGGTGATGGCGGCGGACTCGTCGTCGCGCACCAGTTCCACCATGCCCGGCGCCTGGAGCAGCTGGACCACCTCGTGCACCTGGGTGCCCTTGGCGACCAGGTCCTGGTCGTGGTCGTAGAACCCGACCACGCCCTGCACCTGCTTGGAGAGCAGCAGCGAGAAGGTCTGCGCGCCGCTGGTGACGCTGACGATCTGCACGTTGAGGCCCTGCTTGCGGAAGAAGCCGAGCTGCTGGGCCAGGATCAGCGGGATGTAGCTCTGGTTGGTCTGGTTCGCCACCGCGATCTTGACGGTGATCGGGGCGGCGCTTGACCCGCCGCCGGCCGAGGCCGAGGACCCGGAGTTGGAACTCGAGCAGGACGAGATGCCGGCGGCCGCGGTCAGCGCGGCTATCGCGAGGGCGAGCTTGCGATGGAACATGCTTACTGTGCTCTCCTTGGTCGGGGAAGGGGACGCTTGGACAGCTGGGTTCGTGAAGCCGCATTCGTGTAAGTGGGTTGCGATCAGGTCTCCGGTTCCAGTGCGTGCCGGGGCGGGCGCCAGCGCAGCAGCCGGCGCTCCACCAGGGTGATCAGTCCCTCCGCGGCGAGCGCGACGATCGTGGTCACGACCAGTCCCGCGTACACGCCGTTCGGGTTGAAATTGCCCTGCGCCTGCGAGATCAGCGTGCCGAGGCCCTGCTGCGCGCCGAGCATCTCGCCGACCACCGAACCGGTGATGGCCAGGCCGAAGGCGACCCGCAGGCTGGCGATGATCCAGCTGAACGCGGAGGGCAGCACCACGTGCAGGATCACGTCCAGCTGGCTCGCGCCGAGCAGCCGCGCGTTGGCGACCAGGCCGTGGTCCACCTCGCGCGCGCCCTGGAAGGCGTTGAAGAACACGTTGAAGAAGATCAGCAGCACGGCCAGCGCGATCTTCGACTGCATGCCGAGGCCGAACCAGATGATGAAGATCGAGCCGAGCACGATGCGCGGGATCGAGTTGAACGCCCCGATGTAGACCGCCAGGATCTCGGAGAGCAGCTTGACCCGGCCGAGCACGATGCCGCAGACCACGCCGAGCACCACGCCGATGACGAAGCCGATCAGCGCCTCCTGCAGCGTCACCCAGATCTGCTGCCACAGCGGCCCCTCCGTGGTGCCGCCGTGGATCCAGTCCGTCAGCTGCCGCCAGGTGCCCGCCGGATCGCCGTAGAAGAACACGTCGATGGTGTGCGTCGAGGCCAGCAGCTGCCAGATTCCGAGCGCGCCGACCAGCAGCGCGACCTGGATCGAGACGATGATCGCGCGGCGGCGCACCCGCGGCCGGCCCGGCGCGTCGCCGTCGCGCGGTTCAGCGGCGGCGGCGGCGGCGGGGTCGTCCGGCCCGGAACGTTCACGCGGAGGTCGTAGCGCGGGCATAGGCAAGGGAGACCTCTTCGCTCAGACAGGACCAGATCTGCTCGTGCAGCTCGACGAAGCGCGGCTGGAAGCGCACCTCGCGCACGCTGCGCGGCCGCGGCAGATCGACGGCGAACTCCTTCTTCACGGTGGCCGGGCCCGCGGTGAGCACGACCACCGTGTCGGCCAGCGCGATGGCCTCCTCCAGATCGTGGGTGACCATCAGCACCGACGCGCCCAACTGCTCCCAGAGCCCGAGCAGCTCGTCCGACATGATCTGCCGGGTCTGCGCGTCCAGGCCGGAGAACGGCTCGTCCATCAACAGGATCTGCGGATTGTTGATCAGCGTCTGGGCCAGCGCGACCCGCTTACGCATGCCGCCGGAAAGCTGGTACGGAAAGTAAGTTTCAAATCCGCTCAGCCCCACCCGGCGCAACCAGTCCCGCGCGAGTTCGACCGCCTCACGCTTCGGCGTGCCGCGGAACCTGGGGCCGGCCGTGACGTTCGAGAGCACCGTCTTCCACGGGAAGACCGCGTCGTTCTGGAACATGAAACCGGTGCGCGGATCGGTTCCGAGTACCGGCTGCCCGTCGATCAGGATTCTGCCTTCGCTCGGGCGCGCGAGGCCGGCGATCATCGAGAGGATCGTCGACTTCCCGCAGCCGGTGGGGCCGATCAGCACGCAGAAACGCCCCGGGGCGACGGTGAGGTCCACATTGTCCAGCGCGGTGTGCGCACGGCCGTCGGGGCCGCGATACCGCTTGGACACGCCGTGCAGCGCGAGCAACGGAGGCGGTTTTCGAAGTCTGTCAGGGTACGAAGCTTCGAATGCTGCGGAATCGGACCCCGTGGAGCTTCCCAATCGACACTCCTCGCGACTGCCCCCTCGATTGGGCCATGAGGATGCCATCGATTAGCCAAAGGCAACAAGCGATCCGGCCAAGGGACTGTCAACTTAGGGTCCTGCTGGTGTGACGGTGGGTTGTGCTGCCCTAGGGTGCTCGCATGCCACGGGCCGGTCACACGAACACCGCGCTCAGCGCCGGGTTGCCGCAGCGAGTCGTGCTGGGTCTGCTGATCCGCGCGTTCCCGCCGGGTCACGTCGACCAGATCGTCGACGTGCTCGGACGCCGCGAGCAACGCCACCGGCTGTTGCCGGCCAGGCTGATGGTCTATTTCACCCTCGCGCTGTGGATATTCGGCGAGCTGCCCTACGAGGACGTGCTCGGCGAGATCGTGCGCGGTATTCCGGGCCTGACGCACCCGCCGGGCGCGCAGACCGCGAGCGCGGCGGCGATCGGGCGGGCCAGGCGCCGGCTCGGCGTGGAGCCGCTGCGGCTGCTGTTCGAGCGGGCCGCGGCCCCGGCCGCCGCGGTCACCGGGCCGGATCCGCTGCTGCCCGGCGGCTGGCGGCCGCTGCGGTTCGGCCGGATCTCGGCCGACGTGCCGGACACCCTGGCCAATCGGGGCGAGTTCGCGGTGCGCACCGCCGATCCGGCCGCGGCGGTCACGCCGCGGGTGTACCTGTCCTTACTCACCGACGACCTGACCCACCGGGTGGTGGCGGCGGCCGTCGGCGGGGGAGCGGACGGCAGCCGGGACCGGCGCATCGCGGCCTCGGTGTCACCGGGTTCCCTGGTGGTGCTGGACGACGAACGGCCGCTGTCCGCAGCGCTGTGGAGCGCGATCGGCGATCGCGGCGGCGAGCTGCTGTGGCCGGTGGGCGACGGGCTGGCATTTCCGGTGCACCACCGGCTTCCGGACGGATCAGGGCTCTCCCGGCTGCCCGGCGCCGCCGGGGCGGCCCGGATCGTACGGGTGATCGAACGGGGTTCCTCCGCGGGGCGGCTGGTCACCTCGATCCTCGACCATCGCAAGGCACCGGCCGAGCGGCTGACCGCCGTCTTCGACCGGCACCGCGCGCGCGGTAACGGATTTCGTGGCATCACCGCCTATCAAGGAGGCGACCGGATCGTGCTTCGTTCGAAGAGTCCTGACCTGGTGCGCCAGGAGCTCTACGCGATGCTGTGCGTTCACCACGCGATAGGCGAGCTGGTGGACTACACGCTGCTGGAGGGCCGGCAACCGCCGGTGCGCTCCCGGCAGGTCCATATGCACGCGAAGCGCCCTTATTCGGGCGCGGTGCGCCCCCGTTAAGTCAGTTGTGTGAAGTCTTGGCCCCCGCTGTGCGGCTGTGCTCAAATTGCGGCTGTCCCGAGCCCGGGGTGTTTGCTTCACCACGCAATCCGCACATCGGTAGCAGAGGACGGAGATCGTGCCCGCTCGATACGAGGAGCGTGTGAGGCTCGATGGATAAAAACACGGATGATGCCTTACCGCGGACCCGGCGTGGCCTGCGCGACCTGCGTCTGCGCAATCGGCTCGTGCTCTTGGTGCTGCTGCCGCTGATCGCCGCGGTGGCGCTCGGCGCGGCCCGCGTGGTGACCGAGAACGACGCCATCACCGCCGAGGGCAATTTGGCCGGCCAGGTGCAGGTGGCGCTGACCGTCTCAAAACTCGTGCACAGCGTGCAGGACGAGCGGGACCTGATCGCCCGCTATCTGACCGACGGTCAGCAGGCGCAGGACATGACCAGCCTGGCGGCCGCGGAAAGCAACACCACCGCGCAGGTACAGGCGTTCGAGGCGGCGCGGCGGCAGTACGCCGGCAGCATCGGCGCCCTGTCCGCCTCGGCCCAGGCGCTCGCGGTCCAGGCGGACGCCCGGCTCGGCGACCTGACCGTGCTGCGCTCCTCGGTGGTCAGCCTCGGCGACTCGCGGCCGGTGTTCCAGGCCTACACCACGATCATCAGCAGCCTGCTGAACTTCAGCGACCAGCTGGCCACCGGCACCACCGACCACGACCTGGGCAACCTGGTCAGCTCCCTGGCCCTGGTCGAGCAGGCGGGGGAGCAGACCTCGCAGGAGCGCGGCTACCTGGTCTCCATCCTCGGCGGCGGCGGGCAGACCCGGGTGCAGCAGGAGGCGCTGATCCAGGCGCAGGCGAAGTACACCAGCTCGCTGGCCACCCTCACCGCGCAGGCCACGCCGGCCACCGCCGACCTGTTCCAGTCCACGGTCGGCGGTCAGAGCACCGGCACCGCGGACAGCCTCGTGCAGCAGGTGATCGACGCCGCGCTGGACAACCGCCCGGCCAGCACGATCGGCGCGGACCCGGTGGGCGCGTTCAACGCCGCCACCGCGAAGGTCACGCAGGTGCGCCAGGTGGAGAACCGGGTCGGCGCGCAGGCCTTGGACCGCACCTCGTTCCTCCAGTCCGCCGCGCGCACCCAGCTGTACGTGAACGCCGGCATCGTCATCCTGACCCTGCTGCTGGCCTTCGCCGCGACCGCGATCATCGCGCGCTCCATCGTCGAACCGCTCAGGGTGCTGCGGACCTCCGCCTACCAGATCGCCACTGACGGCCTGCCCGCGGTCATCCGCAGGCTGCGCGACGCCACCGACGTGGAAGCGGCGAGCACCAGAGTGGAGCCGATCGCGGTCCGCTCCCGGGACGAGATCGGCGAGGTCGCCCGCGCCTTCGACGAGGTGCACGACGCGGCGGTGCGGCTGGCCACCGAGCAGGCGCTGCTGCGCGGCAACGTCAACGCGATGTTCAAGAACCTCTCCCGCCGCAGCCAGGGCCTGGTGGAACGGCAGCTGCTGCTGATCGACGGGCTTGAGAACAGCGAGAAGGACCCGGGACAGCTGGCGCAGCTGTTCAAGCTGGACCACCTGGCCACCCGCATGCGCCGCAACAACGAGAACCTGCTGGTCCTCGCCGGCGAGGAGACCGCGCGGCGGTGGACCGAGGCGGTGCAGCTGGTGGACGTGGCGCGGGCCGCGGCCGCCGAGGTGGAGCAGTACGAGCGGATCATGTTCGGCGAGATCCCGCGCACCCGGATCGTCGGCAAGGCCGCGCCCGACGTCGCGCACCTGGTCGCCGAGCTGCTGGAGAACGCGACCACTTATTCGTCCCCGCAGACGAAGGTGTGGGTCGCGGCGCGCGGCGCGGACGACGGCGGCGTGATCCTGCACATCGAGGACGTCGGCATCGGCATGACCGCGGCGGACCTGCGCCGCTCCAACGAGCGGCTGTCCAAGCCGCCGCTCGTGGACGTCGGGGTCTCCCGGCAGATGGGACTGTTCGTCGTCGGCCGGCTGGCCGCGCGCTACGGAATCAGTGTCACGCTCTCCGAATCCCCGGCCGGCGGCGTCACCGCCTCGATCCACCTGCCGGTCACGCTGGTCGACCTCGGCGCGATGGCGGCCCGGCGGCCGGACGACTCCGGCCCGCAGCCGCGGGTCACCGTGCCCGGTATCGCCCGCGAGGGCTTCAGCGGCGGCGGCCTGCTCGACCAGGGCCGCGGCGGCGCGCCGGAGGACTGGCAGGGCGGCGAGTTCGGCAGAACCCGGCGATTAGGCGAACCGCCGAGCCCTCCGCCGCCGGACGCCGGCGTGGGCGCCGGGTTCCGCGAACCGCCGGTCAACGGCGCGGGCCGCTTCAGCGCCAATCCGGTGCTCCCCGGCCAGTTCGCGGCCCCGCCCTTCCCCGGTCCGGCGATGGATCGTCAGCACCCGGATTCACAGCGGCCGGATCCGCTGAATCCCCAGTCGCCGCGATCGAACGCGGCGGTATACATCGATGGCGCGCCCTCCGCACCGGTGACCGACCCGACGTGGTTCGAGCCGAAGCAGGCCGCACCCGACGACCCTCTTCCGACGAGGGGTCCTCGACAGGCGCAGCCTCCGCAGCAGGCGCAGCCTCCGCAGCAGCAAACTCAGCCTCCGCGGCAAACGCAGAACTCTCATCCAGCGCCGAGCGCCGAGGTGAGACAAGCCGCGCGCAGCGACGCCGCGATGACCGACACCAACGAGCGGCTGCCGATCTTCGAGGCCGTCGAGTCCGAGTGGTTCCGCCGCCGCGGCACCCGTCCGCCGCACTCCGGTTGGAGCCCTCGGTCCGTTCAGCCGTGGGACGCCACGAGGGCGGCCAACGGCTCCGCGCAGGCCGCGTCAAACGTGCAGCAGGCCGCCTCGAACGCGCAGGGCCCGATGGCCGGGCGCTTCAGGCCGCCCTCCGTGCCCGTGGGCGCGCCCGTGCCCACGATGACCGAACCCGAATCCGGTCCACGGACCTGGTCCTCGCCGGGCGACGACGCCTGGAAGGCCGCCGCCGCGCTCGCCAACCCGGCCCGCGACGGGGTCACCAACAGCGGCCTGCCGCGCCGGGTGCCGAAGGCGAACCTGGTACCCGGCAAGGCCGGGGCCAACGGCGCGGCCAAGGTCACTCCGCCGCCGGGGATCTCGTCGACCGCGGAGGCCGTGCGCAAGCGCCTGTCGACCTTCCGCCGCAACTCGCAGCAGTTGGCCGGCGAGACCGAACAGAGTTGAGGAACGGGACATGAGGGGTATGAGCCAGGAGGCGGAGAGCCTCAACTGGTTGATCTCGAATTTCGTGGAGCGGGTCCCCGGGGTGGCCCACACCATCGTGGTCTCCTCCGACGGGCTGCTGATCGCGTCCTCGGAGGGCCTGACCCGCGACCGGGCCGACCAGCTCGCCGCGGTGGCCAGCGGCCTGGCGAGCCTGACCCAGGGCTCGGCCCGGATCTTCGAGGGCGGCGCGGTCACCCAGACGGTGGTCGAGATGGTCCGCGGCTTCCTGTACGTGATGGCGATCAGCGACGGCTCGGTCATGGCGACCCTCGCCTCCACCGAGAGCGACATGGGCCTGATCGGCTACGAGATGACCAACCTGGTGGAGCGCACCGGGGAGGTGTTGACGCCGGCGCTGCGCGAAGAACTGCAGAACGCTCTGCCGCAGTGACCCGGACGACCAAGAACTCTGATATTAGTGAGCAGCCCGGCAGGCTGAGGGAGGTGCAAGGTGGGTTCCGAAGGCGAGGCGTCTCCCTTCGTACGCCCTTATGCCGTCACCGGCGGACGCACGCAGTCCCATTCGCAGCTCGCGATGGAGGCGCTGGTCACGACGACCGCCCGGGGCTGGAACGTCATGCACACCCTGGTGCCCGAGTACGAGAAGGTCTGCCGCCTGTGCTCCGAGTTCAAGTCCGTGGCCGAGATCGCGGCGCTGCTCAGGATGCCGCTCGGCGTCACCGGGGTGATCGTGGGCGACCTGGCCGAGAGCGGCCTGGTCTCGGTGCAGCAGCCGGACTCCCCGGACGGCCAGCCTGACCTGGCGCTACTGGAAAGGGTGCTCATTGGCCTTCGCAACCTCTGACCAGGGCGGCCGGCGGGCCGGCCCCGGACGCGACACGGCGGTCACGCCGGTGAAGATCGTGATCGCCGGCGGCTTCGGCGCGGGCAAGACCACCTTCGTCGGCACCGTCTCCGAGATCGTGCCGCTGACCACCGAGGCGGTCATGACCGCGGTGGCCGAGCGGGTCGACGACGTGCGGGGCGTGCCCGGCAAGCAGACCACCACGGTGGCGATGGACTTCGGCCGGGTGACGCTGGACTCGGACTTGGTGCTCTACCTGTTCGGCACGCCCGGGCAGACCCGGTTCTGGTTCATGTGGGACGACCTGTGCCGCGGCGCGATCGGCGCGATCGTGCTCGTGGACACCAGGCGGCTGGCCGACAGCTTCTCCGCGGTCGACTACTTCGAGGACTTCGGGCTGCCGTACATCATCGGAGTGAATTGTTTCGACGGGAAGCTGGTGCACGAGGTCTCCGACATCCGCGAGGCGCTGTCCGTGCCGCCGGACGTCCCGGTCGTCACGCTCGACGCCCGCGACCGCGAGCCGGTCAAGGCCGCGCTGATCCGATTGGTGCAGCAGAGCGTGAGTTTCCGCACCCGGGTCGGCGCGGACAGCAAGCCGGTCAGCTCCGGGATCGGCTGACCGCGGCGGGATCGGCCGGGCATCGCGCGAAGGCCGCGAGCGCGGTCGATTCGTCCCTCCGGTCGGTTTTCGCGGCGTATTGCGACGGGTTAGTACACTGACTGCATGGCTGAACCGACTGCACCGGGCCAGGAATCGAACGGCGCACGACCCAGTCGGCGGGCTCTGCTGGCCGGCACCGCGGGACTCGGCATGGCCGGCGCGTTCGGCTGGTGGCAGGCCACTCCGGACGGCACCGGGCAGCGCCTGGGCGACCGGCGTCCGATCCCGCAGCCCGGCGCCACCGCGATGGTCAGCTTCCCGCTGGGCCTGTCGAACCTCCAGCTGGCCGGTCAGCGGGTCATCTTCTCCTACCCCGGCACCACCCCGCCGGCCAGCCTGCTGAGCGACATCAGCGCCGGCCTTGTCGGCGGCGTGATCTTCTTCGGCGAGAACATCACCAGCGCGAGCCAGATCGCCGGGGTGATCGCCCAGCTGCGGCAGGCCGCGAAGAGCGGCCCGATCAAGCAGCCGCTGCTGCTGATGACCGATCAGGAGGGCGGCCTCGTGCGCCGGCTGCCGGGCCAGCCGACGCTGTCGGCGAAGCAGATGGGCCAGGCCGCCGACCCGGTGGCCGCGGCGAGCGCCGGCGGCACGGGGGCCGGGCAGAACCTGCGCGGCGTCGGCATGAACGTCAATCTGGCCCCCGTGCTCGACGTGTTCTACACCGCGGGCAACTTCATCGACCAGTATCAGCGTTCGTTCAGCAACGACCCGGCCACGGTCGCCGCGCTGGGATCGGCCTTCATCAGCGCGCAGCAGGCGACCAGGGTGGCGGCCACCGCCAAGCACTTCCCCGGCCTCGGCTCGGCGGCGACCTCGCAGAACACTGACCTTGAGGCCGTGACGCTGAACGTCTCGCTGAACCAGTTGCACACGATCGACGAGGTGCCCTATCCGGCGGCGATCAGCGCGGGCGTCATGCTGGTGATGTGCTCGTGGGCGCTCTACCCGGCGCTGGACCCGAGCCTTCCCGCGGGCCTCTCGCCGACGATCGTGAACGGGGAACTGCGCGGCCGCAACGGATTCCGCGGCGTGACCATCACGGACGCGCTTGAGGCGGGTGCGCTGAGCGCGTACGGCAGCACGGCCCAGCGCGCGGTCAAGGCGGCGGCGGCCGGAATGGACCTGATCCTCTGCTCGGCCCGCGACGTGAGCCAGGGACAGAGCGCCCGCAACGCGCTCGCGACCGCGCTCGGCAACGGCACGCTCGACTCCACCAGCTTCCACGCCGCGACGGAGCGGATCGGCTGGCTGCGCTCCGCGCTGCCCTAACCGCCGGGGCCTTGCGTACGCGAGGCCCGTGCAGGCGGCGAATCAGACCTCGCTGGCCGCCGGAGCCTGCTCGCGGTGCCGGCCGCGCAGCTCCAGCTCGATCTGCTCGAGGCTGCGCCCCTTGGTCTCCGGCACCAGCCACCGGGCCAGCACGAACAGCACCGCGTTGACCGCGGCGAACACCCACATCGAGTGGCCGATGCCGAGCGCGTTCTTGTCCGACATGATCGGGAAGACCGCGGTCACGATGCCGGTCGCCGCCCACAGCACCACGCTGCTCACGCCCATGCCGGCCGCCCGCACCCGCAGCGGGAAGACCTCGGCCATCATCACCCACACCACCGCGCCCCAGCCCAGCTCGTACGCGGCCAGGTAGCCGATCAGCAGGATCAGGGTCGCCACGCCGAGGGCGGTCTTGCCGTGCACGTCCAGCACCACGAAGCCGGTCGACGCGAGTGTCACGAACATCAGCGCGTTGCCGATGAGCAGCAGGGGTTTGCGACCCCAGCGGTCGACCACGAACACCACCCACGCGGTGAACGCGAGCTTGGTCACGCCGAGCGCGATCGCGCTCAGCAGCGCGGTGCTGGTGGTGAAGCCGAGGGAGACCAGCATCGTCGGGAAGTAGGCGTTGATCGCGTTGACGCCGCTGAACTGCTGCCCGACCGCCAGCAGCAGCGCCACGAACAGCATCGGCCGCACCCACGGCGCCCACAGCTCGCGCAGGCTGCCGCGCTGCTCGGCGTCGAGCCGGATGACCTCCTGGATGGTGGCCAGTTCGCCGTCCACGGCCTCCTGCCGGTGGATGCCCGCCAGCACCGCGCGCGCCTCCTGCTCGCGCCCGGCCTGCACCAGCCAGCGCGGCGTCTCCGGCAGCAGCGTCAGCCCGGCCAGCAGGATCGCCGCGGGCACCAGCGCGCCGGCGAACATGCCGCGCCAGTCGCCGGTCGCGGCCAGCCAGTAGCCGACCAGGAAGGCGATCAGGATCCCGGAGACGATGAAGATCTGGTTGAGCGAGGCCAGCGCGCCGCGCAGCCGCGCCGGGGCCAGTTCGGACAGATACGTGGGCACGGTCGCGGAGGAGCAGCCGATGCCGATCCCGATGACGCCGCGCGCGACGGTCAGCTCCGGCAGGTTCTGCGAGAGCATGCAGGCCACCGTCCCGACGATGACGACGAGCGCCGCCGCCATGATCGCGCGGCGGCGGCCGAGCCGGTCGCCGAGCCGGGAGGCCGCGGCCGCGCCGATCATCGCGCCGACCGAGAGGCTCGCCGTGACCACGCCCTTCTGAAAGCCGGTCAGGTGCCAGTCCTTGGCGAGGATGACCAGGATCGCGGCGATGACGCCGAGGTCGTAGCCGAACAGGATGCCGCCGAGCGCGCCGAAGAAGTACAGCGTGAACCGGCTGATGCGCCGGCCCGCAGGCGTCGTCGCCGTCTGCGTCATTGCGGAACCACCTTTCGTGGGGTTGAGTGGGCGCCGTCAGCGGACGCTGCTTTCAGCGGGCACTGTGTTCGAGCGGGCACTGTTTTCAGCGGATGCCGACCCGCCGCAGCTGTTGACTGAGGTCGCCGGCCACCTCGTGCAGCAGCTTGCCGACGCGGTGCAACTCCGCGTCGGTCACTTCGCCTGAGGGCATGGAGCAGCTCATCGCGTCGGTGGCGGGGATGCGGTACGGCACCACGGCGGCCGCGCAGGCCACGCCCGGAGTGCCTTGCTCGCGTTCGGTCGCGTAGCCGCGTGCCCGGGTGACTCCGAGTTCGGCGCGCAGCGTTTCGCGATCGGTGATGGTGCGCTCGGTGAGTGTGGGCAGTTCCGTCGGAAGCAGCTTGGTGAGCTCCGCGTCGGAGAGTTCAGCGAGCAGCGCCTTGCCGAGCGAGGTCGCGTAGGCCGGCAGCGTTCGGCCAACGCGGGAGACCAAGTGCGCCGAGCGACGGGATTCGCGTGTCTCCAAATACACGATGTCCGCTCCGCACAGCCGCGCGTAATGCGCCGTCAGACCAGTCTGCTCGCGCACACGTTCCAGGGCGTCGGTCGCATAAGGCATCACTGGATCGCGATCCAGATACGCGGTACCGCATATCAATGCTCGAACACCAAGTCGGAATCTGGTTCCTACGTCGTCTGACTCGATCCAACCCAGGTCGCGCAGCGTACGCAGCAGGCCGTGCAGGCTTGAGCGTGGGAAGCCGGTCTGGGTATGTAACTCAGTCATTGAGGTCCAGGAGTGGTTCCTCCCGAAGGCTTCTAGTAACTCAACGGCCCGCCGGGCGGATTTCACCCCCGCCGCCGCTTCCGTGTCGGCCCCAGCCTCCCCGACGACCGCCATAAGCTTCCTTCCTTCCGGCCGTCTTGTAACGAACCTTGACCAAGTCTGCTTCCCCGAATATGTTTCACACGCTGCACATGCTTCATGCTCGTGTCAACTATTCACATACATGAACGGCGTCTCAGAGTCGAGGTGTCCATGCACTCCACGAGGCCGCGGCCCAACCGAACGGGCCGCGCGATGCTGGCCGCGGTGGCCGGCTGCGCGCTGGCCGGCACGGCGGCGCTGTCCGGGTGCAGCGCGTCGTCCACCGCGGGCGGCAGCGGCGGCGGAGGATCCCTGCCGCAGTCGAAGAACGCCCACGCCACCGGCGATCTGACGGTGTGGATCCGCGGGGCCGGGGACTCGCCGAAGGCGTATCAGAAGATCTTCGACGCGTTCACCGCGCAGTCCGGCATCAAGGTGGACATCACCACCGCCACGCTCACCGACTTCGAGACCAAGCTGACCGCCGCGGCCTCCGCGCACCGGCTGCCCGACGTCGTGCTCGACGACGCCGCGCAGCTGGGCAACTTCGAGAGCCAGGGCATCATCCTGCCCGTCGACAAGGCGAAGCTGGCCGGCGCGGACCAGCTGACCGACCTGGCCTGGAAGTCCGCCACCGACCTGCACGGCCAGCCTTACGCGGTCCCGTTCTCGGCTCAGGCCAACGTGCTGCTGATCCGCAAGGACTGGCTGGACAAGCTTGGCCTGCAGCCGCCGAAGACCTGGGACGACCTGGCCAAGGTGGCCAAGGCGTTCACGACGCAGGACCCTGACGGCGACGGCAAGGCGGACACCTACGGCCTCGACATACCCGGCTCCACCGCCCGCGGCTACACCTCGTGGTACTGGTCGAGCTTCCTGTACCAGGCCGGCGGCGACTTCGTGAAGTCCGCGGGCGACGGCAAGTACACCGCGACCGTGAACACGCCGCAGGCCGTGCAGTCCGCGCGGTTCCTGGAGAACCAGGTGTGCACCGCCAAGGACGTGCAGCCCTCGGTGCTCGGAGACGACACGACCGCGACCAACAAGGCGTTCCAGACCGGCGTCGCAGGCATCTACCTCACCGGGCCCTACGCCTACGCGACCATGGACGCGACGACGGTCAAGGGCAAGTACATCGTGATTGCGCCGCCCGCCGGGCCGAGCGGCACCACCGCGACCCTCGCCGAGGGCACCGACATCTTCACCATGGCCGACGCCAAGAGCGACGAGGCGACGAAGCTGGAAGAGTTCATGATCACCCCGCAGGCGCAGCAGCTCGGGATGATCGGGGTCAAGACGGCCACAGTGGTGCGCCTTTCGGTGAACAAGACCGTCGACGCGGCTGCCGTGCACAACGGCGACCAGCGCTGGCAGGTGGCGCAGCAGGTCTACGCCGACGCAGGGCACTACGAATGGGACAACCTGCCGAACTGGACCGCGCTGCGGCAGAAGGCCTCCGCCGGCCTGAACAAGCTGCTCTCCTCCTGCGGCGACACGCAGTCCGCGCTGAACGCGCTCAACGGTGATCTGAACTCGGCGCTGCGGCAGCAGGGGGTCGGATGATGCGTGCCGAGGCGGCCAGGACGCCGGCCCGGCGTCCTGGCCGTGTTGCTGTCAGACTGTGCACCACGACCACGGGAGCGCTGAGGTGACCGCGCAAGCATCCCCGGCGTCCACTCCCGAAGCCCCGGTCCCGGCCGCACGCGCGCGCGGCCGGGATACCGGTTTGTACGAGCCGGTCGCCCCGCCGGCCAGGCGGCCCGCGCCGCGCCGCCGGATCCGGCGCACCGGCCGCAGGCTGATGCCCTGGCTGTATCTGGCCCCTGTCTTGGTCTTCATCGGGGTCTTCAAGCTCTGGCCCACGATCTGGGGCGTGTACCTCAGCTTCTTCCACGTGCGGCCGTATCTCGGCAACCAGTACGTGGCCGGGGCGAACTACCAGCGCGCGTTCAGCGACCCCGATCTGCGCGCGGCCGTGCTGCACACGGTGATCGACGCGGTCGGCGCCGTGGCCGGCTCGATCCTGGTCGGCTTCGCGCTGGCGCTGCTGCTCGAGGGCCCGGCCCGGCATCTGCGGATCCTGCGAACGGCCGTGTTCCTGCCGACCGTCGTGGCCATGGTCGCCGCCGCCTCGCTGTGGCAGACGCTGCTTTACCCGAGCCGGTACGGCGCGGTGAACTCGCTGCTCGGCGCGTTCGGTGCCGGGCCGGCCCCGTTCCTGTCGAGCACGCACTCCTCGCTGGCCTCGGTGATCCTGATCCAGGTCTGGAAGAACGCGCCGTACGACATGGTCATCTTCGTGGCCGGCCTGGCCGGGATCGACCGGCAGCTCTACGAGGCCGCGCACCTCGACGGCGCCGGGGCGCTGCAGCGGCTGCGCTATGTAACGCTCCCCTCGCTGCGGCCGATCACCACGATCGTGCTGACCCTCGGGATCATCAGGGGCCTGCGGGTGTTCACCGAGATCTGGGTCGCCACCAGCGGCGGCCCGGCCGGCTCGACGCAGTCCGTGGTCACCTACGTCTACGAGCAGTTCAGCGAGAACAACGACGCCGGGTACGCCGCCGCGATCGGCACCCTGCTGCTCGCCGTCACGATCCTGCTCACCTGCCTGAATCTGTGGTGGCGCAACCGAAGGGAGGCCTGGTGAGCAGCACGTACGACGGGCTGGAGACCGGCGGAGTTCCGGCCACTTCCAACACCCTCGGCCTGCGTCCGCCGCGCCGGCTCACGCGCGGCCGCGCCGGAAGAATGACGCTGCGTCTCCTGCTTTACGGGGTCGCCGTCTTCATCTTCGTCCTCCCGCTTTGGACGCTCATCGCGACCGCTTTCTCCGGCGGCCTTGCCCGCCTCGGCCAGGTGATGCTGCTGCCCAAGCACGCCACGTTCGGGAACCTGACTCAGGCCTGGAATCTCGGCGTGGCCCGCGGCCTGCTCAACTCCGTCGTCGTCGCGGTGGTCGGGCTCACCCTGCAGCTCACGGTCAGCACCCTGGCAGCGCACGCGCTGGCCAGGCGGCGGTTTCGCGGCTCGACGGTGGTGCTGCTGCTGATCCTGGCCACGATGATGATGCCCGAGGAGGTCATCGCGGTCCCGCTGTTCCAGGTGCTCGGCGAGATCCCGCAGCCGTTCACCGGCGGCACGCTGGTCAACTCGTACGCGGGCCTGACCCTGCCGCTGGTCGGCTGGGCGCTGCCGGTGTTCGTGCTCACCGGGTTCATGCGGCGCATCCCGCTGGAGCTCGAGGAGGCGGCGCGGGTCGACGGCGCCTCCGATTTCCGCATCCTGACCCGGATCATCGTGCCGCTGTGCCTGCCCGCCCTGGGCACCTGCGCCGTCTTCGGCTTCCTGATGATCTGGGACCAGTACCTGCTGCCGCTGCTGGTTGCGCAGAGCCCGGACATGAATACTCTGACCGTCGTGGTGACCAGCCTGCAAGCCAGCCAGGAGCAGGGCGAGGGCGTCAAGCTCGCGGCCGTGCTGGTGCTGATGGTCCCGGGCGTCCTGGTGTACCTGGGCCTGCAACGGCTCTTCGAACGCGGCCTGCTCAGCGGCTCGCTCAAGGGATAGAAGGATAACTCAGTGCACGACGACGAAAGCCCGACTCCCGGCCCCGCACGCGGCACGAGCGATCGGCTCACCGTCACCTCGGTCACCATCACCCCGATCGCCGTCAAGGACCCGCCGCTGCTCAACGCCTCCGGCTGCCATCAGCCCTATGCGTTGCGGTCGATCATCGAGCTGCACACCGAGTCCGGCGTCACCGGCATCGCCGAGGCCTACGGCGATGATCCGACCCTGGAACTGCTGAGCCGGGCCGCCGCCGCGCTGCCCGGCCTCGACGTGTTCGACATCAATGGGCTGACCCGGCGTGCGGCCGGATCCCTCGGCTCGTTCACCGCGTACAACCCGACCGAGCTGATCGGCCCGACCGGGGCGGACAAGACGGTCGCGCAGATCGTCGGGGCCTTCGAAGTGGCCTGCTACGACGCCCAGGGCAAGGCCACCGGCCGGCCTGTGGTCGACCTGCTCGGCGGCGCGGTGCGCGAGAGCGTGGACTTCAGCGCCTACCTGTTCTACAAGTGGGCCGAGCATCCGGCGGGCGGCGGCTGCGATTTCGAACCCGACGACTGGGGCGCCGCGCTCGACCCGGACGGCATCGTGGCGCAGGCCCGCAGAATGGTCGACACCTACGGGTTCGGCTCGCTCAAACTCAAGGGCGGCGTCTTTCCCCCGGACCAGGAGATCGAAGCTATCCGCGCGCTGCGCAGGGCGTTCCCTGACCACCCGCTGCGCATCGACCCCAACGCGAACTGGAGCGTGCCAACCAGCCTGCACGTCGCCAAGGAGCTCGAAGGAGAGCTCGAATACCTGGAGGACCCGGCGCCGGGCATCCCCGGCATGGCCGAGGTGGCCGCGGGAACCCCGCTGCCGCTGGCGACCAACATGTGCGTCACGTCCTTCACGGACATCCCCGAGGCGGTGCACCGCGGCGCCGTGCAGGTCATCCTCTCCGACCACCACTTCTGGGGCGGCCTGCGCGCGTCGCAGCGCCTCGCCGGGATCTGCGAGACCTTCGGGCTCGGCCTGTCGATGCACTCGAACACGCACCTGGGCATCAGCCTGGTGGCCATGGCCCACCTCGCCGCCGCGACGCCGAACCTCACCTACGCCCTCGACACGCACAGCCCGTGGCAGCGCGGCTTCGGCTACACGGCCGACACGCCGGACTTCCAGGACGTGATCCGTCCCGGCACGCTCACGTTCGAGGCGGGCTCGCTGCGCCTGCCCGGCGGCCCCGGCCTCGGCGTCGAGATCGATCGCGACGCACTGGCGCGCCTGCACGAGCAGTACCGCACATGTGGGGTCCGGCGCCGCGACGACATCACCCACATGCGTCTGGTCCACCCCGACTGGACCGGCAAGCGCCCGAGATTCTAGGAGCCGCGAATTTCGCTGACGGATCGTCATCGGCGCTCTGAGTGGGTAGGGTTTCCGGCGGGGAGCGGTGCGACCGGAGGGTGAGCCACCGCGGAAACGGGGTGAACGGCCGGAATGCCTCGCAGGCGCATCAGTGCACGCCGACAGTGGTCGGCGTGCACCGGCGCGCTCGTGCTGGCCGCGGCGGCCGCGGCAGGGTGCACCTCCCCGCTGCCCGACCTGACCGACCCGGCCAACCGCGCGGAGGGCTCGCAGACCATCGTCTGGGTTTCCAGCCCGACCCTGCGCAACGCGAGCGACGACGCCCGGCAGGTGCTCGTGGACGCCTTCGAGCAGGCCTATCCCTCGATCAAGGTGAACCTTCAGCCGGGCCCTGACAACACGGACCGGCTGCACGAGAAACTGAGCGGCGAACTGTCCGGCGGGTCCGCGACGCCCGACGTCTACTCCGGCGACGTCACCTGGCCGGCCGAGTTCGGGCACGACGGTCTGGCGTTGCCGCTGAACGACTACTTCCCGGCGTCGTTCTGGTCGCAGTTCGCCCCGCCCGGCACCGCCCTCGCGGACAATACCCTGATTCAGGCGATGAGTTATCGGGGCAACGTCTACGCGGTGCCCTACTTCGTGGACTACGGCTTCCTGTTCTATCGCAAGGACCTGCTGGCGCAGGCGCACCTGCCCGCGCCGAGCACCTGGGAACAGCTGCTCGCGGACGCCAGGGCGCTCAAAAACCGCGGCCTGCCGTACCAATTCGCCTGGCAGGGCGACGCATACGAGGGCTTGACCTGCGACTGGACCGAGCTGCTCGCCGACGCGTACGGAGGGCAGAGCGCGGCGCAGTTCGCCACCTCCGCCGGCCAGGCGACCGCCGCCCGACTCGCCTCGCCGCAGGCGCTCAAGGCGCTCGACTTTCTCCGGACCCTGATCGGCGACGGGCTCTCGCCTGCGGGCGTGAACGGCTTCGAGGAGCCGCAGGGCGACTCGGCGTTCGACAGCGGGCAGGCCGCATTCCTGCGCAGCTGGGACTCGTCCTGGGCCAACGCGGTGAGCGCCACCAGCGCCGTGGCGGATCTGGACAAGGTCGGCGTGATGCCGCTGCCCACGTTCCAGGGGCAGCGCGGCCCCGGCTCCTCAGTCGTCGGCGGGTGGAATCTGTTCGTCAACCCGCACAGCCGCAACCTCACCGCGGACCTGACCTTCGTGCGCTGGATGGCCGGGCCGCAGGCGCAGCGCATCCTGGCGACGCAGTTCTCCGAGATACCGAGCAACTACGCGGTGCGCACGTCCTCCGACGTCACCGCGAACACCCCGATCATGGCCGCGGCCGCGCGAATCAGCCCGGTCAGCCGACCCTCCTCGACCCCTGACTACGGCGAGCTGAGCAAGAAGATCTACTCGGGGATCCACGAGGCGCTGCCCGCCGGGCCAGGACTTCCCGCCGCCGATCCATGCACGACCCTGCTCAAGGCAGCGAGAGCCATCGATCCGGCGGTACACAGCACTCTTCCATGCGATGTCACAGGCGGTGGCTAGACATGGCAATCGCGCCTGGAGACGAAGAACGTACACCCCCGGAACCGGCGGACGACACGAGCGGGTATTCGCCTGCCATCCCGAGCAATGGCTCCACCGGAGTCAAACGAACAGACACCGGTGAGGGATCCAAAGCTCTCGCGCAGGCCGAACCGGAAGACGCGATACCCGGTCTGATCGAGCGGGCCCGCGAAAGTATCCGGTTCTGGATTCGGCTGCACGGACGCGGACTGCTCGGCGCCACCCCCTTCGCGCTCGCCGCCGCGCTCACCGCGGCGGCCCTCTCGCCCATCGCGATCCCGCTCCTGCTGGGCAACGCGGCCCTCGCGCTTTCCGGACTGCTCGGGCAGCTAGGCAACATCGGCGCCGAGCACATCGCGCACGTCATCGAGGACGTCGTCGCGCAGCTGCGCGGCGAGGCGCACGGAAAGCGGATTTCCGAAGAGCGCCTGCAATCCGCGCTCAGCAGCCGGCTGCGGGAAGAACTCGACGGGCCGCAAGCCGCCGCGCTACGCGCCGAGATGGCGCAGATACTGCATCGCGTAAACGGCGTCGGCACCGCGCTGGACGCCGCGGTCCGCAGCGGTGTCGAAGGACTTTCGGTCTACATCGGCGAGACGGTCAACCAGCTCAGCCAGACCTCGGTCGAGTTCCGCGCGCTGCGCGAGGACGTCATGTCGGGACTCGCCGTCATCCAGCACGACCTGGCCAGGCTCGAAGCGATGCAGCGCGGGCAGGCCGAGCAGGTCGAGCGGATCGGCGTCCAGATCACCGAGCTGCACCGGCAGTTGGCGATCGGCCGCGGCGCGGTCCGGCTCCTGCCGAAGCAGCTTCCCGCCGGATCGCGATCCGCGCCCGACCCCGGCAAGGACTCGGAGGACTCGCCCTATCCCGGTCTGGCGGCGTTCGACGAGGAGACCGCGCAATGGTTCCACGGCCGCGAACAGCTCATCGCGCGCCTGGTCACCCGGCTGCGGCAGCGCCTGCAGGGCCTGTCGATGGTGCTCGTGGTCGGTGCGTCCGGCGCGGGCAAGTCCTCGGTGCTCCGCGCGGGCCTGATTCCCGGCCTCGACACCGGCGCGCTGGCCGTGCCGGGCTCGGAGCGCTGGCCGCGCGAGGTGATGAAGCCGGGCCCGGCCCCGCTGGGCGAACTCGCGCTGCGGCTGGCCAACCGGCTCGGCGGGGACAGCGTCGAGATCGCCGAGAAGCTGCGGCAGAACCCGAACAACGCGGCCCTGATCCTGCGCCAGGTGCTCGATTTCGACCGGCGCCGGCGCGACGGTTCGGCGGCCGACCGTCCCGAACCGGCCACCGAGGCCGGCCGGCTCGTGCTGGTGATCGACCAGTTCGAGGAGATCTTCACGCAGTGCGAGGACGGCCTTGAGCGCCAGCGCTTCGTCGACGCGATCTGCGCGGCCGCCGACGGGCAGCCCGGCGCCCCGGCGCCGGCCCTCGTCGTCCTGGTGCTGCGCGCGGGCTTCGTCGAACACTGCACCGCGCACCCGGCGCTCGGCCCCGCGCTCAGCGACCAGTTCATCGTCGGCCCGATGAACATCAGGGAGCTGCGCGAGGCGATCGAGGCACCGGCCCGCGACGCCGGGCTGGAGGTTCAGCAAGGGCTGGTCGAATTCATGCTCACCGACCTGGAGGCGGTCACCTCTCCCGACGGCGAGGACGGCGCCGTGGCCACCTACGACCCGGGCAAGCTGCCGCTGCTCGCGCACGCGCTGCGGGAAACCTGGGAGGGCAGGGAGCGCGCGGAGCACGGCGACCGCTGGGTGCTGACCACCAAGGCCTATACCGCGGCGGGCGGCATCAAGGGCGCGGTAGCCAAGAAGGCCGACGAGGTATATCAGAGCTTTGACAGCGATAGCAAGCGCGTGGCACGCATCCTGCTGGAGCACATGGTCTCGGTCCGCGCCGACGCGGAGGACACCCGGCGCCGGATGACCCGCGCGGCGCTGCTCACCGAGGTGGCCCGCAGCGACCTGCCGACGGCGCGGCGGGTGCTCGACCGGCTGGAGCGCGAGCGGCTGGTCACCAGCGACAAGGACACCGTCCAACTCGCGCACGAGGCGCTGTTGCGGCACTGGCCCGCGCTGAGCGAGTGGCTGGAGGAGCACCGCGACTGGCTGCGCACCCTGCAACGGCTCTCCGCGGGCGCCCAGGAATGGGACTCGGGAGGCCAGCACCCTGACCTGCTGCTGCGCGGCACCCAGCTGTCCGCGGTGCGCGCCGAGGTCACCGAAGCGCGCCGCGGCGAGCTCGGCCGGCGGGAGAACGAGTTCCTGCGCGCCTCCGAACGCCGGCGCAAGCGCAACGACCGGCTGCGGCTCGGCGTGGCGATGGCGCTCACGGCGGCGCTGGTCGCCGCGGCCGGGCTCGGATTCGTCGCCAAGAACAACAGCGGCGCGGCGCACCGACAGCAGACCATCGCACAGGCCCGGCAGCTCGCCGCCGAGGCGGACGCGCGCCGCTCGACCGATCCGGAGGTGGCGCTGCTGCTCTCCCTGGCGGCGTACCGGATCGCCCCCACCGACACCGAGGCCGTCAACAGCCTGCTGTCCAGCCAGACCGGCTACTTCACGGCGCGCCTGCCGAACATCGCCGGAGCGGTGAACGCCGTCGCCTACGATCCGGCCGCGCCGCTGCTCGCCGCGGCCGGCCAAGACAACGCCGTGACGCTGTGGAGCACCACCGCGGATGACACCGCATCAGGGAACACGGGTACGCGCGCGCCGGTCGCCATGCTTTCCGGTGACGCGCCGTTCTATGCGGTGGCTTTCGATCCGACCGGCCGCCTGCTGGCCGCCGCACAGCAGAACGGAACCACTGTGCTCTGGGACGTGGCCACCAAAACACGATTGGGCACGGTCGGCGCCGGACCGGACGCGGTCGACGCCCTGGCCTTCAGCCCGGACGGCACCGAACTGGCCACCGCGGGCTATGCCGGAACGGTCTGGCTCTGGAACGTCAGCAGCCTGAAACGAGTGGCCGAGGTCGGCGTGCGCAACGGGACCATCAGCGGCGTCGCGTTCAGCCCGGGCGGCGACAGACTGGCCGCCGCGTGCACCGACGGCGAGGTGCGGATATGGAAGACCGCTGATCTCAGCGCCCGGCCGCAGGAGCTGGTCGGCCACACCGGCATGGTGCGCTCCGTCGCCTTCAATCGCGCCGGAACGCTGCTCGCGTCCGGCGGCGATGACACTACCGTGCGCCTGTGGGACGCGAACAGCGGCGCCGCTCTCGGGGTGCTCAGCGGCTCGGCCGGGCCGGTACGCGCGGTCGCGTTCAGCCCGGACGGGACCGAACTGGCCAGCGCCGGCGAGGACGACGCCGTGCGGCTTTGGGACACCGCCACGCGCCTGCAGATCGGCGCGCTGACCGGCCCGGCGAACGCGGTGGCCGGGATCGCGTTCAGCCCGGACGGCCACACGCTCGCGGGCGCCGACACCGACGCGACCGTCGGCCTGTGGAATGTCGCGGCGCCGCAGAAGCCGGGCGAGATCGCCACGGCCGCCGTCGCCGCGGCCCCGGGCCAGGCCGGGCTGCTGGCCACCTCGGGTGCGAATCAGCAGACATATTTGTGGCGGACCTCAGGGCACGGCCTCTACGCGACCGTCGGACCGAGCGGCGGGTCGGCGGCGAATAGTGCCGAATCCGGGGCGCGCGGTCCGTCCGCGACCAGCGCGGCGACGGCGGGAATCGCCTTCAGCTCCGACGGTCGCAGGCTGGTCACCTCCGTCGCCGGAAACGGCGCGGCGGTCTGGGATGTCGCCACCCGGCGCAGAATCCGCACGCTCACCGCGGATTCCCCGGTCGACGCCGTCGCGGTCCGGCCGGCGAACCACGGCGCCGGAGACAGGAGCGGCGCCATGGACGACGTCATCGCCGCCGGCGGCGTGAACGACTCGATTTACTTCTGGGGCCCCGGCGCCACCGCGCCGTCGTGGTCCAACGCTCTGCTCGGCGGCCCCATCACCACCGTCGCGTTCAGCCCGGACGGCACATTGCTGGCCGCCGGAAGTCAGGACGGGACCGTGCTGTTGATTCGGGTGGCGGTCGTCGGCGGACGGCTGAGCGCGAATGTCGTCGAACAACTTTCCGGTTCCTCCGGCGCGGTGGAATCGGTGGCGTTCAGCCCGGACGGCCGCACCCTGGCCGGCGGCTGCGCGGACGGCACCGTGCGGCTGTGGGACACCCGCGATCCCAATAAGCCGGCCGGATTGACCACCCTGTTCGGGCAGAGCCAGGCCGTGGTCGGGGTGGCCTTCAGCAGTGATGGCAGAACCCTGGCTTCCTCGGCCGCCGACCACACCGTCCGGCTGTGGAATGTCGCCGATCCCAAGGCGCCGGCCGCACTCGTCACGCTGGGCGGCCCGAGCGATCCGACCGGCGTGGCGTTCGAACCCGGCACGGGCATCGTGGCCGGCTCGGCGGCCGACGGGACGGCGCTGTTCTGGGACACCGACGCCGCCGCGGTGGCCGCGCGGATCTGCGCCTCGAACCCGGCCGAGGCGGCCCGGATTCTCACCCCGTCGCTGCTCGGCGGCGATTACCCGGCACTGTGTCCGTAAACGCGCGCCCGCGGCGGCGCCTCGAACGGCAGTTCTTCGGCTGGAACTTCGACTAACGGGCTGCACATCGCGGGCATTGTCATGGTGCCGCGACCGCACGCACCTGGGAATTCGGCAATCGAGAATCAGACGTCTGCGTTTCTCGGCGGGATTCCGGGGCGCGCACGCGGCTTCCATTGAGTGGCGCGCGCGCCGATAGTAACGCATGTGCGCTGGGCCGATGCACAGGTACTGCGCTACAACCGATACGGTATGCGAATTGAACTGACCGGTCGACGCCGGCGTTTAGGTACACGAATTACTCGTTGGAAAGGAAAGTCACAGTGGCTCTTAAACGAGTGTGCGACATCACCGGCACGGATCATGACGTGGAGATCTGCGACGTGACCATAGCCGGGCAGACGATCAAGCTGGATCTCTCCCCGGCGGGCGCGGACAAACTGCGTGAGTTCTTCGGCGCCGCGGTCACCGTGCAGCACCCGCTCGCCTCCGGCGCCGCGGCGGTCGCCGAGCCGGCCGCGCAGGTGGCCGAGCCGGCCGCCGCCGAAGCGGACGAGGAGGAGCAGGCCGCGCAGGTGTCTGCCGAGGAGGCCGAGGCAGAGGTCGAATCCGAGGCCGCGCCGGTCGCCGCGGAGCGTCCGTCCCGCCGCGGTCGGCGGGCCGCCGGTGCCAAGACGGCGCCGCGCAACGCCAAGGGCGGCGGCCGGAAGAAGGCCGCGCCGCGGCGCGGGGCCAAGCCGGTCACGCCGGGCACCTCCGAGATCCGGGAATGGGCCAGGGCAAACGGATTCGAGATCGGCGAGCGCGGCGCGATTCCCGGCCGGATCCGCTCGGCGTACACGCTGGCGCACGAATAAATGCTCTGAGGAATGTGGCGCCGACCGGGTACCGCACACCCGGCGGCGACGGCACCGGACTCCCGGCCACGTCGGCGTTCCCCCACTCCCCGTCGTGGCCGCGGCGTCGAGGCATGACCCGGGCCGCAAAACAGAACACTGCATGAGAAACGCGTCCGCCCTCCCGCCGCCGAAACGGCCGGGAGGGCGGACGCCCCCGGGATCAAGTCATCCTGCTCGTACAGTTCGCTTAGGCAGCTCGCCTAAGCACTTCGCCTAAGCATTTCGCTCAATCCGTCGACTGCCATCGCCGCGGCGATCGGTTACGGCAGGCTCCACTGCTGGTTCGCGCTGTCGGCGCAGGTCCAGATCTGCACCTGGGTACCGGAGCCGCCCCAGCCGGTGTCGTCGAGGCATTTGCCGGAATTCGGGTTCACATACTCGCCGTTGGACTGGTGCTGCCATACCTGCGCCACGGTGCCGTTGCAGGTCCACAGCTGCACCTTGGTCCCGTCGGCGGTTCCGGCGCCGGAGACGTCCAGGCACTTGCCGAGGGCTTGCAGCTGATTGCCCGAGGTCTGCGTCCACTGCTGCGCGTTAGTGCCGTTGCAGGCGTAAACCTGGACAGCGGTGCCGTCCGCGGTCCCGGCGGCTCGCACGTCGAGGCACATGCCCTGGTAGCCGGTGATCGGACCCGAGCCGGGCGGCGGGGGCGGCGGCGTGGTTCCGCCGGTGATCTGGTTGAAGATGCGCGAGTACGCGTAACCGGTGCCCTTGTCGTAGCCGTCGACCTCCCAGAAGGCCAGCTCGGCCACGCCGTTGCCCGCGGCGAAGCTCTCCAGGCTCTGCGCGTCGCTCTGCGAGAAGGAGGCGCCGTCGTCGTTGGTGCCGGCGATCGGGGTCAGGCCCATCTTCGCGTAGGCGGCCGCGGTGGAGATGCCGTACAGCCCGGCCAGCTGGTTGGCGGTGTTGCGCGCCGCCGACTCGGCGTCGCTGAGCACCGGCTGACCGTCGTAGAAGTCCATCGTCATGATGTTGACGATGTTGACGCTGACGCCCTGGGTCTTCGCGTCCTGCAGCAGCGCGTACTCGGAGGCGTTGCCGGTCGGCAGCCCGCTCGGCGCGACGCCGAGGGTGAAGTCGACCTGCACGGCCGGGTTCTGCCGCTGCAGGGCGGCCAGCGCCTGGTCGCGGCGGGTGGTCGAGGCCGTGTCGCTCAGCGTGCCGCCCTCGATGTCGAAGTCCAGCCGGGTCACCCCGGTGCTGTTGACGATGTTCGCGTACGCGGCGGTCAGCGAGGAGACGCTGGTGCAGGTCTGGGCCAGCTCGCCGCCCTCGGCGCCGCCGGAGGAGATGATGACCTGGCCGCCGGCCGCTTGCAGGGAGCTGATCTGCGCGTTGAAGGCGGTCAGCCCGTAGCCGCCGTCTTCCCACTGCGGGGTGCAGCCGGACTGCGGGATGAGGAAGGCCAGCGTGTAGTACTTCAGGCCGGTGGCGCTCATGTCGGCGGTCATGTCGCCGACGTCGCCGGTGGTGACTTGGAGGTACGGCGCGGCGTAGTGGGTCGGGAACGCGGGTCCGGCAGCCTGCGCCGATCCGTTCAGGGCCAGCAGCAGACCGCCGGCCGCCACCAGCGGCAGCGCGGTCAGGGTCGCTTTGGTGCGGGTCAATCGCATAGGTGGTCTCTTCTGCGGGTGAGTATGGGTATGAGCATGCTGAGACCGTCGCGCCGAACGGTGGGGGAGCGCGGAGCCGCGGCCGCAGGGACGCGCCGCGCCGCACTCGCGGGCGTACCTCCGGAGAGCTCCTTATTTCGCGGTTTGATTAAACTCGTAAACCAGAATCGCGTCAAGGGCTGCGCGCCAACCCGTCGACCTCGCCGTCAACGCAGCTCAGAGCCGCGAAGGCGGCGGAAAAGTAGGGCGCCGGAAAAGACAGGGCGGGGACGAGACCAGGTCTCGTCCCCGCCTGCTCGTGCGGGTGTCTATCGGCTAGAACATCAGGAGACGTTCAGCGCGTTGTCGTCCACCACGAAGGAGGTCTGCAGCGAGCTGTCCTCGCTGCCGGTGAACTTCAGCGTGATGGTCTGGCCGATGTACGAGGCCAGGCTGAAGCTGTGCTGGGCGTACCCGCTGATGTGGTTCAGGTTCGAGTACGTGGCCAGCGTGCCGACGACGGTGCCGGAGGAGTTGAGCACCTGCACCTTGAGGGTGTCGTAGGCGGTCGTGGTGGTGGTCTCCGAGGTGTCGATGTGCAGGTAGAACGAGAAGTTCGCGTTCTTACACGTCGACGGGATGGAGACCTTCTGGGCGAGGGTGTCGGTGTGGGTCGTGCCGTAGCCGTCGAGCCACGCGTAGTAGGTGCCGCTGTGCGAGGTCTCGCCGGCGCCGTTCGGGTTGATCACGCCGGCCGTCGACGTCCACGGGCTGGCCGAGCCGGTCTCGAAGCCGGGGTTGCCGAGCAGCTGCGCCGCGGTGCACCCGCCGCTGGTGGGGTTCACGGTCCAGCTGAAGGACGCCGAGCCGCTGGCGCCGGTGCCGTCCTTTGCCGTGACCGTCACGCTTGAGGTCGCGGCAGTGGTCGGGGTGCCGGAGATCAGGCCGCTGCTGGAGATCGACAGGCCGGCCGGCAGGCCGGTGGCGCTGTAGGTCAGCGTCTGGCC
>Ga0070741_10004491_pt1 | contig 32507 bp, 32 predicted proteins | sample Coa_R1_4_FD_66440 | JGI IMG/M metagenome (GOLD analysis project Ga0070741, IMG submission 66440) | Surface soil microbial communities from Centralia Pennsylvania, which are recovering from an underground coalmine fire - Coalmine... | ecosystem: Environmental > Terrestrial > Soil > Unclassified ... | reverse complement strand
GGTCAGGCCGTCGGCGTCAAGGAAGTCGACGATGGCATCTGGCTCGTCAGCTTCATGGAGTACGACCTCGGCTATGTCGATTTGGAGGAGAAAACCTTGCAGCCCTTGGAAAACCCCTTCAGGCCAAAGTGTTACCTATGTCTTAGGAACAATCTGTCACCCATGTCTCCGGGCTGGACACATTAGAATCATGGTCGGGGCGGCGTGATTTGAACACGCGACCCCCTGCGCCCAAGGCAGGTGCGCTACCAGGCTGCGCTACGCCCCGACATGTGAAGCTTTCTTGATTCTAAACCACTTCCACGATTTGTGACACTGTCCCGGTCGCCCAAACGGGGCCCAAAGTGCCCCGACCGTGACAAAACCGTGACAAAACCCCTCAATTCACCTTCTCCGTGACAAAACCCAAAGGCGCCTCATTTGCTTTCCGGTTTAGCTTCTGAAGGGCCTCTCTCTTCATCTGTAGTTTCATTTGCGAGTACTTCTTGAACACCTTGGCATCACCCTGCCTCAGAAGCTGCGTGACCCACTCGTCCGCGACCCCGCCCGCGCTGAGACGGGTGGCATACGTCGACCGCAGATCGTAAATCCGGAAATACCGTACTTTAGCCCTGCGTAACGTCGCGTGCCAGACGGTCTTCAGTGTCTTCTGATGCCCGCTTGGATTCTCGTCGCTCGGAAACAACCAATCTCCCGTGCCTGAGATCCGAATTTGATCGCGAAATGCCTCCAGAGCGAGATCAGTCAGCGGCACTTCTGCGATCCCGTTCGGTGTCTTCGAATCTGGAATCCAAACGACGGCATTTTCCAGATCAACCTGCTCCTTCTTCATCGGCATCAGTTCCTTGTATACTCGCAGTCCGGTTTCCGTGATGATCCGGATGATATTGCGCAAGTACTCGGGAGCCTGAAACTCGATCCGTTGCTGCTCGGACCAGGTCATGTAGTGCGGCCGAAACAAACCCTTGACCTTCACGGGGAACTCCACTCCGGCACAAGGGTTCGCCGGAAGCAGCTTCTTGCGAACGGCAATATTCAGCATGCGTCGAAGGACTCGCAGCTCCTGATGAACGGTCGCCGGTTTGAGCCGATCTTTCTGAACAACTCCTTTTGCGGTCCTAAACTGAACACGAGCTTGCAGTCGCCGCCGAAGATAATGCTCGATATCGTCTGCCGTGAGATCACCAATGGGCCGATTACCGAATGCATCCTTCAGGTGCAGCCCGGCTCGCTCGTTCGCCTCGTGGGTCTTTGGTGCGCGGATCGGAGGTTTTGAGTAGTTCTCCAGAAAGAAATCGACCCACTCCGCAAATTGTAGCTGCTCTCCTTTCCGGACGACCTCAAGGATTTTGTCGTCCCTGGCCTGAAGCCGCTCGCGCAATTTCCGCTGCGCTTCCTGCCAGTCGTTTGTGTTTGTTGATTCCCGGATCCGTTTACCGTTCCGGTCGCGATACACCATCCATAAAACTTTGCCGTCTTTACGGGGGTATATAGCACCATCGTGTTTACTCGGTCTTGGCAATTCCCACCTCCTGTTTGAAAGTTGCGCGAAAGGGCTCGAGATCCGACTTGAGGAACCGGATGTTTCGGCCCATCACGCGGAGATGGGGAATCTGCTTTCGCTCTACCCAAAGATACACCGTTTGAGGGCTGACACCCAGGAATAGCGCCGCCTGGCGAACCGTCATTGGGATTTCATGGGCGGATGCGAGCGGCAGTGTTCCAAGTGCCCCGTCGGAATTCAGGGGGAGGCTCTTAACGTTCATGCCTATTTGTACGAATTCTTTTGGTTTCATGCAAAGGGCCTCTTTGGAGACACTGCAAGTGACAATTTAAAATCTGAGCCGAGTGTTGCGGAACGATGTTGGGCCCGAAAGAAGCGTCCCAGCCGAAACTTTGGCGCGGCAGATCGGCGAACACAGTCCTTTTTTCAAGATGTCGAGGGCCATGGACAGCTTCTTTCGGAGCCTTCGAGAAGAGCTCCAGCTTGCTGATGACCAATCGGCACGTTGCTCTGAACAGAATTTTGTAGAATTTTGAGGTATTGCTCTGAATAGCGCTGGTTTTTGGTTTTTGAATGGGCCGGATTTTCTCCAGAGCGGGTTTAGCGTTGGCGGCCATAGTAGCCGCGCTCGTGGTGATTGTTGTTACCGTCCAAATCGGAGAGCAAATCCGCACTCTACTCTTACCGCCATCTGAAAAAACACTTCGGCGCGCAGATGAACTGGCGAACAATGGCGAGTGGCTGGCAGCCGCTCCAGTCTACAAGCAGGCGGAAGTGCTGTTTCACCAGCAGGGCAATCCCGCCCGGGAGCTGTATGCAAGAGTCAGCCAAGCCCCTGCCGAAATCGAATCTGCACCCCGGTCATTATCAGATTGGCTGGCCTTGCTTAATCGGGATTTGACTTTTCCCGGCGCCGCTGATCCCGGCACTCGCCTACGGATTCTCGAAATCAAAGGGCAGATCGAAACCAACTACGATGCCGCCCTCGCGCATGAGACTTGGGTCAACATCCGGCACCTTGCGTTGCAGCAACACGAGTTTCAACTAGCGAACCGCGCCTATGGCGAAGATGCCATTGCACTCTATATGCTGGGCGATATGGCGGGGGCAAGGAAGCAGGTCATGCGGGCATACGCTGCTGCGAAATACGTATTTCGCGACCGCGCCGGACAGGTCCGCTTCGCCTCTCTGATCGGCACCGGAATGGCGGAAAACGGGAAGTATCAAGATGCCCTGCGGTACCTTGACGAGGCGATTTCGCTTGCAAAGAAGAATTCCGGTGCAGCGTATCCCAGCGTGGCCGTCAATGCCAAGATCGAGGCGCTACGCGGACTGAAGCGGTTCCGCGAAGCGCTCGCCTTATGCGCCGAGGCGATGCGGATACCGGAACAGTATCATTTGCGTGGGCGCCTGTATCAGGTTCTTGAGACGCGGGCGCACATTTTCGAGGACATGGGAGACCTGGGGCAGGCCACTCGCGACTATCGCCAGGCGGTCGAATACGCTAGACAACTGGGCTACTGGCGCGGTCTCACGGAAACCGATGGTCCGCTCGCGCGTGTTTATGAAGAACAAAATGAGCTTGATACGGCTCTGAGAAGCGTCAACGAGGCGCTGGATGCAAACCGGCATATCCCACGCGAAATGTACTTCGCGCCGCGAAATCTCGCCATCAAAGCAGAGATTTTGAAAAAGCTCGGTCGAGTGGCGGACTCCAACAATTTATATGAGCGCAGCTTGGCTCTGATCGATTCGCTGTTAATTACGGCGCCGACTCCCAATATCGTCAACTCCATTATCACCAGCCTGTCCGATGTTTATTCCGGGTATTTTTCCTCGCTTTGCGAGCAAGGAAAATTTGCGCAGGCTTTCTCCGTGATTGAGCGCGCCCATGGCCGCGTGGAAGCTGTGGCTCTCCAGAGCAAAAGACATCTTCCTCCGCATGCTCCGACGGCTCAGGAGCAAGAGCTGACCGCTCTCAATTTGCAATTGATCGCCACGGGCGACCAGAGGCGGCGCGACGAACTATCAAACCGGATCGCCGCAGTCGAGGATCAAATCGATTCCGATCCCTGGAGCCACGCCGTTGCGACGCAGCCAGCTTCCTTGGAGGACGTGCAAAATGATCTTCTTCCACAAGAAGTGCTGATTGAATATGTGCTCGCAGAACCCCTCTCTTACGCTTTGGCAATTACCCGCACATCGGCGACCCCGTATGCTCTTTCAGGCCGGAGCGCCATCGAGCCAGCCGTTCAGCGCTATATCGAACTGATCAGCAAGGGAAACACGGATACGCAGCTCGCGTACCGCCTATTTGTGAAGCTTTTAAGACCAATTCGTGAACTTCACGATCACACTTCAGCCGTCTTCGTGCCAGACCGCTGCTTACATCTGTTACCGATGGCTGCCCTGTACGATGGCGGGCGTTACGTTCTGGCTACGCACACTACCAGCATCGTTCCGGCGGCGACCGTGTTTCATATTCTTCGCACTCGGGCGCGGCTCGCTGCAATACGAGAACCGTTTGTGGGCGTTGCTCCGTGGACGGAGGAGAGGAATGGCAAGCACAACCTATTTGCGGCAATTTTGAATCCGTTACGCGGAGGCGGACCGCGAAGCACTGATTTCGTTCCTTTGCCGGAAAGCGAGCACGAAGTGGAGATGGGCCGCAAAGAGATCGACGGTTTGCTCGGAACAAGACCGAACCCGGCACAGCTTTTGATCGGACCTAATGCTACCGAGGAAAATTTCAAGAAACTGCCGCTGGCCGATTATCGTGTGTTCCATTTAGCGCTGCACGGGTATGCCGACATAGAACACCCAGATAGAAGCGCACTGATCTTTGCACCCGATCCGCACGGCTCCCGCGACGACGGATTACTACAAATACGAGAGGTTCGTCAGTTGCATTTGAATGCGGCACTGGTTGTGCTATCAGCATGCAAAACAGGCCTCGGACCCGCGGGAGAGGCCGGTATTGCCAATCTCTCGACGGCATTTCTCCAGGCTGGAGCTCAGGCGGTTGTATCGTCTCTATGGGCTGTTGCGGATCGTGCCACTAGCGAATTCATGGACCAATTTTATTTGCATCTAGCTTCCAATGAAAGTAAAGCGGAAGCGTTGCGCAATGCGGGGCTAAATATGCTCACCGCTGGTTTACCGCCGTACTACTGGGCAAGCTTTGAGATCATGGGCGATCCAGACGGCACAGTCGCGAAAGGAAACACGTTATGAACCTGACCGTGGAACAGAAGCGGCAGTTACTCTCCAAAATCGATGAGAAGGTTCAGAAGAGATTCTATGACCCACAATTCAGGGGACAGAACTGGACCGAGCTGGTGTCTCACTATAAAGACCAGATCATCCATTCTTCATCTCCGGAGGCCTTTGAAGGCGCAGTCAGTACGCTGCTTTCAGAACTTCATAGCAGCGGCACTGGGCTCCTGGGCCGGGACACCAAGGTCAGCTCGCGGAATTCCATTTCAGCCAGCTTTCGCAGAGTCGCTGATACCCCCGACGGTGACCGTTGGGTTTTCCAAGATGTTCAGCCAGGCGGGGTGGCGGAGCGGGCTGGAATTCGACCAGCTGATGTCCTTATCTCGATTGACAGCAAGGCTGCTCGGCCAGCCGAGCAGCCGGATTTTGAGATGGCTAAACGCATTCCGATTGTGATCTCGCGAAACGGAGAACACACGCAAGTTCATCTAGAGCTTCGTATTCCAGGTCCGAAATATCGAAGCAACCCGTACTCTGAGCCGCAGAGCGCCGTTGCGAAGATGATCAATCATGATCTTGGCTACCTCAAAGTCTCGCTGTTTCCCGGCATGATTGGAGTTGATTTCGCGAACCTCTTGGACACTCTGTTCGACGGAACCCTACAGAAGGCCGAACGGCTTATCATCGACCTTCGAGGGAATCCGGGAGGCGGCATCGGCGGCATTCGTTTGATGAGCTATCTGACCGCCGATAAACGGCCGATCGGCTACACCCTGGACCAAAAGTGCACCATCGAAGGGCGATGCGATCCTCAGGGTCTACCGCGCTTCGGCCGAATTCCCAGATCGAAATGGGGAATCCTGCCACTGGCGGTGCAATACCACAACAAGGAATGCGTCGTCATTGAAACGGAAGGTCGGGGTCCGCGTGCGTTCCACGGAAAAATCGTGATTTTGATCAACGAGCATTGCACCGGCGCGGCCGAAATGGTCGCTCAATTTGCAAAGGAGAACCATCTGGCCACGCTGGTGGGCATGAAAACAGCCGGGCGGCTCAACGCACATTGCACGTTTAAAATCGGGTTCGGCTATCGTCTCATGATCCCGACGGGCGCATATATCAGTTGGAACGGAAGACGTGCGGAAGGGCACGGCATCGAGCCCGATGTGCAGGTGGACTGGTCCTTTCCAGAAGCCCAACTAGGGCGCGACACCCAGCTTGATCGTGCTGTCGAAGTCGTTGGGGATCTCTAAGCTTCGTTGTAGGAAATCCAGAGGGCGGAAGTAATGCCCGAGCAGGTCCTGATGCCGTCAAGTCGCTACGAAACCAGAATGAACCCGCTGCAGCGGCACGCAAATCGAGGACGGCGCCCAACAAATCACCAGACTTCCGCCATCGCGCTGGCAGTATTCCTTCTATCCTTCTGCGAGTGCGCTGACCATGGGAGGATTGCGGGGTACAGCATCTAATATTTGATGGGTTGACGGGTCAGCTAAAGAGCTAAAGCGGCACAGGTTAGGATCGAAACTTATCAACTTCCAAGGTGAAGAGGAAAATAGTAACTCGCACCTTCGTCCTCACTTCTGGTCGAAAGCCAGTACGATCCCTTGTTAAGGCCTGACAAGTCGAGCATCACCGTAACGATCTGACGCGGTCCATCCGCAACGGCGCGACCGACAGCTTTGACTAAGGTTGAGTTCTCGCTGCGATCGCGACAAATGGCGATTTGATACACACCGGGCCGCGAAAAACGTGGAAGAATCACCTTTAGCTCGAGCGGCGCCGGCGGCAGGTGAATCGTTTTTAAAGGTTTCTGGGGCTCAGCACCGCGAAGCGCATCGGGCTCATCGAACAGATCCGCGATTCGACGCTGGTGCACGATCGATGTAATGTTTGTTGTGGCGCCGCTTGGGTTTGAGTGCCGGGCGAGTCTCCATGCCGCGAACCCTATGCCTACGGCTAGAACCAACACGGCTGCGATAGCGATCCGATACATCCGGTAGCGGCGGCGCGTCTTTGCTACGAAGATCTCCTCTTGGAGGCCCAACATCTCCCGGAGGCAGGGGGAGCAGTGTTTTACGTGATCGTAGCCGGGGTGATCGGCAGGCCACGGGGTATTCGCAATGTCCCTGAGGACTTCTCTTCCGGGGCATCCTTTGCGTTCCGGATTGGGGTAGGCGGCGAGGGCTAACTCCTGCAGAGTCCGGTGTATTCGCCTGAACTCGTCGTCGGATAACGGCGCTCCGTCCACCTCAGCATTATGTCCCAAGCGCGTTCCGTATCGAGTCCATGATCCGTTTCATTCGCTGATCGATGCTGTTTCTCTCCAATCCGAGTTTCTTGGCGATTTGCTTCCTGGTTAGCCGATCCGTGCAAATTCCGCAGACCTGCTCGACGAGCTCCCGATCTTTTTCTTTCAACGCGCAGAGCGCCACAAATGCTTTCCTTTGACGCTCCCGCTCGATGAGCAGGTCCTCGATACTCTGTCGTTCATCAATTACTTCGTCAAACTCAGCGCGCGGCACGAAACGAGACTGCCTTCGGATAGCCGTTCTATTCAGGTCATGCACCAGATCGCTCACGGTCTTGCCGATCGCTTCTCTCAGGCAAGAAGTCCGACTATGTTCGAGAGCCGCCTTCAATCGACTCGGCAGCTTGTTGCTGAACTCATCAACCGGCACAGCTTCATGCAGATTCCGGGACACATACGAATAGATCCAGTCATGCATGCTTTGCAGAGTCTGTGACATGCGATCTGAGCGTTCTGTTGCAACGGACTCGTCACAACCTCGATTTTGCTGCTTCGAATCCGCGTTCCCAGCCATACTTTACAAGCCCCGGTCTGGATGATGCCCATTTTAATGGAAAACTTTTTGGAAATCTTGTCATATTTGGGTTTCGCCGTGCCTATACAAAGTAGGAGCAGTTTTTTTTAGAGATTTTCGTCGCCGGTTCCTCAGTTGCCAGCGATTGTGAGGTGTAGTCTATGCCCGCACGACCTGCTTCCCCCCAGGCAGGATCGCTTGCCGAAGCGCCGCTTACAAGCAAACGGCGACGTTGTAATTTTACGCCGAAGGATGACCAGCGGCTGCGCGCGTGCCGATCGCGGCAGGAACTGCTTGCGGTGATCTCCAGCATCGCTCAGGAGACCGGTTTTTCGAGGCGGAATGTCGTGAACCATGCAAAGACTCTCGGAGTCTGGAACAAGTTTGAGGCGCCGCCGCTGGAAGATTCGGCGATTGTCCGGCTATTCAGCAGTTCCGCTACGCAGGAGGACCCGCTCGACGCAGTCGCAACACAGTTGCGCATTAGCAAGACGGCTGCCCGCCGCCGTATTTACCGCAGCGACGATTGTGCCGAGTCCCTGGTAGGCGGCACGTATTCCGCTCGCGAGGTAGCCGAGGGCTTCTGCATAGGGCGTGACCGTCTCAAACAGCTGATCGAATCCGGAGCCCTCCGGGCGAGGCGACTACAGCGCTCCGGGAAGCTGCGGATCTCGTCGGAGGCGATCATCGATTTTGTTCGCGAACATCCACGCGAGATTTCATGGTCGCGATGCCTAAAGAAATCGCTCTGGCTCCGCGACATCCTCGAAAGTGCGCGTTATCAGGAAGTATCGGCTCTTCTCTACGTTTCAGCGAAGAGCCTGCGCAGTTGGGTGGAACGAGGAATATTGCGCCTGAGATTCGAGTCTAACAACGTCGCCGAGTTCTTTTCGGACGAACCGGTGTACCGGCTGCTCGACGAATACCCTGAGCTGGTCGATATGCCGAAATGCATAGCAGCAGATCCGGAGTGGTTCGCCCGTTACGAGGCCGTTCGGGGCCAGTATCCCAAACGGTTGCTGGCCTCAGAGAAGCCGAAGAGTTCTGAGCACGGCTCCCTTGCAACGTGCCGCATTCTTTTGCGTCGACGCTAACCTGCCGCTCGATAGAACTCTTTTGGCGCGGTTTCTCGGTGTTTCTGTGTGGCGCAACCGCCATCCAAAAAGCGACGACTGGGTATGTCGATTGTCACATTTGGCCCTGGGAATGTCGATTGTCGCATTTGGCCCTGGGAATGTCGATTGTCGCATTTGGCCCTGGGAATGTCGATTGTCGCATTTGGCCCTGGGAATGTCGATTGTCGCATTTGGCCTCGGGAATGTCGTTTGTCACATTTGGCTCCCGGAAGATTCCGTGGAGTCGGCATAGCATGAGAACCAGCTGCCCAGGCATCTTCCATTCCCTGAAAAATACGCGGATCTGCGGTCGCATAGAAACCGAGGATCGGGTACGATGCGCTACGTGTTTCCTTCGACGGAAGATCTGCGCGCGCGGCTCCACGCCGCAAAATATGTCGTGAGCGACGCTCATGCCGAAGTCGTTTTTGATACGTTGCGCAGCAATTTGGCGCTGTTAGTCGAAGGGCCGCCCGGCTCCGGGAAAACGGAACTGGCGCGCGCCTTGACGCTTGCCGCCGGCACGCAAATGGAGCGCCTCCAATGCTACGAAGGCATCGGCCAGGAGGACGCTCTCGGCAGTTTCGATCGCGCCTTGCAGGATCAATTTCTCAGAATAGGCGCCGGCCATACGGACATCAAAGAATGGCCACGCCTGCGCGAGCAGATCTATACGCTCGGATTTTTCAGCACGGGGCCATTTGTACGCGCCCTGCTAAGCGAGAACCCTTGCGTTCTGCTCATCGACGAGATTGACAAAACTGACCCCGCTTTCGAAGCCATGACGTTTCAGCTGCTCGAAGAATGGCGGGTCACGATACCGAAGCTTGGCACCATCGAGGCACGAAGCATACCGATTACAGTTCTCAGCTCCAACAACACGCGCAGGCTCAGCGATCCGCTCCGGAGCCGGTGCGCCTATCTGTACTTCGAGTATCCAACCATTGAGCAAGAGCTCGAAATCCTCAGACTGCGCCTAGGAACGGATCTCTCGTCGAGCTATGCCCAGATCGCCGGACTCGCGAAAGCGTTGCGCTCGTACCGTCTGCTCAAGCCGCCGAGCATTCGGGAGATCCTCAAGCTCGCGCAAGTATTGCGCGATCGTGGCTGCGCCAAGATCACGCCGGATATGCGAGACACACTGCTTCCCTTCCTGGTGAAGACGGCGGAAGACCGCGAAAAAATGTTGCTCACGCATAACTTCAACCGTCTTTGCGCGGACGCGGTGAAACACACACGAGAATTTTTGGAAACAGGCGACCAGGCGCCATCTACTACAGCCGCGGCCGAGTTGATGGAAAAAGCTGCTGCATGAAGCCGCTTTTGGCGCTTCTTTTCTGCTTTACGGCTGCGAGCGCAGACAATCGGACAGCGGTTTACGTCCGGCCGTATGCGGAGCAGATGGTCGAATACTACGCAGCGCAGTATCGCATTCCGGCGAACATGGTCCGGGCTGTGATCCGCGTCGAGAGCAATTGGAACCCGGGTGCGGTATCGAGCAAGGGGGCCCGGGGCATGATGCAGCTCATGCCGGGCACCGCGCGCTCGCTCGAAGTGACTCACCCGTTCTGGATTTACCAGAACATCGGCGGCGGAACAGCGTATCTGGCCTATCTGTACCGGCGTTTCGGCGGAGACTGGCGGCTGGCGCTGGCAGCCTACAATGCGGGTCCGGCCGTTGTAGAAAAACGCGGACTGCGGTATTCATCACCGGGAGTATTTGCATACGTTTGGCGCGTTCTGGCGGAATACCGCGCGTTGCTGCAGGTGAAAGGACAAAAGCATTGAAAAGAAACAACACCATCTTTTTGCTTGTCGGAAGCCTCGGTTTTCAGGCGCTGCTGTTCGGCCAGACCCCGGATCTGCCAGAAGATGTTGAGAAAACGCTGCCTATTGTCGAGCCGCATGTGATCCATGATCATGCCGACTATCATGCCGCGCGGCGTGTTTACATGCTGCCGCACTTTGCAACAACCGTGCGCATGCGAGATGCCGTGCAGAGTATCGTGCTCGGTGATACGAAGTTGTTTCGCGCCGAGCACGACGAAGGAGATGCATCGCTGGTCATCGTGCATGCCCTCACCGCCGAGCCGGCGCAAACTAATGTCGAGATCACCACCATTTCCGGCCAGCAGGTCGTACTCTGGCTCGTTAGCGAGGAGCACCCAAGAGCTCCCGTCGACTTCGCGCTGGATTTCGACGCACCCGCACCGAGCGGGGGCGGTCCCTTCTGGCGGCCGGAGAGCAAATCACCCAGCGTGCTGATTGCACAAACGATTTCCGTTGATCGGAATACGGGCGCGAAAGAGGCTGGAGTGCCTTCACTCACGCCCATCAGCTTCCCCGCTTTCCATACCGATGCTGACCCGAACACGCATCTCGATGAACTACTGAAACGGCAGCAGCAGGCCCCACTGCCCAAGCTGTACGGGCAACACCCCGAACCAATGAAAGATGACAATCACCTGAAAGCCGGGGTCAGCGAAGTCATCGATGGCGGCGGCACCGTGATCGTCCTATTCAGCCTCGTGAATACGGCGCCGCACGCGATCGCGCTGCTTGCGCCTCAGGTGCAGCTGGGCGGACAGGTGAAAAAGAAATGGACCACCTCGGATCAGCTCCCGGTGCTTGCCTACCGGCTGGATCGGGAACGCCTCGAGCCCAACGGACGGGCGAACGGCGTAGTCGTCTTCGAGCGGCCCAGTTTCAAACAGGCGAAGCAGTGTTTGTTTTTGCAGCAGGCCGATTCAGGCGCGGTCGATGAACCGGCACTGGCGCCGATCGGCTTCGGAATCTCGACCGAGAAAGGAGGCGTCGCCGAGTATGGAAACACCGCAAAATGACCTGCATCCCGAACAGGAGCACGAGCCGGAGCACGAGAAAGCACACACAGGCACAGGGGACCTGGAGCGGCATGACGGCTCCCTTTCCGCCGAGGAGGTAACGGCCGAAGTCGATGATTTCATGGAGCACGAAGCCGCTCCGGGAACGGAAGAAATTCGGGGCGACAAGCTTCGCGAGGCGGTTTTTGCCAAGAATACGATCCCGGAGCCCGAAGTAAAAGGAGTAAAAGGCGAAGAGGAATCAGTCAGCTGGTGGGAAAAGGTCAAGCACTCGGCCCTATACGGCAACAAGCAGAAGGCGGAGGCGGCAAAATCCTCGAATCGTAACAAGCGCCGCCAGAACAACACCGGCATGCTCGTCGCTAGCGTTGTGGGCGTCCTCGTAGCGGGGGTGTGGCTCTTCACCGTTATGTCGGCGCCCGTTCGCAAGCCGCCAAGGCAGGAAGCTCCCACGACACAGCAGCCGCAGGCTGCGACGCAGAAATCCCTCACGCCGGGACTCGAGGCGCATCCGAATGAGCAACAGCCTTCTGGCGATAATTCGGTTACGGCGGCCGATATCCGCGCGACGTCCAACGGGAGACAGCAGGCTTCGAGTACAGCTGAGAAAAAGCCGGCTAGCGCTTCCGAGGACCAGGACTACGCACTGGGCAAGATTCCTCCGCCTCCTTCGGCGCCGGCAAGTACCCCGGCACCTCCACCCGCACCGGCGCCGCAAAAAAACCCGCTCGATACGACGGCGCTGGTCTTCGTCCGCCATGTCGCAAACGATTCCGCCGGCACGGAAGGCACGAAGCTAGAGCCAGCTTCGTATCAGCCTGCTCTTGCCCTCAAGTCGCAGGAATTCGATTCGTTGGTAACGGGCACGCGGCTGGTGGCCCGGCTCGAAACCCCAGTCAGCACGGCCGTATCGCTGCCAGCAGTCGCCACCGTGGAATACAACTACGAAGACAAAGACCATACGCTGTTGATTCCGGCTGGCAGCCGCGTTTTCGGAAGATTGGAACAAGCGGATGCACAAGGGTTCGTGGGACTCCATTTCACGTCCATTCAGCGGCTCTCCGATCCGGCTCCGATTCCGTTCGAAGCGCGTGCCATCGGCCTCGACTATAAACCGTTGAAAGGCGTGGTCACGGGACGCAACCGCGGCCGCCGCTTCCTGGTGCGTGCAGGGACCGGTCTCGGTCAAATTGCCGCAGCCACAGTCGGAACGACGCAAGGAACGGGCGCCACCGACGCGCTGAACTCGAATGTTCTCATTCGGGAGCAAGTGATGAACAACATCGGATCTGCGGCCGATCAGGAAATCCAGCAAATGGCATATTCCGAACATCGGGTCGTGACGCTTCCCGGTAACACGCGCTTTTATCTGGTGATCGACCACCAGGCAAGGCCACGCGAGCGTCGCGAAACGCACGAACAACAAGTTTTGGACTCCAATACCAGCAACGCCAGTGTCCAGGCCCAGTTGCTCGAATTGCGGAAAGAACTCGCCGACATTACGGCCAAGCAGACGCCGCTCGCTTCACAGCCGCTCCCTGTACCAGCTTCTGACACGACCGGCATAAATACCACGTCAACGGTTCCGCAACAATAAGAACTCGCTTCCAGAAAAGGGCGAGGGAGTTTGGGCAAAAACGCCGAATTTTCCCGGCCTCTTTTTTGTAAAACTTGTATGTATGCGCGAGTTGCCGCATCCTCGGAGTCTGTCGGGGCTGACTGTCCTCGCCGTTCTCGCGGTCAACGGGCTTCTCTTTGTGATAACCCATATTGCCGGCATCAATCATCAGTCATTCGGGAACTGGGTTCTCACAAGTTGGCCTACCCTGATTGCGCTGGGCGCGGGATTATTTTTGCTCGAGATGGGTCCGCTTCGCTCGCTGCCGTTGTTCTTGCGAAAGGTAATCGCGTTCGTCCGTTATACGATCTTCTACCTTGCGCTTCTGTCGGTCCTGCCCCTACTTGGGATGGGACAAATCACAGGCCCCATTGTCTTCGTCAGCAGTGGTATCTTTTTCCTGTTTGTCATCGTGAAGCTTGCGACGTCCTTTCGTTTTCCCCGCGGTTTGGGCGGCAGTAGCAGCAGGATGCGTGCTGGAACCAGCTCACTCCAAGACGGGTTGCAGAGCAAAAGACCGGCCGTGCGATTCAGCGACGTGGGTGGTCTCGATTCGGCCAAACAACAGATTCTTCAGCTCGCTAAAACGCGTCTCAGCGCGGGGAGATTTGAGAAGCAGGGAATCGTGCAGAACGGCATTTTGCTGTATGGTTCGCAAGGAACCGGTAAGACGCTTCTGGCGGAGGCAACGGCTGGGGAACTGGGCCTTAACTACATGTATGTCTCCGGTGTGGCCTTGAACGGCATGTGGATCGGAGAAACAGAAAACAACATTCGTCGTGTGTTTTCCGAGGCGGCACGAGGGCGGACGCTTTTATTTCTGGATGAGATAGACGCGTTGGGAGCAACTCGGCAGCAGCAAACCAGCGCATCAGTATCCGGCACCCGTGTCTTTAACAACACTACGATTCAGCTGATGCAGTGCATCGATCAGTACCGCCGTGTTCCCGGCCTGCTAATCATGGCAGCGACGAATACTTTGGATAGTCTGGATCCCGCCCTGATCCGGGATGGGCGTTTCGATCTGAAGATCCGGTTGGATCTGCCGACTGAATCGGAGCGCCGCCAGATTCTGGCGGCACTGTTGCGCAAGCGTGGGGCTGATTTCCAGGTGGAGACGTGGGCGCGAATGACCTCCGGCTACAGTCCCGCGAAGCTGAATGCGCTGGTCGATCGTGGCGCTTCCATTGCAATGGCCGCGGGCGAGTCCTTTCGTGAGAAACACCTGGAGGAGGCATTCGGGGCAACCGGCGGCAAAGACCGTCCCCTGATTCAGCCGGTCCAGTGGGAAGACCTCATCGTCGAGCCTGCGGTCGAAGAAGAATTGCGGTTATTGGTACGCCAGCTAAAGATTCGAACCGGCGCGGCGGTTCCCGTCCCGACCGGCGTATTGCTGGCCGGGCCTCCCGGAACCGGCAAAACAATGATTGCACGGCTGCTCGCGACACAGACTTCCCGCAGCTTCTACCCGGTGACCGCGGCGGACCTGCTGGGCTCGGGCCAGGGCGACTCGGTGAAGCGTCTGGCGGAACTTTTTTCGCGCGCCAAAGAGCACAGCCCGTCCATCATTTTCTTCGATGAACTCGACGGATTGTTTGGCAGCACCCATACCTTTGCGTCCTCGCACGATACCCAGTTCATCGAGCAGGCGCTGATCGAAATCAGCCGGATCGAACCGTCTCATCAAGTGTTGCTGGTCGGCGCCACGAATCATCCAGACCGGCTCGACTCGCGCATCACTCGCGGCGGCCGCTTCAGCGAAAAGATCGAGATCACCGTGCCCGGGCCAGCCAACCGGGAACGGCTGCTCCGGAAGCTGCTGGCCGGCACCGCCAGCGCCGTGCCTCTTTCGCAGCTGATCGAGAAAACAGCGGGCATGGCTCCGGCCGATATCGAAGCGATTGTGCAGGCGGCGCGGCGTTTTGCGTTCGGTCGCTCGGATCGCGACGACCGCTTGCCGCCGCTTGAGCTGAGCGACTTCGAGCGCGCCATCGCGCGCGTGCATCCGGCGCGCTTTGACGAACCTTTGCACTGCGTTTAATTCGCTGACTATTCCCAAAAACTTTTCTCTCCAAGGCCCTTTATTTAGAGGCTATTTGCATCTCTTTTTGAGATGCAGTACATGCACCCTGTCCGCTCGCCACTCTGAAATGCGAACCCGGACAAGGAGCAAGAACGATCCATGTTTTCACTTTTCGCTTCCCGCCTGCACGCAGTCCGCCTCAAGGGTCTGATGGCAGCGGTTGTTTTCTGTTTTGGGCTGCTCATGGCCAACCCGGCCGTGATACACGCGCAGACCAGCGGGGATGCCGGCCCTGTCGTCGGTAAAGTGGCACCGGGGCAATCTGCGGCGGTCCCCGAAGGCACTGCCGAGTCCGTCCTCAGCTATCTGGCAAATGTGATTTTCCCGCTGTTGACGGTTGGGTTTCTTGCGTACGTTGTATTCGCCTTAAAAACGGGCCGGGGCTGGCTGGTAGGAGCCGTGTGTGCCGTCTGCTGCCTCATGCTAAGCGGTCTAACGCGCTTGCTTGAATACCACGTTATGCAAGGCGCTGCGGGGATTCACTGAATTCGGTCTCGGATTCGGGCATGCACCTCGCTTTTCCGGAGGCGGTTCGCCTAAAACGATCCGTCTCCGCCTTTTGGATATCTTGCGATGAACTACCCCAGTCTGCTCGTCGATGCGATAGCGCTCATGATGGCGCTGCGAATTCCTGCCGCGCTGATCTGCCTGTACAAGGCGGCTCTCTCGATGGGCAGCGGTTGGAACGCAAGCGGCATTTTCGCCGGGCAATTTGGCCGCTGGATGGGATGGGCCATCGTGTTTCTCACCTTGCCGGAGCTCCTGCTGTGGTTCAGCGGGCTCGACTTGTCGGCCACGCAACAGGCTGTTTCCGATGCGTGGCTTTCCTCGTTTTCGACACAGGCGAATAACTTCGTGAGCAATCTCGTCATCAAGCACCTCGCGATTGCGGTGGGCGCGTGGTTCCTCATGCGGGCGGTCTTCAACATCGCGCACGGAGAATCCCCGATTGCCTCACTGCTCGGTTGCTTCGCCTTGCTCTCCCTGAATTCGCTCTATGTACTGATGCAGCAGTATCACACAGCCGGGAATGCCTATGCGACTTCGGACATGGTGATGAGCTTGTGGCAGTTTGCGGCGAGCAAGCTAGCGCCCGTGGCTGCCGGCGTTTGCGTGATGGGCATCGTATGGTCCGTGGCGCACAAGCGGCCGTGGTTGCATCTGGCCGGTTCCGGGTTTGGGTTCTTGTGTCTGTTTGGGCTATGGGCTCTGACCAAGAGCTATCTGGGGCTCTCATAATTTATGAATTTTTATACGGGCGCTCTCCATGCAGTGAACTGGGCGGCAAATGTTATTTGCCCGATTCTCGGTGCGTACTTCCTATGCGTGGCCTTGTACTTCTGTGGTCAGGCGCATAATTACGGCCAGGCGCACAGCCGCTATACGCACTACTGGTATGCCGCCTGGGGCATGTTCCTGATTCCGGGCCTCATGCGTTTACTGGAAGCGTTCACCGGAAACGGGGCGAATGCCAGTGATCCGGACACGTACTATCTCGCTCTCAACTCGGCCTGTAACTGGCTTGCCAATGTGATTTTACCGATGAACGCGGTCGCTCAGTTAGCGAAAGCGATTGGCGCCGGAAGTGGAGTCTTTTCGCGTACGGGTCATACCCCGGTTTGGGGCCCCACACATCACGTCTTCATTGGGCTGATGTCGCTGTGCTTGTCGGGGATCGTGAAGCTGATCCTGCACTTCATTAATAATGCGCAGGCGGTGGGGTAACGGCATGGCACTTGAAACGACTCGAGTACAGAGGAACTTGCAAGTCAGAATGCTGTGGTTCCGCTTTGAAGTCGAAGACTTGATTCTGCTCGGTATTTTGTGGGCCGGAGCCCAACTGATGTCGAACTTCATTCATCGGACGATCCTTGGCGTGCTGGCGGAAGTCGTTCTGCCCTGGATTGTGGTCATCCTGACCTACATCGGCATCCGGCTGTTTAAGTACAACCGGCCCCCGGCGTATTTGTGGGATCTGCTCGATTACATCCGCCTGCCGAAGATCTGGTGCGCCTGCGAGCCGGATCCTCTCGAACCCAAGCCATACCTGCGCGAGGACTTATAACCCATGCCTCAGACAACCAAGCAAGTCGAAAGCGCCGCGAAAAATCCAGCCTTCTGCAGCCTGATTCCGCTGTTAGAGCTGGTCGACAACTACGAAGTCTTACGCCACGGCCCGCTTTCGGCTCTGTATCGTGTTTCGCCTCTGAACAGCTATTTCCAGGGCGATGAGGAGCGAAACGAAGCGAGCGAGGCTCTGCACGCGTTGTTGCGGGCGATGCCGGACAACCGGGCGCTCCGGCTGCAGGTGCGTTACGACACAACAGAGGGAGTGGGCGCGCTGCTGGATAACTTCGAGCAGCAATTGCGTTCCCGCCATCCCGTTTTAGCGGCCCTCGATCGGGAGCAGCTCAAGGTCTGGCGCGAACGGGATCAGCGCGGCGCGTTCCTGAAGCGGCATTACACGCTGGGCTTCCAACTGGATCCGCGGTTGTACACGTTGCTCGACGAGAGATTCGGCAAATCCACGGACATTGCGCTTCTGAGCCGCTTCCTTCCCAGTTATCAAATTCAACGATCGTATGAGCAGCACGAGCGCATCCGGTCCACCTTCGAGAGCCTGCTCGCGGGCTATCAAGCACTGCTGACGCTGGCCGGACTGCGCTACGAACGGCTCACGACTGACGATCTTGCGCTCGAGCTCTTGCGCACGCTGAATCCGCTGGCTGCGTACCGGCGGCCGTGGCGCCCCGAGCTTGGCAACCGCAGCCTGCGGGAGTGGATCTGCGATGTCGGGATCGAAGACGAGGGGCCGGGTTGGCAGCAGATGAACGGGCTACTCTATACCGTCCTCACGATGAAATGGTTGCCCGAGAAATCGTTCCCGGGTGTCATGCGCAAGCTGATCGAGCTCGATTTTCCGGTGAGCTGTTCGGCTGAGATCGTGATTCCCGGCGAAAGCAAGGCTCACCACTCCTTGACGAAGCGCCTCACCCGGACCGAAGCGGCACAGCTGGGAGCCAATGCGAGAGCGCGCACTGATATCGCGGCGGCAGTCGCGGGCGAGAGTATAACCGAAACCCTCAAGGCCATCCTGGCCGGCAGGGAACGGCTAGTGGAATACAGCCTCACGGTCGTCGTCCGCACCTCGCGACCAATTCTGACGCCCGTCGAGCGCGAGCCCGCGCATCAGGAACTCGTGCGGCGCCGCGAGCGGGTCCGCGCCGCGCTGATCGCGACCGAAGGCAGCAAAGTGATGGACGAGAAAGAAGCCGTCCGGCGCTTGTATATCCAGTCGCTGCCTGGATTCTGCGCCAAAACGCGCCGCGAGCTGGAGTGTTCTTCCAAGGTCGCTGCAAACTTTCTTCCGGTGGAAGGGCCTTGGGAAGGCATGGAGAAAACTCCGTTGGTTCTGCTCGAGACACCCATGAAGCAGATCATCGGGTTCGATATGTTCCATCCCACGCTTGGGAATTACAACATGCTGCTGGTAGCGCAATCGGGATTCGGCAAATCGTTCGTCGCACAGGCACTGCTGCTGATGGCAGCTCGCTCCAATCCCATGTTCTGCATCATCGAACCCGGCATTACTTATACGCCCCTCGTGAACCTGATGGGCGGAAAGGTGATCACGGTTTCGCTCGACGGCGAACATGCGATCAACGCCTGGGATTTGCCGGCGGGCGCAAAGCTCCCAACCAATCAGAAGAAGAACGAGCTCAAGAATCTCACGCTCGAAATGATGCGCTCCAGTCTGTATGCGGATGCGGCCGAATCCGATCCCGCCATTCTCGAAAGCATTCTCGATCAGGCAATCGAGGAGATCTATAGGCGTTTCGCGGAATCGAGCGATGTGCCGACTTTTTCTGAACTCTACAGCGAACTCGACCACTGGCACGACAAAGTGCCGAGCGTGTCGGAACAGGCGCGCAAAGCCGCGATTCGGCTCAAGCCCTGGGTAGGGACGGGCGCGTATGCTTCATTATTCGACCGCCGCACGACCTTCAGCTCGAACAATAACTGGTTGTACTTCCGCATCAAGCCGCTTAACAGCGACAAGCGCCTCGCGCGTACCTATCCGATGATCATCGCCCAACAAATGGCGGCCCGCTCGACTGCCACGAATGGCCGCCGGTCCATTGTGGCGCTGGACGAGAACTGGGACATGCTGGATTCGCCGCACATGGCGCCCCAGGTTGAGCAGAGCTTCCGGACCGCGCGCACTAATAACGCCAGTATCTGGGGTATTTCGCAAGCAATTGAAGACTACACCGGCTTCCCGGAAAAACCCCGGCCCGCCGGTCCCGGCATTCTACAGTCGATCTCCGTCAAGTGGATCGGCAAGCAGAAGGGGGACGGTGTTGCGTTGAAGCAGCACATGAACCTGTCGGCTAAGGCCGTCGAGACCGTGCGAACCCTCGATCCGCCCGTGATGGGGCACTCCAGTCAAATGCTGCTGGTACTCGGTGAGAACCAAACGACCCAGATTGTGCGAGTGGTGCCAACCCCTTTGCTCTATTGGATCTGCACTTCGTACGGGCGCGAAAAGCAATACCGCAGCTGGGCTCTCGAGCAAAATCGCACCCGGCCGGCGCTCGAAGTCTATCGGGAACTGGCGCGGAAGTTCCCGCACGGGCTTTCGAGTTCACCGATTCTGCCGGAAGAGGAAATGCTCGCGCATGAGGTCGAGCGGGAACCAGAGGAGGAGCAGGTCATGGCCGAGGTGGCCCGCTAAGAAAGGGGTTTTTGCATGATAGGCGTGCTCGTTGTAGTGTTTACCGGAATGTTGGTCTGGATCAACCGGCACGATCGCCGATGCATGGCGGCGGCAAGCGGCGTACTCATCGCACTGCTATCGGTGCGACCGCCGCAAGCGCAGGGACAGGGTTTGTTGTCGGAGATCAGCGTTGTCCTCGAAACGGTGAACACGTTTCTGGGGACGCTGCTCTCCACGGTAAACACGGTTCAGAACGATCTCCGCTCGATCCAGCAGGTCTCCGTATGGCCGCAGGCCATGATCCAGCAGGCGCGAGCGTATTCGACAAACTGGGTCAACACGTATCAGCATCCGATGCAACTCTTGTCGCAGTACGTGCCGGTGAGCGCCACGCTCGCGCAGGCGCGCTCTATCGAGCAGGTCATGACCGACCGCGTCGGAACAGACCTGCCGCAATTGAACAGCGTCTATAAGCAGGTCTTCGCAGCCGTACCCACCGGCAAGCGGATGTCGCCGGGGGACAAGGATCTGGCGGACGTCGACGATGCGCTCACACTGGACACGCTCGAGCAAGTCAAACGCGGAGAGCAGGTGAACACCACCGTGCGCACAGTCGGGGATCAGTTGGAAAACATGAGCACCTCGGCGGCTCCGGGCACTGCGCCTTACATCACGGCAACGGCGCTGGTGACAATGCTTCGCTCGCAAGCCGCCACGCAGAAAATGTTGGCAGCCTACCTGCGGTTGGAGGGCGCACACCTGGCGCATGAGACAGCCGATCTCAAAGGGCACATCGGCGCAACAAACGATCTGCAGCAAGCGGTCCGGCACATCCTGAACACGCAATAGAGAAAGGAACACGGCAGATGAAAGCTTTTTTTTCATTCCACGACGCAGCAAACCGGACGGCTTCCTGGATTCGGGCGCACACGTATCCGGCACTGGCCACCACGGTTCTGTTGGCCCTCCTCACGCCGCAGCAGGCCGTGTGTCAATTTGTCAGTCCTTGTTGCATTCAGATGTCGCTCGGCTTGGCGCAGATCAACGGGAGTCTCGTGAGCACGATTGGAGGCGACCTGAAGAAGCTGAATTCCATTCAGAGCGACATCCGCGATTTCGAGCAGAAGGTGTTGTATCCCGCAATGCTGATTACTCAGACGCGCGCCTTACTCGGCGGGCTCTGGAACAGCATGCATGTGTTCACAAACGTGTTGAACAGTCCCTTGCACTCGGCCACTTTGCCGAATCCGTCACAGCTCGAAACGATTCTTCTCTCCCGCAATGCCACGAATATTGCGCAGGTCGGGGGTGTTTTTCAGACCGTGTATGGACCGACCCCGGCGATCAACACCGCTTCACCGGCGGATCGGCAGACGATTGATTTGAGCGATGCCGTGGCGCAGGATGCCATGAAGCGAGCGATGATTTACGACCAGATGGCCGATGCCGAGTTGCAGGCGGCGGACCAAATGCAGCAGGCGATTAACAATGCGGCGCCGGGGACCGCTCCGATGATTGAAGCATCCACCGCGGCGTGGCTCGTGAAGTCACAAGCCTATACGCAATCGGCGATGGCGGATCTCATGCGCGTGCATGGAACCGATTTGGCGAACACAAACAGTTTGCTGAAGCAGCGGGCAGCATCCGGGCAAAGCTTACAACATCAGGTGAGCGGAGTGCAGTAATTATGGCATCGCCCTTCTATTTCGAAACGCTTCTGACAACGGCTCTCACTGGGATTAACGGTGGCGGCATCACGGCAGCGATGAGCCATGTCGGCGAGGGCATCATCGTGGCAACTGTTTTGTACCAGGTCTATGAAACATGGTGGCGCGGTGCCGACTACAACGAGCTGGGGACAGTGCTCATTAAGGGCATGTTAATGACAACGTTGCTAGCGAACTGGAATACTGTTTTTCATTTGGCGATGGACGCCTTCAATACGGTTGCGAACACCATCATGTCGCACACCGGAGGTGGCGGAGATCTCGTCAAGCAATGGATACAGCAGGCCCAGACAGAGTGGAACAACAATTCCGCCAGTCAAGCTCTGTGGAGTCTTGCAAAGGGCGGGATATCAGCAGCGATTACGGCGGTCCTCCTGGTTATCAGTTACATCGCGCTGGCGCTGGCATACGTGATTTTCTCGTTACTGTACCTTCTCGCGGGTGTCGTTCTATATGGGCTTGGACCTTTGGTTTGTGCCTTCTATCCAAGTGGCAGCCTGGGCCTGTACACGAAGGGATACCTGAAGGGATTCGCGACCTGGGGGATGTGGCCGGTGCTCTATGCGCTCTTCTCGAGCCTGATGGTCCTCATCAATATGAACACGGTTACGGCGGTCGAGAGTGCCAATGGGTTCTTGGGCTTTCTGAGTGGCCTCGGCAGTACGTTGCTTATCGGGATTGTCAGCTTGGTTCTCGCAATCGCGGTGGCGCTGATACCGGTGTTAGCCGGTTCCATCATTAATGGGGATGTCGGCGGAGCGATCGGCCGTGTTTCCCGAAGCGCCGTGGGTCTGGCCAAAGGATTTGGAAAGGGTGGCGGAGGTGGCCCCGGCGGCGGAGGTGGCGGGGGATAACTCGCCGGGGTGGATCAGTTCTGAGAGAGCAACCGTGGGGTGACCATGAGCTTAGATAGTGTAGAAAAACAAAGGAAAGAAGCAAAGAAGAGCTACCACTACTGGGATTTCAACGGCCAATTGCAAGCCCGCTTGAATCTCGCTTTTGGCATCATCGCGGTTCTGGCGCTCGTCGTGATCGTGCAAGGCGGCGGGTTATTTTACGCGTTTCGCCAGATCGCGCATCCGCCGATTCTCAAAGAGAATTCGGATGGCTCTGTCATCGTGGCTAACGTGCGCGTCACCGGCCCGGTTTCTTCACGCATCCGTCTGCTACCCACTGCGGAGATTCCGCCCGATGAGGTTGCGATCAAGTTCTTCATTCGCAAATTCCTGAACAAATATTTGAGCTATCAGCCTGCAACGGCCGACGCCAGCCTGGCCGATGCCTTCAACATGATGACTCTCAATCTTCGGCAAGCGTCGATGAAGAAAATGCGAGAAGTCGGGGAGTTCGACAAAATCCAAGCCCAGCGGATCGTCAGCAATTTCAGTGTCATTCGCATCGACCCAGTCAACGGTGTCAATCTGGCGTACACGGTCCTGGGCGTGCGCGAAATTCACCACACCCAGGACGGCAAAGAGACGAGCGATCGCATTGTCGCCCATTACAATCTGCGGCTGGCTCCGGTGGCCCGAACCGAGCGTGATGCTAGCGGACTGCGGGTGGCCGAATTTTATGAGGAAGCGGTGATGCGCGAGGAAAGCAAAGATCTGGCCCAGCCGGACGGCCTGATGCAACGTGCCGTGCACCAGCAGCTCGCCGCCGATGCGGGACTACAGTAACTGTGTCGTCGCGACACAATTGCAGAATGTTTGCAAATTGAGTATCTATGATGAGGCATGAAGCATTCAAGTTTATCTGCGGAGCAGCGGAAAAGCATTCTGGTGATGCTCGTTTCCTTGAGTGCCTGTTTTGTTATCGCTTCGCCAAACTTGATCTGGGGCGTGTCATCGGTGGCCGGTGTCCTGACATCAGGGCTATCATGTTACGCCCTGCTCCTCTTTGTACTTCATCTGAAGGGGCTCGAACTCCAATGGCCGGCTACGATCCGCCGCTGGCAGGCGCTCGTTCTGCTGTGCGTGGCAGCGTTATCGGCCTGGGTTTTGGTCTTTCTGCACGCGAACCCGTTCGCGCAGAAGGTTGCGGCGTTTGCTCCCGCATGTTCACTAGCCGGATTGATTCTGGGACCGTGGCGCGGGCTGATGCCGGTTTCGAAAACTACGCGAGAAAAGCAACGTCCGAAGGAAGAGGAGAAACTTAGATGAATAGTGCTGCCGCGATCGCGGAAGTCCCGGCACAGCCGGCGACGGAAGGCGTCCGAAAAGGGCGGGTCCGGGAAGGAAAAGGCACGAAGCGCGGGAGTGTCAAGCCGAAGGCCAATGCTCTGGAGCGTTATTTCCTAGGGACCGGTTCGTCTGGAGAGAAGGTCGCCATGGGCCGTGAGCTCGCCAGTGAGCAGGAAGCGGTGGTTGCCGCGTTTCAAGAGAAAGCTACATTTTTCGTTGTGACGGAGTACCGCGTCGAAACGCAGTTCAAAGGCGCGAATGCCCTGTTGGTGAAAGAAGGGGTATCGCGAGCGGATCGATAGCCGGGTTCGTTCTCCTCAATTCTTGTCTACATGACAAAACCCAGACTTGGGACTTTATTTCAATCCTGAAAAACGAAGGAGAACTCAATCCAATGGAAAAAAATACACCCTGTCTTCTGATGCTGATGGTGGGCCTGCTGCTTGGCAGACTGGTCCCCCTTCCGCAACTGGAAGTGGTGGAGATCACGACCCTGTTCATTCTTGCTTTCTGTCACAGAGGCAATATCCTGAACGGAGTCCGACGCCTTGCAACGCGGCCCCAAGTCCGGGCGTACGTCGTACCGCGCTACGCCAAAGCACACCAGCATGTGGCCAGCTTTGGCGTCGTGAAAATGATTGCCTTCGCGGCAGGCATCCTCTTGGGCGGGCTGTTGCTCGCCGTCGATGCGCTGCAACGCGCGGCACACTAACCCAGACCGCAACGGTCTGTAAATAAGTCCCTCTGATTGCAAACCCGCCTGGGCTTGCATTCGGCCCCATTCTGGCTTCTTTCGAGAGGCCTTTGTCAGAAGTAGTTTTCTGGCGCAAGGCACTCGCGGAAGAAGACCGGCAACGGTTCTCTCCGGACGTGTCTTGCGCTGGTTGTTCTTAACACCACCAACACACTCAAGGAGAAAACTCAACGTGAAAAAGAATCATATTCTGCCGGTGATTAATGTCGAGATCGACGAGGAAGGACGCGTAGTGAAGCGCATGCCCAAGATCGATAGAGAGGGACAGCTCATCAACACGCTGCTGCATCGGCTCTATCCCGAGATCAAGGTCGCTCGCGTTTCGGTTCCCACCTTTTCGCTCGACGAAGTCGAAACCGAAAAAGTGAAAGATGCGCTCAGCAGCTTCACGCTGAACGGGATCGAATACCGTCTGATCGGCGCCGGGTCCTCTGCAAAGGATGGCACGTTCTACGCAGTGGACGCCAGGCACGAAAAGCAGATCGCGAAGCGATTTGCCAACTGGCCGCAGGCAGCCATCACTTACTTCGGCATCCTGGTCAGCGACTGCAAGACCCTGTTGACCGAGGATTATGCCCGCGTTCTGGTCGTCGAAGACCTCGAACTCGGCACCAACGATTGCCGCGGCTGGATCTCTCAATCGCTGTTCACGAAATTGGGGCTTCCGGAAAAACGCTTGTACCAATTTCGGTTGGCGATTGCGGATATTCAGGCCAAAGGCTGCTTCAAGGTGATGAGCGACGAGGTGGCAGCAGCTGCCGGGGCCGACATCATTCTCCCGAAGAGCGCCACGAAGCCTAAAATTGAGCTGGGACTGATCGATTCGATCTGCACCAGCTTCCGTCTATGGCATTTCCCGATTCACGCCCGCGTGTTTCAGGGCCCCCTGGTGCTTGGCATCCGGGACTATTCCAGGCCGGGCATGCAGTACAAATCGAGCTACACGCTCATCCAGCACGCCACGGAGGAGTCTCTCGAAAAGGAGATCATTCCGGCAGCGCGCGACGATGTGCGGCGAACCGTTCAGGCTGCGCTCCAGGGCGATTACTCGCTGCTGCTCGAATCCATCGGAACGAGCCAGGTGCAGCAGAGCCCGACCGACAATGAACAATCCGAGTTCACCTCGTTTGAGACTTCACTCGCCGAAGCTCTTCTAAAGGTCGATAACTCGGGCCACTCGCTCAAAATGCCGTACGTGCAGAACAGGTTGCAAAAGCTGTTGGCGCGCTGGGCATTCAAAGCCTGCACTGCCGGCTTATTCAAACTGCCGGCTTTCGCGCTGATGGACGACGGTGTTCTCTTTCTAAAGGGCAACGTACTCCATTGGGCTGCCGACTGGATTCCGCCCGATGCCGCAGCTTGCGATCTGGCAGCGAAAAGCGGTTTAGAAGTGCGGTTCCCGGTTCGCAAGAAAGCGGACCTGCTGCCGTTCACACGCCTATCCCACTCCGAGTCGATCGAACTCCTCACAGCGCACTTCGCCGAGAACGGCGTGAGCCTTGAGAATACGGTGGTCGCGGATATCGTGGACCAGCAACTCTTCATCGAAGGCACGTTCGCGATGCACAGCGAAACCGCGGCACAGAACGGCGGCGACTTCGATTACGACTGCATCTGCGTGATCCCATCCAGCACCTTCCCTCGCTTTGTCGAGAGCCGGGTGCATATGAAAGTCGAGACGCGCACGAAGAACAAGAAAGCCCGCCCCAAAGCGCCTTGGTGGAATCTGGCCGAGGTGGCGATGGAGGCGAAAGGCAATCTGATCGGATGGATTACCGATATGACCTCTGCTGCGCTGGCGGGTGGCCGGTTCGAAGAAGCCGAGGAATTATCGGATCATCTGCAGAACGCACTCGACGCGCTAAAGCACGACGTGACGGTCGATATCAAACGGCTGCGGGAGATCCAAAGGGAACTTCCCCGGCTTGCTTGGATGGCGGCGAAACGCGTGGAGCGCGTTGACGACATGCCGCACAAGATCGACGTCGTAGGCTCCAACGATATTGTTGGCCGGCTCTATAACGCGATCCGGCCGGATATCCAGAACCTCTTCGAAGCGGTCAGGCCGCTGCACGAGTTCGCCGGACTCATGCGCGGCGGAGCGTATTCGAAGGAGATGTTCGAGGAGTGCCGCGCCAAAGTCGAAGAATTCCGAGCGCTCTGCAAGCAGAATCGCGACCGCACCGAACAAGTGCAGCAACAACTAGCACGCGTTCAGGCGGAATTCGACCGGCTGCGCGAGTACTACAAACAGAAAACCGAGCTCACGTACGAAGACCGGCAGGCACAGCGTGCTGCCGGCCGACGATTGGATCGCGCCAAAGCCGCTATCAAGGCGAACGAGGAACGGTCTAAGGCGGAGTTTCGGAATTTCTACCTGATGATCCAACTCTGGGCCAAAGGCAAGGCGGACAATCGTCACGGCTGGGCCAAAGCGCTGTGGTCGATCATTACCCAATCGACCCACGAAAAAGCCAGCGGGGCGTTGTTCTTTCAGGCCTTTCCACAGGAGTTGCTCGATGCCATCATCGAGCGCACCGGCGGCCAACCGGTACGCCTGCAAATGGCGGACCTGCCGGACGGCGATATCCGGTACGACGCGGACGGTAACGTCTATCTGCTCGAACCGTATCTCGCTTCGGATGGATCGGCGCAAGAAAAGCACATCTGGCTCTTCCAAATCCAGAACGGCCGGATCTGGATGGACGGTACGCCCGGGCAGCGCGTTCAAAGCTTCCCGATGCAGGCCGGCCAGGGAGTCATTCGCAATGGAGAAGTACTCTTCTCCGATATTTCGCAGCGCCCGACCAAACTCTGCGGGACGGTTCTTCGCAGTTTGGAAGACCGCCGCAGGTTCCTGAAGCGCGCTGCCGATCGGTACGGAGCGAAATTCGTTGTCTATGTGGAACACGATCCGCAGAGCCGGCGAGTGATCGCCTCCATCAACGACCTGCAACTTTTTCTCGAAGGCGCGGAGCAGCGGCCGTGGCTGGCTGCTCCGTTCGAGCCCGCGGAAAAATAAGCCGAGACTGGAGCATCCTCACACCCGGGGGATGTTCCAGATCCTCGCCGTCTTTTTCCCACCTTTTCCCTCCAGAACCTCTATTTATATGCTGATTTGCATGTTCGTGAGCGATTGGGTATTGGTTCTGGTGCATGGAGCAATTACCCATGACATTTTTTCGCCAGCCGCTCTTCCCAGCGCTTCTGACAAGCGCTTTTCTTGTTTCGGGACTTCAGGCGCAGCGCATGACGTCCGTCTCCATAACCCCCGGAGTGATGATTCCGGTTCACACGGCCAAGACCCATTTAACGGTGCTCGATCTGGACAGCCCGATCGAAGATGTTGCGGCCGAGAATAGCGCCTTCGACATTCAATGGCGCGGGCATACGGTCTTTATCCTGCCCAAGGAAACGAATCAGTCCACGAATCTCTTTGTCTGGACCAAGGAGGGCCGGGCGATTTACGAACTGCTTCCGCCGGCCGACAGCATCCAGAACATGGATGTCTCGATCGATACGCATTTCCCCACCCGCGCGCCGGCGGTGAAGCCGGCTGCTGCGCCGGCCTCCGATCCGATCCCGTCCGACCTGCTTTTCCGAGCACAGCCCGTCGAGTCGAGCGCTAAGCAACCTAACCATGGTTCGCACTTGTTGATTAGCGACGTCTACCGCTGCCAGGACAGCTTGTTTCTGCGCTATGAAGTTCGCAATAACGGCACCGCCAATCTGAAAGTGGACGAAACGCCAGTGGTCACGGCCGCTTCCGTCTCGCACCTTCCCGCAAATAAACCTGTCCAGCTCACACCGGAGAAGGCGGCGGCGATTACAACCGGAGCGCCGCTGCCGCTCATCGCCGACCGTACGAGCGCCTCCTTGCTAGCGCCCGGCCAGAGCAGCCGGGGTGTCATCGGGGTTCACATTCCACCTGGCCAGACCCCCCTGGCCGTGCGCGTTTCCATGCCTTCGACGCCTGCTCCTCTGCAAGCGATGGTGGTGATACCGTGACGCCCAAGCCCATGTCCAGCACCGAAACTGTATATAAGGATGCGCCGAATGGGTCCCAGCGGGTCACGCACGGCTTTGTGCATGCGCGCTTCCGGCAACTGCTGAAACGGGACGGGGATACGGGACTCTCGGTTCCCTGGGAAAAGGCACTCTTCGAACCACCGAACCCGCTGCCGCCCAATCCGAAAGAAGGAAAAAGGCGCGCTCGGCTGAAGCTGCCGGTGTTGATTGGACTCCTGATCGCCGGCACAGGGGGTACGCTCTTCGTCTGGTTCTCATTTCTCCAGTAAAAGGAAAGTCTTGATGCTCCAGAAATTGCGAGATTACTGCGCTCGCGAGGATATTCGCGCCCGCTTGATGATCGGAATTTTGGCGTTGATCGTGCTGGTCTATGCGATGGTCACAATCTTTGGCCGCTCGATGCCGCCGGAGAATCCGAACAAACCATTGATTCTGCGGGTCCATCCGGAACGGCTTCTGGCGATGGTCGCTGCCGTTACAGGATCCGTTCGGCTTGCGGATCACTTTCAAAAAGGAGAAAACCCAATCCCCCCTTTGTTTTGGATCTTCTGCGCGAGCCTAATTCATCTGATGTCGATTGGGGTTCAGCTCGGATGGTTCTCGGCGGGGCAGGGCTGATTCCGGGAGGCGAAACATGCAGCAGCGTCCTTCTCACTCTCACCAGAACCCGATCGACGACAACCCCTGGCTCGCGGGGTTCTTCATCGCCGTGTTTGTCTTTCTGGGTTTCTTTGTTCTCAGTCTGCGTTACCACATCTCAACTCTCCAGTGGATGGAAGGAGGAGTGTACATCGTCCTCCTGCTTGCGAGCATCTGGCTGCTGTTCGCCTGGCGGAGCCTGGATCGCAACCGCGACTGCGAGCCGTTCCGAATGCCTTTAGATCAGGACGAACTGGAAGTCGAGAAAGCAGCCGATCAGGGAGCAGTACTACTTGGTTATACGCTCGACAAAGCGCCCGTGATCTGGACGGACCGGACCCGCGCCATGCAGGCGCTGCTGTGCGGCATGAATGGTTCCGGCAAGACCACCATGCTCGAAAACATCGTCAGCCAGGATCTGAAACGCATGGTCGGGCCGCCCGGCAAATGCCGCCATTTGCCGATGGTGATCTTTGATGGAAAAGGGGACGCCAAATTCCTCGATAAGATGCTGCCCCATATTCACCGGGCCGGCCGGATGCACCAGCTACGGATCATCGCTCCGTCGCGCCCGGAGATCTGCGCCCGCTACAATCCGTTTTTCGCTCCGGACGGCCGGTACATGGAGCGGGTCAATATGGTCTTCGGCTCGTTCAGTATGCGCCGGGATTTCTTTACCAAGCACCAGTTCGATTACCTGTCGAACATCGTTCGCATTCTCTATTACACGGGGCGCCTCTACAACTTCTACGACGTGATTGTGATGATGCACGACGAGATCGTGCTGCGGGAGCAGATCGCGATTGCGGAACAGGAACTGGCCCGCAACGGAAACGTCACGGCGCAGTCCCGGCTGAATTTCGAAATGAGTGTCCGCACGCTGCTGCAATCGTTTGAGGATCGCGAACGCGTTCCCAAGATCCAGGGCCTGATCAATGAGTGCATGACGTTCACCGACGACGATCTGGCGGCAATCACCAGCCACTATGACGACCTCTTCTGTGTGGAAGAAGTTGTCGAGAATGATCTGATTTTGCTCGTCAGTCTCAATGCGAATCGCAACACCGATGCCGTAATTTCGCTCGGGCGCATGATCTTGCAGAACATTCAACTCACGATCGGGAAGCTCTACGAGGATCTGGAAAAGTTGGACGATCCGCACCGTCCGTTGTTCTCTGTCATTCTCGACGAGTTCCCCGCGTTCTCGTACAAGAATTTTGCGCACATTCAAAACACGGCGCGCGGCTCAAAGACCGGATTTCTGTTTTCCATGCAAGCGGTCCCGCAGCTCGATGATGTTGCGCGCGGGTTCCGGGAATCGGTCACCGGCGCCGGCGTCACCACCATGATGTACCGCATCAAGGACGAGGACACCGCAAAATTCTTTCTGCGCGCGAGCGCGGAACAAAAGGTAAAAAGCCGGACCGTGCAGGTGCAGAAGCCGCTGTTCGGGAAATTCCGGGAAACTGGTGTTGCCACCGAAAGCGACAAGTACGAGACGCGCTCGAAAGATTTCAGCATCAAGAACCTCCCGATTGGCCGATTCGAAATGCTGATGGGCGATGACTCGATCGGCATGGTTCACATCACCGTGCAGGGCCGGTTACCCACCCCCGCCGAGATCCCCGGCTTCAAACCGGAACCGTTCCGTGCGGTGAAGCCGGAACACATGCCCAACTTAGGCGCACATCTGCGCTTTAAGGATGCAAATGCACAGAAAGAATTCAAGGCCAAACGAAAGGAGTTTCAATTCAAGCGATGATACGCCGTCGGTTGATCGTACCTACCATGTTGTTTTTTGCTCTTGTCGCCGGCGGTGCGGCACAACAGTCGACTCCGCAACGGAATACGGCGAAGCCGTCAACGTCCTCGCTGGCGCCACATCCGACCGTCGCATCGGCAACGCCGGCGTCCCGCGTCGGCCTTCGGTCACAGCCTTTTTTTTGGGATGACTCGCTCAAGATGATCCGGGACGGCGGCTGGGATATTGGGTCCTGGCTGGCGTACCGGCGCCGGCTTCTGGTCGAGGCCAGTCTGACGAACCGGTACTTCTGGTTCTGCACCACCTCATACGCCGCGAATGTACTGTTGATCTATTTGTTCTACGCCTCGCGCGTGAGCGAAGACCGCAAGATCTGGAAAGCGACGGAGGTGATGACGGATCTCTGGAACTGGGCGCTCTATGCGGACTGGACCGCGCGCAACGCGATCGACAAATACAACAAACATATCGAGCGTTGTAACGGGGTGGCTGAGGGCGAGAGCGCACGGGCTGCCAAGAAGAATACAACAGATGACGAGCTTATACGCGTCAAGAATGAACGTGATGCAATTCGGCAGCAACTTACGGCTGCGCGGCAGGAAATTACTGAGCGCGACCAAGCGATCGCCGGCTTGAACACGCGTGTCGACGAACTCGCGAAATCGATCTGCGGCGGCGGCGACTCCCAATTGACAGTGCAGCTGATGGAGAAGGTCAATATGTTGACGACCCGCAATCAGCATCTGGACCAGCAACTGAAATCGGCCCAGGAGAAACTCCGGCAGCTGGCGGGAGAACAACATTCATGATGCTGGTCGCCATCGAAGGATTCGGGAGAATTTGGGAGCGGCGGGTTGGAAAGGATCCCGGCGACCCTTCGCGCTTTTCGGCGCACGCGGCTTTTTACAACACGACCGGCGTGCCGGACGGACAGACGGGAAAGATTCAACACCGTTGGAAGATCGGCGGTAAGGTTCGGTTTCAGGGCGGCAGTGCGTTCGACTCGGCGAGAGTGGAGAATAACCTCGGGCGCGTATTCGAGTGCGACGAGCCAGAGCAGCGGTTCACCTGGCTGCAGATGTGCTGCAAGCGCAAGCTACAGAAACCGGAAAGGCCGGATTGGTTTCTCTTTCGGGTGACCAGCGAACGAACCGGCTGGATCAACTTCAAGAGTGATGGCGCCAAATCCGCGAACACGTTTCTGCTGTCGTATAGCGCAGGCCGGATCGAGCAGGAAGCGCTCATCCTCATGAAACCGGACACGTGGGTGCAAGGCCGCAGCGGGCGTCTGGTCGTCGAACCGGATCCGCGCCATCCGTGGCGGGCCAGGTTGCAGTATTTCACAACGAGCGATTTGGAGGAACCCAATGCCGCGATATGAGAAGGGAACGATACACCTCACCGAGACACGCGATTACCCGTTGCTACGCCAGATCTTCCAATCGGCGTATGCAACTCGCGCGCAGTTGTTCGAGTTCATGTTGCTGCGCAG
>Ga0070741_10004490_pt1 | contig 32512 bp, 20 predicted proteins | sample Coa_R1_4_FD_66440 | JGI IMG/M metagenome (GOLD analysis project Ga0070741, IMG submission 66440) | Surface soil microbial communities from Centralia Pennsylvania, which are recovering from an underground coalmine fire - Coalmine... | ecosystem: Environmental > Terrestrial > Soil > Unclassified ... | reverse complement strand
CTGCGCGCGCGCCTCGCGTCGATGGGGCTGTCGGCGTCCGCGCGCTACGAGATCGACTTCCGCCTGAAGAACAAGGAGCGCGACTACGAGGACGCCGTCCTCGCCGCCCACGGCCTGACCTTCGACGCCGTCGCCGACGATGGGCTCGTGATCGCGGGTCAGCCGGTGAAGTTGTCGCTGCTCGCGGTGAACCGCGGCGCTACCGACGTCGACATGACGAGCGTCGCGATCGACGGATTCGACTCGCCGACCAAGTGCACGCCCAACGCGGTGAAGAAGGACGCCGTCTACACCTGCGTCGCCGACGCGAAGATTCCCGCGAACGCGAAGCCGACGACCCCGTACTTCCACGACAGCTACTGGAACAATCCGTCGAGCGAAGCGATCGAGCACTTCGATGCCGGCGTGCCGTTCGGCGTGCCGTTCGCGCCGACGCCGTTTCGCGCGACGTTCCACGTCAAGGCGGGCAGCGTCGAGGTGACGCGCGACGTGCCGATCGAGTTCCGCTACGTCAAGGACATCTACAACGGCGACAAGCGCATGGAATTGAACGTCGTGCCGGCGTTCTCGGTCCGGGTGACGCCGTCGCTGCTCGTCATTCCGAATCAGACCGGCACGATTCAGCGCGAAGTGCACGTCGCGATCACCAACGGCACCAAAGGGGCGGCGCAGGTGAACGTCGCGCTCGAACTGCCGCAGGGATGGAAGGCGGAGCCCGCGACCGCGCCGATCGCGTTCACGCACGAAGACGAGTCGCTGACGGCGCGCTTCGTCGTCGACGCGCCGGCGAACGTGAAGGTGGGCGACTACGGCCTGCGCGCCGTCGTCACGTCACCGGCGACGGGGACGGCGCGGTTCACGACGGGGTATCAGGACATCGAGTACCCGCACGTGCAGCGGCGTCAGGTGATTAAGCCGGCGGAGACGTCGGTAAAGGTCGTCGACGTGAAGACGATTCCGAACATCACGGTCGGCTACATCGTCGGCGTCGGCGATCAGGTGCCGCCGGCGCTCGAGCAGCTCGGCGCGAAGGTCAGCTTCGTCGATCAGGACGAGCTCGCGTGGGGCGACCTGTCGAAGTACGACGTCATCGTCACGGGCGTGCGCGCGTACGAGCGGCGCGCGGATCTGCGCGCGTACAACAAGCGGCTGCTCGACTACGCGGACAAGGGCGGCACGGTCATCGTGCAGTACAACAAGTACGAGTTCAATCAGCAGCAGTTCGGTCCGTATCCGGCGGTCGTCAGCGGCAACCGCGTGTCGGACGAGAACGTGCCGGTGAAGGTGCTCGTGCCCGGCGATCCGGTGTTCAACTTCCCGAACAAGATCGGGCCGCAGACGTGGGCGAACTGGACGCAGGAGCGCGGGCTGTACTTCCTCGGCGACAAGGATCCGAAGTACGTCGACCTCGTGTCGATGACCGATTCGTTCCAGGACAATCCCGGCGAGAAGCTCGGGTCGTTCGTCGAAGCGCGCGTGGGGCGCGGCCGGTGGATTTATCTGGGCCTCGGCCTGTGGCGTCAGCTGCCGGCCGGCACGGTCGGCGCGTATCAGCTGATGGAGAACCTGATCGCGCTGCCGAAGGCGCCGGCGGGGACGGCGGCGCACTGACCGACCCCCCGCGCCGCCGCGGCTAGGTGTCAGGTACATAGCGGGTACGTCTCGGGTACAGGTCGGGTGCGTACCTGACGCGTACCTGACACGTACCTGGCACGTACCTGTCACCTGACGCGCGTCACTGCGTCGTGTACGCGGCGTTCTTCTTGCCCATCAGCCACTGATCCATCCAGCCGATGATGTGCTGAAGGCGTTCCACCCGGTGCCACGGCTCGCCTGACCGCGACAGCTCGTGGTTCTCTCGCGGGAAGCGCACCATCACCGTCGGAATGTGACGGTACTTCAGCGCGCGGAACATCATCTCGCCGCCATCAGCGGGCGGCGTGCGATAGTCCTGGTCCCCCAGGATGAACATCTCCGGCGTCGTCACGTTCGCCACGTGCGTGATCGGCGAGCGCGCCGCGAAGTCCTGCGGATCCTCCCACGGCGCCTTGCGGAACCACGTCGGCTGGAACAGCGTGAAGTCGGCGGTGAACCAGAACCCGTACCAGTCCGCGATGTCGCGCTGCGCGACCGCCGCCTTGAAGCGCTGCGTCTGCGTGACCGTCCAATCGGTCAGTAGCCCACCGCCGCTGCCGCCGGTGACGCCGAGACGGTTCGGATCGACGTAGCCCTTCTTGATCACCTCGTCCACGCCCGCCATCAGGTCTTTGTAGTCGTCGCCCGGATAGTGATACTGGATGATGTTCCCGAACTCCTGACCGTACGTCGTGCTGCCGCGCGGATTCACGAACAGGACGACGTAGCCCTTTGCGGCGAACCACTGGAACTCGTGCGTGTAGACGTTGCCGTATGCACTGTGCGGACCGCCGTGGATCTCGAGAATCAGCGGGTACTTCTTCGAGGCGTCGAAGTTCGGCGGCTTCAGAATCCACCCCTGAATGGTCTTCCCGTCGAAGCTCTTGTAGGTGATCTCTTCCGGCTCGCTCTGCTGGATCTCCTTGAACAGCTCGTCGTTCACGTGCGTCAGTTGCCGAGGCGCATGATGGTTCGCGTCGCCGGCGGGCGTGTAATCGAGGAAGAAGAGATCGCCGATGTTCGTCTGCGTCGACAGTGTCGCGACGAGTCGATTGCCGGCCGGCGTCGCGCTGTACGCGACGACGTCGTGGTTGCCGTCGGTCAGCGGCGTGATGCGGCCCGTGTCGACCTTCACGTGTATCAGGTTCGAGCTCCCGTGCTCCGCTGCGACGACGAGCACGTCTTTGCCGTCGGGCGACAGGAGGACGGGGCGTCGGTTGCCGCCGCGCGGCGCCGCCTGATCGCCGCCGATCCCGCCGCCGATGTCGAAGTCGTAATCAGCCGTCAGGTTTTTCGGCGTGCTGTTCGGCGTCGCGTCGGTGATCCACAGATCCGGCTGGCTGTATGACCGGATCGGTTTGCCGCGCTCTTCGCCGATGAACGCGATCGTCTTGCCGTTGCCCGACACGGCGATCGTGCCGATGCTGCCATCGATGGCCGCGATCTTCGTCATCGCGCCGCCGTCGCGGCCGACGCGGTACAGCTCGGCGCCGGCGTCCTCGTAGTACGGCTCTGCGACGCGCACCGAGGTGAAGTAGATCTGCGACGCGTCCGGCGCCCACGCCAAGCCGCCCTCGTCGAACTCGCCGTCGGTGATCTGCTGCGGAATCGGCTTGTCCGTGGCATCCGCCGGCGTGCGCATCACGAAGATGTGCGAGTGATGCGCGACGTCGACGTAGGTCGGATTGCCGTTGGCGCGATACGTCGCCTTGGTGATCACCTTGACGTCGCTGTGGTGGCCGTCGCCGGTCGGCTCCGCCGGCCCGGTGGACGAGGTAAACGCGAGGTACTTGCCGTCCGGCGACCAGGTCGGTGCCGCGGCGCCGTCCTTCACCTCGGTGATCGGCCGCGCCTCGCCGCCGTCCATGTCGAGCAGGTCGATCTGCGGCGGCTGCGCCTTGCCGTCTTTTTCCACCGCGCGCAGGAACGCGAGTCGCTTGCCGTCGGGCGACCAGCGGGGCGAGGTGTCGCGGATGCCGGACGTCAGCCGCCGCGGCGGCTGCGAGCCGTCGGTCGGCACGACATACAGCGACGTCTCGTAGCGGTTCTCTTTCTCGTTGACGCTGACGCGCGTGAACGCGACCGACGACCCGTCGGGCGCAATCTGCGGGTCGGCGATCCACGTGAATTTGAAGAGGTCGGTCTCGGTGATGAACCGCTTGGTTTGGGCGTGCGGCAGAGCCGGCGGCAGCACGGTCAGCAGCAGGGCGGCGGCGAGCGACAGGCGGCGCAGCATGCGTTCTCCTTCGGGGCGCCATTATCGCAGGAGCGCGTGGAACAGGGTATAGACTCTCTACGTCCAAGGGCTATAGACTCTCTACTGCCATGACGCTGCGCTCGACACGCCCCGACGCCCGCACCGATCTCCTGCACGGCACCCTCGACATGCTGATCCTCCGCACCTTGGTGTGGGGGCCGCAGCACGGGTACGCCATCGGACAGACGATCCGCGCCCAGTCGTCCGACGTGCTGCAGGTCGAAGCCGGATCGCTCTATCCCGCGCTGCAGCGCCTCGCGAAGAAAGGCTGGATCGCGTCGAAGTGGGGCCTGACCGGCGCGAACCAGCGCGCCAAGTTCTATCGGCTGACGCCCGAGGGCAAGAAGCAACTCGCGCGCGAAGAGTCGCGCTGGAGCGAGCTGGTCGAGGCGATCGGCCGCGTCATCACAGCCAAACCGGTGGAATGACATGGACGAAGACGACTTTCGCGAGGAGATCGAGGCGCATCTGCGGATCGCCGCGGACGAGCGGATCGCCGACGGCGTCGACCGCGAGGCGGCGCGCCTCGCCGCGCTCAAAGAGTTCGGCAACGTCGCGCTGACCACCGAAGCGGTCCGCCGCGTCTGGACGCCGCGATGGGTCGAGTTCCTGCGCGATCTCGCCGGCGACGTGCGGTATGCCGTGCGGTCGTTGGCGAAGAATCCCGCGTTCGCCGCGACGGTCGTCGGCGTCCTGACGCTCGGCATTGCGCTGAACGCCGGCGTGTTCACGATGTTGAAGGCCATCGCCGTCAGCCCCATCGCGGGCGTCGATCGTTCGGCGCGCCTGGCGTCGGTGTTCCGCGAGACGAGCGGCGGGCGGGCCGTCGCCCTCACGTACGACGACTACAAGGAGGTCCGCGATCGCGATCGCGCCTTCTCCGGCCTCATGGCCACGAGCGTCGCCACGGTCGGCCTCGGCCGCGAGCGCGCGTCGCGGTCGCTCTTCGCCGAACTCGTCAGCGGCAACTACTTCGAGGTGCTCGGCGTCCGCGCGGAGCAGGGGCGCACGCTGCTGCCGTCCGACGAGATCGCGGCCGGCGCACACCCGGTCGTCGTCATCAGCGACGGCCTCTGGCGCCGCGACTTCGCCGCCGATCCGCGCATCGTCGGCACGACCATCGACGTCAATCACTATCCGATGACGATCGTCGGCGTCGCCGATCCCGCGTTCCACGGCACCACCGTGGTGTACGACGTCGAACTGTTCATCCCCGTGCTGATGGCGCCGCAGCTCGGCTTCGTCAGCGTCCCGCTCGATGCGCATGGATTTCTCCGTCCGGAGATTACGATCGCGAATGCGTCGGCGCAGGCGGACGCGCTGTGGGCCGCGCTCGCGCCGAAGCGGCCGATCGCCGACACGACGGAACATCTGCGGGTCGTCTCGTTCTGGCGGACGCCGGATGGCGCGCCGATGATCCTGCTGCCGACGCTCACCGTGCTCTCGGCGATGGGGCTTCTCGTGCTGATGGTCGCGTGCGCGAACATCGCGGGCCTCGTGCTCGTGCGCGGCGTGTCGCGGCGCGGCGAAATCGGGCTGCGGCTCGCGCTCGGCGCGACGCGCGCGCGCATCGTCCGCCTGCTGGTCGTCGAGAATCTGGTGCTGGCGCTGCCGGCCGCGGTGCTCGGCGTGTGGCTGGCCGCGCGCGGCGTCCCGCTGCTGGCCGGCTACGCCGAATCGCTCGCGGCGCCCCGGCGCGTCTTCTTCAACGTCGACGTCGATCGCATCGTGATGGCGTTCTCCGTGATCGTCGCCTGCGGCAGCGCGCTCGTGTTCGGGTTCGTGCCGGCGCTGCAAAGCTCGCGAGTCGACCTCGTGTCGGTCGTCAACGAGATCTCGCCGCGCGGCGCCGGCCGCGGCCGCCTGCGCTCCACGCTCGTCGTCGCGCAGGTCGCCGTGTCGCTGCTGCTGCTCGTCGGCGCCGGCCTCGTGACGCGCAGCCTGGACGCCGCGCGTCACACGTATCCCGGATTCGACGCGAGCCACGTCGGCGCGGTGACGATCGACGTCAAGCAGAACGGTTACGACCCGGCGCATGGGCAGGTGATGTACAGGCACGTGCTCGACGCACTGCGCGGCGAATCGGGTGTGGACGCCGCGTCGTTCGCGGCGTTCGATCCGGTCGCGTTCCTCGCGACGCCCGCGCGTCAGGTGCAGGTCGACGGCTACGTGCCGCGCCGCGACGAGGACCTCGCGTGTCTGTGGAATTCGGTCGGCTCCGATTACTTCCGAACGCTCAGCATCCCGGTGGCGGCCGGCCGACCCTTCGACGATCGCGACGCGGCGAACGCGGCGCCGGTGGCGATGGTCAACACGACGTTTGCGCGCCGCTTCTGGGGCGAGACGCCGCGCGCGATCGGGAAACGCATTCGCGTCGCCGGCGGCGAGTGGCGGACGGTCGTCGGCGTCGCGGCCGACATCAAGTACATCCGCATCAACGAGTCGCCGCGGCCGTACGTGTATCTGCCGTTCGAGCAGGCGTACCGTTCCGAGATGGTCCTGTATGCACACGGATCCGCGCCCGCCGATGTGGTCGTCGAGAAGATGCGGGCGCGCGTGGCCGCGCTCGATCCCGAGCTGCCGATCGCCACCGCCCGGCCGCTCGCCGATCACATGAAGGGCGCGCTGATGCTCTTCGATCTCATGGCGACGATGCTGTTCCTGTTCGGCGGCGCAGGGATGGCGTTGTCCGCGCTGGGAACCTACGGCCTCGTGTCCTACACCGTCAGCCAGAGCACGCACGAAATCGGAATCCGCATGGCGCTGGGCGCGTCGGGCGCGTCGATCGTGGGCGCGTTTCTCGCGCGCGGGCTGCGGCTCGGCGCCGTCGGCGCCGCGATCGGCGTCGCCTCGGCGCTGGCGGCCGCGCGGCTCCTCGGCAGCGCGCTGTTCGGCGTCAGCGCCACCGATCCCGCATCGTACGCGCGCGCGCTGGCGATCATCATCGGCTGCGTCGCGACGGCCACGATCGTGCCCGCGTGGCGCGCCGGCCGGACCAATCCGCTCGCGGCGCTCCGACACCAATGAACGGCGAGTTCGGTAGAATCGCTGGATATGTCCGTACGCGACGTCATCATCATCGGCGGCGGGCCGTCGGGCCTGGCGGCCGCGATTGCCGCGAAACAACACGAGCTCGACTACCTGGTGCTCGAAAAAGGTGTGCTCGTGAACTCGATCTTCGAGTTCCCGCCGCACATGGTGTTCTTCACGACGCCCGAGCTGCTCGAGATCGGCGGCCTGCCGTTCGTGTCGCCGTTCGACAAGCCGACGCGCGCCGAAGCGCTCACGTACTACCGTAAAGTCGTCGACACCTACGATCTGCAGATCGCCTTCGACGAGCGCGTCGTCGGCGTCGCGCGAGACGAGACGCAAGGCGTGTTCGAGGTCGAGACGCGATCGTCGCGCGGCGTGCGGCGCGTGCGGCTGGCGCGGCATCTCGTCTTCGCGATCGGCTACTACGATCATCCGGTACGCCTCGGCATTCCCGGCGAAGATCTGCCGCACGTCAGCCACTACTTCGGCGATCCCCACCGGCACTACCGGCAGAACGTCGTCGTCGTCGGCGGCGGCAACTCCGCGGCGGAAGCGGCGCTGCTCATGTACCGCTCGGGCGCGCGCGTGACGGTGGTGCACCGGCATCCGACACTGAAGCGGACGATCAAATACTGGGTGCGGCCGGACATCGAGAATCGGATCAAGGAAGGATCGATCGCCGCGCGCTTCAGCGCGCAGCTCGTGGAGATCCGCCCGACCGTCGTCCTCGTGCAGACGGTGCCTGACGCGGGAGACGACGAAGCGCAGCGCGCACGGGAGATCGCGGCCGACGCGGATGCGTCGCATGCACCGGCCGCGGTGGTCGTGCCGTCAGCGCCGGTGGCGGCGGTGGAGGAGATTCCCGCCGACGCGGTGTACCTGCTCACCGGCTACCGCGCCGACGCCGACTTGCTGTGCCGCGCCGGCGTCCGCCTGAACGAGCGCGAAGCGCCGATCTACGATCGCGACACGTTCGAGACGAACGTGCCGAACGTGTTCGTCGCGGGCGGCGCGATCGCGGGCAGGGACACCGGCACCGTGTTCATCGAAAACGGCCGCTTCCACGGACAGAAGATCGTCGAGGTGATCGCCGCGCGCATGGCGCGCCCGGCGTAACGCGTCGTTATCCGTTCCAGCCGCCGCCGAGTGCGCGGTACAGCTCGACGAGTCCCGTCACCTCGCCGAGCTGCGCCTGCGCGAGGCCGAGCTCGGCGTCGAAGAGCCGCGTGTCGGCGTCCAGGACTTCGAGGTAGCTCGTCGCGCCGCCTTCGTAGCGAATCTCCGCCAGCCGGCGCGCGTCCTGCGCCGACGCGAACAGCAGCGCCTGCTGCTCGCGGAACTCGCGCAGCTTGCGATAGCCCACCAGCGCGTCGGCAACCTCGCGAAACGCCTGATGGATCGTCCGCTGATAGCTGACGACCGCCTCCTCGCGCCGCGCTTCGGCCACCGCCACCTGCGACCGCGTGCGTCCGGCGGTGAACAGCGGCTGCGTCGCGCCGAGCGCGGTCGTCCAGATCGCGTTGGTGCCGGTGAAGAGCGCGGCGAGGGCGGTGCTCTCGAACCCGCCGGATGCGGTCAGGGCGATGTCGGGGAAGTAGGCCGCACGCGCGACGCCAATCTGCGCGTTGGCGGCGACGAGCTGCTGTTCGGCCTGCTCGATGTCGGGCCGCCGCGCGATCAGCGTCGACGGCAGCCCTGCCGGCAATTCCGGCGCGTGCGGCTGCTGGACGAGCGTCAGGCCGCGCGCGACCGGTGCGGGATTGCCGCCGGCGAGGAAGCTGATGAAGTTCTCCTGCTGCGTGATCTCGCGCTCGAGCGTCGCGATTTCTGCGGTCGCGCCGTAGACGAGCTGCTCGGCCTGACGCACGTCGACGAGGGAGGTGGCGCCGCCCTGCTCGCGAACCTGCGTCAGCCGCAGCGACTCCTGACGCGACGCGAGCGTCCGCCGCGAGATCTCGAGCTCGGCGTCGAGCGCGCGCAGGGAGAAGTACGCGTCGGCCATCTGGCTGACGAGCGTCGTCACGACGGCGCGGCGGCCCCACTCGCTGGCGAGGAGCGTCGCGCGCGCCGATTCGGTCGCGCGGCGGTAGCGTCCCCAGAAGTCGAGCTCCCACGTCAGCGATCCCTGCACGACGCCGGCGGCGATGTTGCGCGACGGAAAGCCGAGCGCGGCGGCCGGACGCTCGCCGAGGACGTCGACGCCGGCGCTGACCTGCGGAAACTGATCGGCGCGCGTGATGCCGAGCTGCGCCTGCGCCTCGAGGATGCGAGCGGCGGCGAGCCGCACGTCGAAGTTCTGCTGCAGCGCCGTCTGAATCAGCGACTGCAGCGCCGTGTCGGGAAACACCTGCGCCCACGCTTCGTCGCCGATCGACGGCGCAGACGGCGGCGCAGTTTGATCCCGAAACGCATCGGGCGCGTCGACCGGCGGACGCTTGTAGTTGGGGCCGACAAGGCACGCCGCCGTGAACGGCGCGATCGCCACGACCAACGCGAACCCACGCAACGCGCGACAACAGCGGTCCACGAGCAATCCCTACGGCAGGCTCTCGCCCGGCACGAGCGTCGGCGCGTCGCCGTGCGCTCGCGATCGACGCGACGCCAGACGTTCGATCAACACGAACAACAGCGGGATGATGAAGATCGCGATCAAGGTCGCCGCCAGCATGCCGGTGACGACGACGGTGCCGAGGATGCGGCGCGAGGCCGCGCCCGATCCGCTCGCGAACCAGAGCGGGACCGTCCCGAGGATGAACGCAAACGATGTCATCAGGATCGGCCGGAGGCGCAAGCGCGCGCCTTCGAGCGCCGCGTCCACCAGCGGCTTGCCTTCCTCCAGCCGCGCTTTCGCGAACTCGACGATCAGGATCGCGTTCTTCGCGGCGAGGCCGATCAGCATGATGACGCCGATCTGCGCGTAGACGTCGAAGTCGTAGCGCCGCATCAGCAGCCCGAGGAACGCGCCGAAGACCGCGATCGGCACCGACAGCAGCACCGAGAACGGCAGCGACCAGCTCTCGTACAGCGCCGCGAGGATGAGGAACACGAACGTGATCGACAGCGCGAACAGCGGTCCGGAGCTGCCGGCGTGGATTTCCTGGTACGAGAGGTCCGACCAGTCGTAGCCGATGTCGCGCGGCATCGTCTGCGCCGCGACCTCTTCGAGCGCGGTCAGCGCCTGGCCCGAGCTGTAGCCGGGCGCCGGCGCGCCGGTCACCTGTACCGCGCGATAAACGTTGAACCGGTTCGTGTACTGCGGGCCGGAGGTCGGCTGCGTTGCCTCGAGGGCCGAGAGCGGCACCATCGCGTTGTCGTTGTTCCGCACGTAGAACTGCCCGATGTCCGCCGGCGTCGTCCGCTCCTCGCCTTCGGCCTGCATGAACACGCGCCACTGCCGGCCGAAGCGGTTGAACTGGTTGATGTACAGCCCGCCCAGAAACGCCTGCATCGTCTGGTAGACGTCGCCGAGCGCGATCCCCTGCTTCAGCACCTTGTCGCGATCGACGTTGGCGTAGACCTGCGGCACGGACGCGGTGAACTGCGAATTGACGCCCGCGAGCTCGGGACGTTTGCGCGCGGCGTCGAGAAACTTCTGCAGGTTGTCGTTCAGGAACTCGAGCGTGCCGCCGCTCCGATCCTGCAGCCAGAGCGAGAAGCCGCCCTGCGTGCCGAGGCCCGGAATCGACGGCGGCATCACCGCGAACGCCGCCGCTTCGGGCACCGCCTGGCGCAGCTCGCCGTTGAGCCGATTGACGATCGTTCGCGCGTCGAGATCCGCGCCGCGTTCGTCCCACGGCTTCAGCCCGATGAAATAGAAGCCGTAGTTGCTCGCCGTGACGCGGGAGAGCAGGCTGAAGCCGGCGATCGTGTTGAAGTTGGCGATGCCGGGCGTGCGCGCGAGCAGTTGGTCGATCTTCCGGCAGACCGCGTCGGTGCGCTCGAGCGACGCCGCCGACGGCAACTGCACGTTGAGCAGGAAGTAGCCGTAGTCTTCTTCGGGCACGAAGCTCGTCGGCAGTCGTCGTCCGATCAACCCGGCGACGACGGTAAACGCGACGAGCAGCGCCACGCCGAGGATCGCCTTCCGAATCAGGCCGTGGCTGACGCGCACGTAGCCGTGCGTCGCCGTGTTGAACCAGGCGTTGAACCGATCGAAGAAGCGGGCGAGCAGCCCGCGCGCTTTCTGCCGCGGCTTGAGCAGCATCGCCGACAGCGCGGGCGACAGCGTCAGCGCGTTGAAGGCGGAGATCATCACCGAGATCGCGATCGTGATCGCGAACTGCTTGTTCAGGCGTCCCTGAATGCCGCTGAGGAATCCGACCGGGATGAACACCGACGCGAGGATCAACGCGATGCTGACGACGGGGCCCGACACCTCGTGCATCGCCTTGAGCGTTGCATCGCGCGGCGACAGCCCTTCCTCGATGTGATGCTCCACCGCCTCCACCACGACGATCGCGTCGTCGACGACGAGCCCGATCGCGAGGACGAGGCCGAAGAGCGAGAGCGTGTTGATCGAAAAGCCGAGCATCGGGAAGACGGCGAACGTGCCGATGAGCGAGACCGGCACCGCGATCATCGGGATGAGCGTCGCGCGCCAGTTTTGCAGGAACAGGTAGACGACGAAGATGACGAGCGCGAGCGCTTCGGCGAGCGTGATCAGGATCTCGCGGATCCCTTCGGAGACCGGCAGCGTCGTGTCGATCGAGTAGCGGTAGTCGAGATCCTGCGGAAAGCGGCGGCTCAGGTCGGCCATCACGGCCTTGACGCCGTCGGCGACCGCGAGCGCGTTCGACCCCGGCATCTGGAACACGGCGACCGCACAGCCCTGGCGGCCGTTGACGCGGCCGATCTGCTGGTAGTTGAGCGCGCCGAGCTCCACGCGCGCCACATCGCGCAGCCGCACGACCGATCCGTCCGGGTTCGCCCGAACCGCGATCGCGCCGAATTCCTCCGGCGTCTGCAGCCGTCCCTGCGCGCGGACGGTGTAGGTCATCTCCTGCCCTGGCGGAACGGGCAGCGCGCCGATCTGGCCCGACGGATTGACCGTGCTCTGCTGCTGCACCGCGCGTACGAGATCGGGGACCGTCAGCCCGAGCTTCGCGAGCAGATCCGGCTTGACCCAGATCCGCATCGCGTAGTCGCCCGCGCCGAAGATGCGCACCTCGCCCACGCCGGGGACGCGATACAGCGCGTCGATGATGTTGATGTTCGCGTAGTTGGCGAGGAACAGCGCGTCGTACGTGTCGTGCGGCGACGTGAGCGAGATGATCAGCATCGGGAAGCCGGTCGACTTCCGCATCGTCAGCCCGAAGGTGTTCACGTCGGGCGGCAGGTTCGGCTGCGCCTGCGCCATCCGGTTCTGGACGTTCACCTGGTCGATGTTCGGATCGGTCGCGACGTCGAAGGTGACCGTCAGCTGCATCGTGCCGTCGTTGCTGTTGGTCGACTGCATGTACAGCATGTTGTCGACGCCGTTCATCTGCTGCTCGAGCGGCGTCGCAACCGACTGCTCGATCGTCAGCGCGTCGGCGCCCGTGTAGGTCGCGCCGACGGAGATCTGCGGCGGGATGATCTCGGGGAACTGCGCGATCGGCAGCGCCTGCATCGCGACGAGTCCCGCGAGCACCGTGACGATGGCGATGACGATCGCGACGATGGGGCGGCCGATGAAGAATCGGGACATGATGCGCGCTCAGTGCGTCTCGGCGGCCGGCGGCGTCCAGGGCACCGGCTTCACCTCGGCGCCGTCCCGCGTCGCCGGTCCTTCGACGACGACGCGCGCACCGGGTGTCAGGCCGCGGCTGATGATCCAGCGGCTGCCCAGACGATCGCCGGGCGTCACGGTACGCGTCGCCACTTTGTTGTCGGCGCCGACGACGCGCACGAGATACGAGCCCTGGAGTTCCGTCACTGCCCGCTGCGGCACGAGCAGCGCGTCGGGGACGACTTTCGTTTCCGCCCGCACGCGGCCGTACTCGCCGGGCCGCAGCACGCGGTCGGGATTGGGGAAGATGGCGCTGATCCGGATCGTGCCGGTCTTCGGATCGATCTCGCGGTCGGCGGCGAGAAACGATCCGGTGCGTCCGTAGACGCTGCCGTCCGCGAGCACCAGCGTCAACCCCGCGCCGGCATTCCACGGCGCGCGGGCGCGCCGGCTGTTGATCGTCGAGGCGACCTGCAAGTACTCCTGCTCGCTCATCGGGAAATATGCCTTGATCGGATCGACCTGCGACACGGTCGTCAAGAGGGTCGTCGGGCCGACGAGATCGCCGATCTGCGCCGTCGCGATCGCCGCGACGCCGTCGACGAGCGAGACCACCTTGGTGAAGCCGACATTGAGCTGCGCCGTCTCGACCGCCGCCTGCGCCGACTTCACCGCCGCCTGCGCTGCGAGATTCGCCTGCACGTCGTTGTCGAGCTGACTCTGTGCGATGGCGCGCTGTTCGGCGAGCGGACGGTCGCGCTGGAGATCGCGCTCGGTCTTTCCGAGCTGCGCCTGCGCTTCGGCGAGCTGCGCGCGCGTCTGCGCCAGCGCCGTTTCGAACGGACGCGCGTCGATTTCGAACAGCACCTGGCCCTTGCGGACGACGGCGCCTTCCTCGTAGTCGCGCTTGACCAGATAGCCGGACACCTGCGGGCGGATCTGCGCGTTCACGTAGCCGTCGAGCGTGGCGATCCACTCGGTGGTCAGGCCGACGCGTTCGGGCTCGACGGTGACCACGCTGACCTGCGGCGCCGGCGGCGTCGCCTGCCGCTGCTCGGCGTGGGTCTGACGGCAGCCGGCGGCGGCGGCCGCGAGGGCGAACACCATGGTCACGAGACGGGCACGGCGAAAACGCATCGTCATCTACTTTGTGTGCGGCGGGACGGCGGCCGGAGGCCCGCGAGAAACGGTTCGACGGTCGACGTGAACAGCCGATCCGGCGCGCACCGCGCAAAGCGGTGGATGCCGAAATGGACGTGGAGCAGCGCCTGATGCGACAACGCCGAGATGATCGCGCGCGCCGCCACGTCGGCGTCGCCGTCGCGGCGGAATTCTCCGCGCGCCTGTCCCTCTCGAATCAGACGCGCGACGAGCCGCCAGCGTTGCACGAGGCCGCGCGCCCACGCGGCGAAGACGTCGGGCGCTTCGGTGACGATCTCGCTGACGAGCAGCCGCTGCCAGACGCCGGCCTGCGGCGTGAGCGACATCTCCCAGAACTGCCGCAGGTAATCGGTCAGCCGCGCGGCGGCGCTGCCGGTGCGCGAGGCGAGGCGCCGCTCGATGTGGCGCTGCTTCTCGGCCATCCGCGTCGACACCGACTGCGTCAGCAGGTCGTCCTTGTTGGCGAAGTAGTGGTAGACCGTGGCCTTCGACACGCCGGCGTCGGCGGCGATCGCGTCGAGGCGCACGCGGCGGTAGCCGTCGCGGAGCAGCAGCTTGAACGCCGACGCCATCAACGCCTGCGGCCGCTGGTCCGGCCGCCGCTGCCATCGTGGCGCCGCCGCCGCCCGTGCCATCTCCCAAGGATGCATTTGACCGGCGGTCAATTGCAACCGCGGCGGCAGCCAGCTGGACCGATGGGTGCCCGTGCGCGCGTCGTCACGCCGACCGCAACAGCGTCGCCGCCGACGGCATAAGCTTGAGCGGCGACTTTCCCGTATACTCTCCGCTGCACGGAGGGGGCTTTATGAAACGCTATGTGATCGGATTCATCGCGCTCGCCGGCGCTGTCGCGTTCGCGCAGCGTCCGAGCCAGGAACCGCAGCAGGGACAACCGCCGGCGCAGCAGGAGCAGGGACGCGGCCGCGGCCGCGGCATGACGCCGGAGCAGCGCGAAGCGCTCGCCAAGCAGGAGGCGCTCGAGAAAGAAACGCCGATCCTGCAGTACGACACGAAGGAACTGCCGCTCGTCGTTCCCGGCCACACGATCGGCGAGACCGAGGGCGTCGCGCTGAACGCGCAGAAGCACCTGTTCGTGTACACGCGCAGCGGCAACAACGGCCCGGCGCGCGGCGGCAACGCGTCGGAGCTGTTCGAGTTCGACGCGCTCGGCCATTTCGTCAAGCAGTGGGCGCCGGACGCGTACGGGCTGAATTTCGCGCACGCCGTGCACGTCGACAAGGACCAGAACGTGTGGGCCGTCGACGAAGGCTCGAACATGGTCATCAAGATGAACCCGCAGGGGCGCGTCGTGATGGTGCTCGGCCGGCGGCCGGAGTCGATCGACTACCTCGAAGAGTACCTCGAGCGCGGCGAGAAGAACGAAGTCCGCTTCCCGGTCGGCGCCCCGAACAGCTTCAACCGCCCGACCGACGTCACGTGGGACAACGACGGCAACATCTTCGTCAGCGACGGCTACGGCAATTCGCGCGTGGCGAAGTTCGACAAGGACGGCAAGTGGGTGAAGGCGATGGGGACGCACGGCAGCGGGCCGAATCAGTTCTCGACGCCGCACGCCATCGCGTCGGACGCGAAGGGGAACATCTACGTCGCCGATCGCGGCAACAACCGCATCCAGGTGCTGGATCCGGACTTGAACGTCGTGCGCATCATCACGACCGTGCGATCGCCGTGGGCGATCTGCGTCACGCCGGGCGCGCACCAGTATCTGTACAGCGCGGACGCGAACACCGGCCACATCTACAAGGCGGAGCTCGACGGGAAGCTGGTGGGCTATTTCGGTCAGCTCGGGAAGAAGGTCGGCGACTTCTACTGGGTGCACCAGATGGCGTGCCCGGCGGAAAACGAGATCTACACGGGCGAGGCGCAGAACTGGCGCGTCCAGCGCGTGACGGTCAAGGGCGCGGCGGCGAAGTCCTCGACCGCGCAGTAACGAAGATCGCGATGACCGCGGCCGCTGCGATGAGCAGCGGCCGCTCGGTCGACGGCTCCAGCGGATCGTGCGCGTCGCGCATCTGCAGCCGCAGCCGTCCCGTCCACGATCCCCGATACATCGATTCGTAGGCGTGCTCTTCCTCGTCGTGCGCCGTGACGACGTCGGCGTCGTCGTCGACGCCGATGGCGAGCGGTGAGGGGCGGCGCGGCAGGTCGCCGGACGGATCGGCGAGCCAGTTGATCGCTTTCACGGCCAGGCTGCGCCCGTTGTCGGACGGCCAGAGCAGCGCGAGCGCGGCGACGAGTGCCGCGACGAACGGCCACGGCGATCGTCGTGCGGCGGACACGTCAGTGGGCCAGCGTCGATCCGCCGCCCGCGACCTTCAAGGCCAGCATCTTCATCTCGAGCAGTTCGACGAGCGTCTGCGCGCGCGACCGCAGGCCGTCGTGCTCGAGCAGCGCCTGTTTCTCGAGCGGCTCGAAGTCGAGGTACTGCGCGAGCGCGTTGACCAGGTCCTCGTCGGCCATCGCGGCCGGCATCTTCACGTCGGCGCTGGCGCGATCCGCGGGCGTCAGCAGCGACTCCAGCTTCGCGCGGCACGTGCGGAGCGCGTCGCGGTCGGCCGCCGCCGGCGGACGCTCCGGCAGCGGCTGCACGATCGCCCGGCGGTACGACTTCGCGTGGTCCTCTTCGAGGACGCGGAAGCGCTCCACGCCGCGCAGCACGATGTTGTAGCGGCCGTCGGCGAGCCGCTCGACGTGCGTCATCACGCCGCTGCAGCCGATCGGGTAGACCGGCGGGCGCCCCTCGTAGTCGCTCCGCCATCCCGGGCGGAGCAGCACCATCCCGATCAGCCGATCGGACGCGATCGCGTCGGCGACCATCTCGCGATAGCGCGGTTCGAAGATGTGCAGCGGCAGAAAGACGTTCGGGAAGAGGACGACGTTCGGCAGCGGAAAGAGCGGTAAGAGCTCCGACATGGCTGATGCCTTGATCGCTAATGGATGGTCTTCGTTTTCTTGTCCATGTAGTCCATCAGCACGTACTGCCCGAGGGTGTACGGCGTCGTGAAGTACGCCTTGCCCTTGCAAATCGCGGCGACGCGGCGGACGAAGCTGACGAGGTCGTAATCGCGCGCGAGCATGAAGGTGTTGATCATGATGCCGCTCTTGCGGCACGCGGCCACCTCCGCGCACGTTTCGGCGACGATGAACGGATCGAGACCGAAGGCGTTCTTGTAGATGCGGCCGTCGGGCTGCGTCAGCGCCGACGGCTTGCCGTCGGTGATCATGATGATCTGCCGCATGTCCTTGCGCTGCCGGTCCAGGATGCGGCGCGCGAGGCGCAGCCCTTCGCGCGTGTTCGTGTAGTACGGGCCGACGCGCACGCGTCCGAGCTCCGCGAGCGGAATCTCCTCGGCCGAATCGTGGAACAGCACCACTTTCAGCGCGTCGCCGGGGAACTGCGTTTTGATCAGCTGTGCGAGCGCGAGGGCGACGCGTTTGGCCGGCGTGAAGCGATCCTCGCCGTAGAGGATCATCGAGTGGCTGCAATCGAGCATCAGGACGGTCGCGCACGAGCTCTGGTACTCGCCCTGCTCGACCATCAGGTCCTCGTGCGTCACGTGGATGCGTGACGTGCTTTCGCCGCGCGAGTGCTGCCGCTGCACGGCGTTCAGCAGCGTCGCGGCCGGCGCGAGATTCAGCGTGTCGCCGAACTCGTACGGCTTCGGCGCGGCCATCGCTTCGACGCCCGTCGCCTGCTCGCGCGTGTCGTGCCGGCCGAAACTGCTCTTGCCGAGCGATCCGAGCAGGTCGCGCAGCGCGCGGTAGCCGAGGAAGTCGAGCGCCTTGTCGGTGACTTCGAAGGTGACCGGCGGCTGGTCCGGGCCGGCGCCGCCGCCGCGCCCCTGACGCCGCTCGCGCTCGGCCTCGAGGTCGGGCGGCATGGAGATGTAGCCCTCCTGCGCCATGCGCTCGATGATCTGCTGGATCAGCTCTTCGAGCTTCGACCGCGCGTCGCTCTGATCGCCGTCGGCCGGATCGCCGAGCAGCTTCTCGATCGTCTCCTCGGGCAGCACGCCGCCGTTGAACAGCGCGTCGAGAATCGCGTCGTGCAGCGCCTGCAGCGTCCGCTCGTCTTCATCGGTGCCGTACGGGTTGCCGAAGCCGCTCGCGAGCAGCAGGTCCGAGAGCTTCGCGACCAGATCCTCGAGATCGAGGTCGTCGAGCTCGTCGCCGGTGAACTTCGTGTACCGGTACTTCATCAGTTGTAGTACTTCTTCTTGCTCCCGGGGATGCGGATCTCTTCGTCCAGCATCGGTTCGTCGCGGCGCGGCTGGCGCCGCGGCGCCGCTTCGGCCGCCGAGTAGCCGCGCTCTTCGGTGCGGCTGATCTTCTTCTGCGCGGTCAGCCCCTCGAGCACGAAATCGATCGCCGAGGCGACGTGCGACGCGCCGGCGCCCTTCGCCAGCCCGGCATGATCCGCCAGCTCGCGCAGCCCCTGCACGTTGCGCGTCTGGGTGACGACCTCCGCCGCCGACGTCGTGTCGGTGAGCGGCAGCGACCCGCCGAGGTCGAACCACTCGACGACCGTGCGCGTGTCGGTGCCTTCGAACATGCCGCTGAAGACGTTGCCGACGGCCGATCGAATCAGATCGCGCGCGATCTGTTCGGCGCCGCGCAGCTCGCCTTCGTACTCCAGCTCGAACTTCCCGGTGATCGACGGCAGCGCGGCATACACGTCGGTGACGCGCGGGACGACGACGGCTTCGCCGTTGGCGAGCGCGCGCCGCTCGGCGTTCGAGACGACGAGCTCGAGCGTCGTGATCGGCAGGCGCTGGCTGACGCCGGACCGCTTGTCGATCTTGCGGTCGGCGCGCGCCTGGAACGCGATCTCCTCGACGACCTCGCGCACGTACTCGGGCACTTCGACGTCGAGCGTGCCGGGCCGTTCGGTCCACGCTTCCTGGCGCGTGATCGCCATCGCATTCGACCGCGTCGCCGGGTAGTGCGTGCGAATCTCCGATCCGATCCGGTCCTTGAGCGGCGTGATGATCTTTCCGCGCGCCGTGTAGTCTTCCGGATTCGCGGTGAAGACGAGCATCACGTCGAGCTTCAGGCGGATCGGGTAGCCCTTAATCTGGACGTCGCCCTCCTGCAGGATGTTGAACAGGCCGACCTGGATCTTGCCGGCGAGATCGGGCAGTTCGTTCACCGCGAAGATGCCGCGGTTCGCCCGCGGCAGCAGCCCGTAGTGCATCGTCAGTTCGTCGGCGAGGTTGAGCCCGGCTTGCGCCGCCTTGATCGGATCGATGTCGCCGACCATGTCGGCGATGGTGACGTCCGGCGTCGCGAGCTTCTCGACGTATCGCGCTTCGCGCGGCAGCCACCCGATCGGCATGTCGTCGCCTTCGGTGGCGACTTTCAGGCGGCACGCGGCGCACAGTGGATTCATCGGGTCGTCGTGGATCTCGCAGCCGGGCACGACGGGGATCTGCGCGTCGAGCAGATCGACGAGGCCGCGCAGGATGCGGCTCTTCGCCTGGCCGCGCAGCCCGAGGAGAATGAAATTGTGACGCGAGAGGATCGCGTTGACGAGCTGCGGGATGACCGTTTCGTCGTAGCCGATGATGCCCGGGAACAGCGGTTCGCCGGCCTGGAGTTTTCGCACCAGATTGTCGCGGATTTCCTGTTTGACCGGGCGCGATCGACGGCCCGACTGCCGCAGTTCACCGAGGGTATGAATGGCCGCCATAAAATCGATTCTATAGCAGATGCCTCACCGCTTCTTCGCCGCCTCGCGTCCACTCGTCTTCGCCCATCGCGGCGGCAGCGCGCTCGCGCCCGAGAATACGATGGAGGCATTCGCCAACGGCCTGGCGCTCGGCGCCGACGGCCTCGAACTCGACGTCCACCTCTCGCGCGACGCCCGCGTGGTGGTGCATCACGACCGGACGCTCGATCGGACGACGCCGCTGTCGGGGCCGGTCGCGGCGCGTGACGCGGCTGAGCTCGGGCGCGCCGGTGTTCCGCGGCTGGCCGACGTCCTGCGCACGCATCGCGACACGCGCGTCATCATCGAGCTGAAGGTGAACAGCGCGGCGCTCGCGCGGGCCGTCGTCGACGAGGTGCGCGCGGCGGACGCCGTGGATCGCGTCTGCGCCGGATCGGTCGCGCGCGGCGTGCTGCGCGCCGTCCGCGCGCTCGAGCCGGCGATGGCGACGAGCGCCGCGCGCGAGGAGGTCCGCTGGGCGCTCTATCGATCGTGGGTCCGGCGCCCGCCCGGACGCGTGCCGTACGGCGGATTCCAGGTGCCCGAACGAGCCGGCGCCACACGCGTCGTGTCGCCGAACTTCGTCGCGTGCGTCCATCGCGCCGGCCTCGCCGTGCAGGTGTGGACCGTCGACACCGAAGGCGCGGCGCAGCGTCTACTGGAGTGGGGCGTCGACGCGTTGATCACCGATCGCCCTGATATCATCGTCCCGCTGGTCCGGCGTGCGTAGGCGAGGCACCACGCACCGCGCACGACGCACCACACACTACGCACCGATATGAGTGAGCCGACCATCGCTGACATCTACGCCGCACGGCCCCGCGTCTACCGCGGTCTCAAGCCGACGCCGCTGCTGCGCCATCCGCTGCTCGACGAGGAACTCGGCCTCGACATCCGCGTCAAGCACGAGAACCACAACCCGACCTGCGCGTTCAAGGTGCGCGGCGGCCTCAACTTGATTGGCAGCCTGTCGCCCGAGGAACGCCGCATCGGCGTCATCACCGCGACGACGGGCAATCACGGGCAGTCGATTGCGCTCGCGTGTCAGCGCGAAGGGGTAACGTGCACGATCGTCGTGCCGCTCGGCAACAATCCCGAGAAGAACGCGGCGATGCGCGCGTTGGGCGCGGAGCTGATCGAATACGGCCGCGACTTCGACGAGGCGCGCGAGCGGCTCGAGCAGATCCTCGCCGAGCGTCCGCGGCGGTACGTCCACTCGGCCAACGAGCCGCTGCTCATCGCCGGCGTCGGCACCTACGGTCTCGAGATCATCGAAGAGGCGCCGGACGTCGACGTGATCCTCGTGCCGATTGGCGGCGGCAGCGGCGCCTGCGGCTGCGCGATTGCGCGCAGCGGCACCGGCAGCCGCGCCAAAGTCGTCGGCGTCCAGGCCGAGCGCGCCGACGCGTTCGCGCGATCGTGGCGCGGCCCGGAGCGCGTCCGCGGCGAGAAGGCCGACACGTTCGCCGAAGGGATGGCGACGCGCGTCACGTTCGATCTGCCATTCGCCATCCTGAAGCGCGAGCTCGACGAGGTCGTCACGCTCTCCGAAGCGGAGCTGGCCGACGGCGTGCGCACTGCGCTGCGAACGACGCACAACCTGGCTGAAGGCGCCGGCGCGGCGTCGATCGCGGCGGCGAAGAAGCTGCGCGATCGACTCGCCGGCAAGCGCGTCGTGTGCGTGATGAGCGGCGGCAACGTCGACCGCGCGACGCTCGCGCGCCTCCTCGCCGAGGCGTAGCGCGGCCGTCAGGGTTGCGCCAGCGTGAAGTTGACCGTCACGGTCATCACGACCGGCACCGCCACGCCGTTCAGCAGCGTCGGCGTGAACGACCATTGCCGCACCGCGTCGATCGCGGCCTGATCGAGCAGCGGAATCGACCGCAGCACGCGGACGTCGGCGACGTTCCCGCGCGCGTCGATCGTCGTCTCCAGAATCACGACGCCCGACACGTGCGACGCGCGCGCCAGCGCCGGATACACCGGTGCGACGCGCACGAGTTGTCGCGGCGGCGCAATGCGGCCGCCGATCGGGACCGGCGTCTGTGGCGCGGGCGGCGGAGGCGGCGGCAGCCGCTCGACGATCGCGCCGCCATCGGTGATGCCGTTGCTCCCGATGCCCGAGTAGACGGCGCCGGGCTCCAGCGAGCGATCGGGCACCGCTTCGAGTGCCGGCTCTGCGCGAATCGTTGAAGGCGCGACCACCGGCGCGGCGTTGCGCGAGGTCTGCGGGACGTTCGACGCTGGCACGCGGCGCGGTGGCGGCGGCAGGGGGATGTCGGCGATGCGGACCGGAATGGCGCCTTCGAACGTGAGCGGGACCTGCAGTGTCGGCAGCGGTCCGACGGCGAGCGCCTGTGCGGCGAGTGCGCCGCCGACGACAACGGTGTGCGCGACGATCGATCCGATCGTGAAGAGTCGCGGCATGGTGTCCTCGTCACGTTGGACACCATGCCCGCGCTGAAGTTCCGGCGCCGCTACGGCATCCGCAACGACTGGATGTTGCCGTCGGTGATCGTCGCGTTCGCCGTCGACACGACGTGTCCCGACGCGTCGCGAATCGTGATCGCGAACGTGTCGCGCCCGCGGCCGGGCTCGCCCGCGTCCACGGCGACCGCGTCGAACGAGTAGCCGCTCCGTCCGTTCCAGCGGCCGACGCCGCTGAACGACACGGTGTCGACGCCCGACGCCGGCTTGTGGCCCGGCGACACGCCCGGCACGTTGAAGAACGCCACGTTCGTCACCGTCGTCGACGTGAACGTGTCGAGTTGGCCTGGACCGCGCTGGCTCGTGCGCACGGTGTAGAGCAGCGCGCCGAGATCGGCGCCGCTCGCCCCTTCCTGCACGCCGAAGACGGCCGTCTGCGTCACCGTTCCGCTCTGGATCGACGCGTCGCCGATCATCCGTCCGGGCACGGTCGCCGTCGTCACGGTGACGCTGAACGAACCGGTCGCCGTGTTGCCGCGCGTGTCGGACGCCGTGCACGTCACGATCGTGCTCCCGACCGCGAAGGTCGAGCCCGACGCGGGCGTGCAGACGATTGGACGTGCGCCGTCGACGAGATCGGTCGCCGACGCCGTGAACGGCACCGCCGCGCCGGCCGGCGACGTCGCCGGCGCGGCGATGTTCGCCGGCAGCGTCAGCGCCGGCGGCGTCGTGTCGACGACGGTCACGCTGCCGACACCCGTCGCGGCGTTGAAGTTGGTGTCGCCGCCATAGCTGTAGGCAATCGCGTACGGCGTCGCGGCCGGCGGCAGCAGCGCGGTGGCGAATGCCGACGCGAAGCTCCCGTTCGCCTGAACGGCCGCTGTCTGCGTGACGCCGTTCAGCGTCATCGCGACCGCGCCGGTCGGCGTCAGCGCGCCATATGCGATCGTGCCGGCGGTCGTCGTCGTTGCCGTACCCGCTTCGATCGTCGTCGAGGTCAGACCCGTAAACGACGGCGTCGCCTTGCTGATGACGATCGTCTCGCTGACCGTCGGCGCGGCGCTGTAATCGGCGCCGCCCGCTTGCGACGCCGTCAGCGTGCAGACGCCGGCCGAAAGGATCGTGATCGTCGCGACGCCGGGCTGACTGCTCGCGCTGCACGCGCCCGACGCGGCGAACGTCACCGGATTGCCCGACGCGCCGCCCGTCGCGGACACCTGGAACGCCGCGTCGCCGTACGTCGGCGTCGGCGCCGGTGCATCGAACGTGATCGTCTGGCTGGCCGGCATCACCTGGAACGACTGGCTCACCGGCGCCGCCGCGTTGTAGTTGACGTCGCCGGCCTGCGTGGCGACGACGGTCACCATGCCGACGTCGGTGAAGTGCAGCGTCGTGCCGTTGACGATCGTGGCGGGACCGGACGTCACCGTCAGCGTTGCTGGCAGGCCAGACGAAGCGATCGCTTGCAGCGGGACGTCGACGCCGAACGTCGCGTTGACGATCGGTCCGAACGCGATCGTCTGATCGTTCTTCACGCCGGTCTCGAGGCAGTGCTGGATCGGCTGCGGCAGGTTGGTGAAGAAGTGATAGCCGGTCAGCGAGACGACGTCACTGATCGTTCTCTGATACGTCTGCCACGGATTGGTCTTGATACCCTGGACGTTCGGCATGATGACGGCCAGCGTCGGCGTCGAACAGTTGACGCGCGAGAGGTCGTCCTCGCTGCCGTTGTCCGGCAGGACGAGCGCTACTTTCCACGTGGACGCCGGCACGGTCACGTGTCCGCCGGCGACGGTCGTCGTGGTGCCGCCGTTGCTGCCGGTGCCGCCCGTCCCCGCGGGGCCGGAGACGATGTAGATCTCGTTGAGGTGCGCCGGATCGCCGTGAACGACCGACCGCAGGTAGTTCTCGAAGTCGGCCCACGGTCCCTGATTGTTGTCGGGTGACTGCGCCACCATGTTCGACATCAGGAACGTGGCCTGATTCACCGGCAGCGACGATTCGCGGTCGGCGTTCGGGTCCATGTGGCCGCGGTCGAAGCCGCTGCCGGAGAAGTCGAACGATTGCACGCGATACCAGTCCGGCGGCACGGCGGGATCCGGCCGGAACGTATCGACGCGGCTCGGATGCGTCGAGGGAATCCACGCGTCGGTCAGGTGCCAGCTGACCCAGTTCGGCCGACCGAGATCGCGGTTGTACGACAGCGCGTACTCCGGCTTCGACATCAGGTAGTTGGTCGGCTGATTCGGATCGGCCGTCGCGTTGGTCGGGTTGCCCATCAGCAGATGCACGTCCGCGGACTCCGGCGGCGGGGCGCCCGAGGCGACCGTGAACGACCAGCTGTAGTCCTGCGGCGGCGACAGCAGTCCGCTCTGCGCATCGTGCACCTTCGACTTGAACACGGTGACGGTGCAGGCCTCGCCTGGGACGAAGTTCGTGTTCGGCGTGATCCAGCGGTTGAAACCGTCCGGCACTTCCGTCGCGTCGTCATGCGACGCGGTCGTCGTGCAGTGCACGTCGAACCATCCCGGATCGACGGTCGCGGCGACGGCGAACGTCACTTCGATCGTCGCGTCGCGCGGAACGTCGGTGCCGTTGACGGCCGGATAGGTGTCGAAGACGTACGGCGGCAACGGCACGATCGGCGACGAGGAGAGCGGCTGCGGAGTGCCGATGGCGAAGTCCGACTTGTTGTCGTTCGTGTCGATGAATCCGCCCGACTGGCGGAAGAGCGCCGTCGTGGTCAGCGGTCCCGGCACGGTGGCCGGGCCCGTGCCTTCCCAGCAGTTCGCGGTCGCGCCGTACCCGACCATGTCCATGACGTGCGTGGACGTCGGACAGCCGGCGGGTCCGGTGAGCAGATCGGCGTTGTCGCTCAACGCCACTTTGCCCGCGCTCTGGCCCATGTTGATCTGGCTGCTGACGTTGGCCGGCGGCAGCGGCGCGCCTCCGCCACCGTTGCTCGCCATCGCGATCAGGTAGTACTGCCCGGGCGCGATCGTACCGGCGAGCGGTTGCCGGCTCGACCAGTCGCCCGTGCCGGTCGCGGGATCGTACTGAAGCGACCACCCGGTGATGTCGACCGTCGTCGTGCCGCGGTTGTAGAGCTGAACGAAATCGTTCGCGTAGGTCGGATTGGTATTGCCTCCGCCCGGATACACCTGGCTGATGACGATCGTGCTGTTGGCCAGCGGCGCCGTGACCGTGAGAGGAATCGTGAAGCCGGTGCTGCGTCCCTGCGCGTCGCTCACCGTGATCGGCAGCGTCTTCGGTCCGAGCGGCGTCGCAGCGTCGACCGTCGCCGAGAACGAGAACGTGTTGCCGGACGACTGGAACACCTGCGTGTTGCTGCCGCCGATCGACGTGAGATCGCCGACGACGCTCAGGCCGGTGCTCGTGGGATTGGCGCCCGGCGTGACGTTCACCGTGATCTGCGTCGTGCTGCCGGCGGGGACGCTGGCGGGCGCGGCCGATCCGGTTCCCGTTGGCGGAACCGATCCGTTGACGGTCAGGCTGATGCCGCCCGACGCCGATCGGTTTTGCGCATCGGTGATCGTGAACGGTAGCGTCGTGGTGCCGCTCCCGGCGTCCGGCGGAATCGCGGCGAGGAACGAGAAGACGCGATCCCCGTTCGTCTGGTCGCCGTGCGTGCCATCGTCGAAGAACGTCTGAACGGCGCTGCCGCCGATCGACGACAGATCGGCAGTTACGCCGATGCCCGTGCTCGCCGGCGCATTGGCCGGCATCACGACGACCGTCAGCAGCGTCGCGTTGCCTGCCAACACGCTGGCAGGATTCGCGGCGCCGACGCCGGACAGCGATACGGGCGCCGCGATCGTCAGCGCGATCGTCGCGCTGCCGGTCCGCGCTTGCGCGTCGGTAATCGTCGCCGGCATCGACGTCGGGCCGACGCCCGTCGACGCCGAGACCGTCGCCTGGAACGAGAAGATGTTGTCGCCGGCAGTCGCGTCGCCGTTGGTGCCGTCATCGAAGAGTTGCTGCGTCGCTGACCCGCCGATCGCACTGAGATCGGCGGTGACGGCGAGAGCGGAACTCGCGGGATTCGCGCCCGGCGTGACCGTGACCGTCAGCAGCGTCGGCGATCCGGCCGCCACGCTGTTCGGATTGGCGCTGCCGACGCCGGTCGGATTGGTCGGGCCGGCGGCCACCGGCGCGAAGGCGACGCCGCGAAATACCGTGTTGGTTCCGGCCGTCGCGAGCGTCGTCAGCGTGCCGGCGATCGGCTGGTTGTATCCGCTCGGATCGGTCAGCGTGACGAGCGGCGAGGTCGATCCCGACGATCCGACAGCGAAGAGCGTGACGCCACTCGCGGTCACGGTTCCAGTCAAGGCCCGCAGGCCGAGTCCGGAGGAGATGGTGCCATTGGCCACCCACATGTTCGTGACACCCGACAACGAGAACTTCAGAATCCCGCCGCCGCTTGCGGCCGCGCTGTCGTCCGCGATGTACAAGGTGTCGACGCCCGGAACCGTGGGATCCAAGTCGGCGAAGAAAAAACTGTACGGGCTCGGCAGGCTCGGTGGGATGCCGATCAGTTCCGTGATCGTCTGGCCGCTCGCTTTCGGCGTTCCGGATCCGACCGTTCCCAGCCGCACCGCGCTGCCGGATGCGGTGGACACGTACAGCTGTCCGCCAAAAATGCCCGTATGCCGCAGGTTCGTGACCGTCGTGCTCAGCGACGTCGAGGTCGTCGCGCCGAACGTCGCGTAACGGATGCCGCCGCCGGAACTCGTGCCCGAGATCCACAAGTCGTGGCCGTCGGTGCTGACGGCGCCGCGCGGATTGCCGCCGCTGATCGCGTCGGTCAGCGCCGTCGTCGTATCGATCGTGCCGGTCGAATCCACGCGCGCGATCACGCGGTTGACGTTCGCCGACGTCGACGACGTGACGCTGGCGGTGCCGGGCGCCGCGTTGTATCCGGCCGCGACGAGATATTGACCGTCGACCGAACGCGTCAGCTCTCCTTCGGACGTCGCCGACCCGCTCGCGGTGAGCGCCCGGTTGTTTCCGATCGCCGCCGTTGGCATCGCGAATGACTGCACGAACGTCCCGCTCGGCGTGTACTCGTCGAGGAACACCGCGGCTGCGTTTCCGGTCAGCGCGGCACTTCCATCGCCGACGCGATAGACGACGAGATTGCCCGGGGTGAATCCGGCCGTGGCGTGAAGGTCGCGCACGTGAAGGGTCGCGGTGGCAATCGCCGCAGCGATTCCAACCAGAGTGAGCAGTCTGCGCATGATGCGGAGATCCCCTGGGAAGGAAAATGGTGTGGTTAGCGGGAGAAAGTGTACGAGCGGTTCGTCGTACCGGTCAATGCAAATCGGTGTGACTACAGCAGGCGCCGCGCACGCGCGAAGACGTCGTTCATCATCCGCGACGTCAGCTTGCCCGTGTTCGTGTTCTGGCGGCTCGGGTGATAGCAGCCGATCAGGATCTGATCATTCGGCAACGTGTGCGCGAGCGCGTGGCCGAACCGCGGCTTCGGCCGCACGGCGGCGCCGCGCTGTTTCAGCAGCGCGAGGTACGCGTCGAATCCGATCCGGCCGAGCGCGACGACGACGCGGACGCGCGGCAAGGCGGCGATCTCGGCGTCGAGGTGCGGCAGGCAGTTGGCGACCTCCTCCGGCGTCGGTTTGTTGTCGGGTGGGGCGCAGCGCACGGCCGCGGCGATGAACGCGTCGTGCAGCCGCAGTCCATCGGCCGGATGCTGCGACGTCGGCATGTTCGCGAAGCCGGCGCGCTGCAGCGCGGCCATCAGGAAATCGCCGGAACCGCCGACGCCGTCGCCCGTGAAGACGCGTCCCGTGCGGTTCGCGCCGTGCGCCGCCGGCGCGAGGCCGACGATCAGCAGGCGCGCGCGCGGATCGCCGAAGCCGGGGACCGGTTTGCCCCAGTAGCGCTCGTCGCGGTAGGCGCGCCGCTTCGTGCGCGCGACGCGTGCGCAATACGCGCGGAGGCGCGGACACTTCTCGCAGGAAACGATCTGTTGGTGGATCTCGGACAGACGCGCTACCACACGCGGCACTGCGTCTGACGCACCATCGGCGCGTCGGCCTTGCACGAGAAGGCCTTCGCGAACTCCGGCATGTTCGACACGACGCCGTTGACGCGCGCCTTGCCGGGCGAATGCGGATCGGTCTGTGCGAGCATGCGCGCGATTTCGGGGCGGCTGTGCTCGCACCAGATCTGTCCGAAGCCGAGGAAGAACCGCTGCTCGGGTGTGAAGCCGTCGAGCGTCGCCGGCTTGGTCGCCGTCGTCGCCATGTAGGCCATGAGGGCGAGGCGCAGGCCGCCGTTGTCGGCGGTGTTCTCGCCGAGCGTCAGCTTGCCGTTCAACTTCAGATCGTCGACCGCGGTGAAGTTGCTGTACTCGTTGACGAAGCACTGCGCCCGCTCGGTGAACGCGCTCGCGTCCTGCGGCGTCCACCAGTCCTTCAGGTTGCCGCGAGAATCGAACTGGCGTCCCTGATCGTCGAAGCCGTGCGTCAGTTCGTGGCCGACGACCGCGCCGGCGGCGCCGTAGTTGACCGCCGGATCGTTCTTCGCGTTGTAGAACGGCGGCTGCAGGATGCCGGCGGGGAAGTTGATGTTGTTCTCGAGCGGGTTGTAGTACGCGTTCACCGTCGGCGGCGTCATTTCCCACTCGGTCTTGTCGGTCGGCTTGCCGATCTTCGCGAGCTGGCGATGGAACTCGAAGGCGTTGGCGCGCTCCGAGTTGCCGAGCGCGTCGCCGCGGACGATCGTCAGCGCGCTGTAGTCGCGCCACTTGTCAGGATAGCCGATCTTGTCCGAGACGGCGTGCAGCTTGACGAGCGCTTCCTCTTTCGTCTTCGGCGTCATCCACGAGAGCGACTGGATGTCCTTGTCGAGCGCGCTCTCGATTTCGTGGACCATCTTCAGCGTGTCGGCCTTCGCCTCGGGGCCGAACGCGTCCTTGACGAACGCCTGCCCGAGCGCCTCGCCGAGATCGCCGTTGGTGTACTGCACGCAGCGCTTCCACCGCGGCCGCAGTTCCTGCGCGCCGGTCAGCGCCTTGCCGTAGAACGCGAAGTTCTCGTTGACGAACGCCGCCGGCAGGATGACGGCGGAGGAATGGATCAACTGCCAGCGCAGGTACGTCTTCAGATCGTCGATCGGCGTCGACGCGAGGAGCTGTCCCATCGCCTTGAAGAAGTCGGGCTCGGTGACGTTCAGCGCGTAAATCGGCGGCGCGCCGATCCCCTCGAAGTACTTCTGCCACTGGAACTGCGGCGTCAGCGCCTGCAGTTCCGGCGGCGTCAGCTTGTGATAGACCTTCGTCGGGTCGCGGCGGGTCGTGACGTCGAGCGCGCCCTTGGCGAGCGCGGTTTCGATCGCCATCACCTTCTGCGCGGCGCCCGCGGCCTGATCCGGCGGCGCGCCGGCGAGCGCGAGCATCTTGCCGACGTGCGCGACATACTGCGTGCGCAGCGCCGCCGATTTGTCGTCGGTCCGCAGGTAGTAGTCGCGCTCGGGCAGCCCCATGCCGCCCTGATCGGCGATCGCCATCTGCAGCGACGCGTCCTTGAAGTCGGCCTCGCTGCCGAAGCCGAACAGCACGTTGACCTGCAGCGTATGCAGCGCGGCAACGACGGGCGCGAGATCCGCGGCGCTTTTCACGGCGTCGATCTTCGAGAAGAGCGGCGCGAGCGGCGCGACCCCCTTGGCGTTGATCGCCGACTCGTCCATGCACGACGCGTAGTAATCGCCGATCTTCTGGTTGTCGCCGCTCGGGCTGGCCGCGGCCGCATCGAGCACCTTGCGGAGGATCTCGTTGTTGTGGTCCTGCAGTTCGTCGAATCGGCCCCAGCGCGATCGGTCCGGCGGGATCGGGTTGTTCGCGACCCACGCGCCGCACGCGTACTGATAGAAGTCGGTGCACGGATCGGCCGAGCGGTCGATCGCGCTCAGCTCCAGGCCGGACTGCGATCGCGGCGCGGACTCCGCCGTTTTCTGCTGGCCGTAGGTCAGCGCCACCGCCAGCGGACAGACCACGAACGCGAACGCGTAGGCCACTCGTTTCATATCGTCACCATACCCGACATGCGTTGGCGCGCACCATCGGAGAATCGGCCTTGCACGAAAACGCGTGCTCGAACTCCGGCATGTTGGAGAGCGGACCGTTCACCCTGTAGCGATTCGACGCGTGCGGGTTGGTCGCCGCCTTCAGCCGCTCGGCTTCCGGCCGGGCATCTTCGCACCACACCTGCGCCCATCCCAGAAACAGACGCTGTTCGGGTGTGAAACCGTCCAGCTCCGCCGGCGCCGTCGCGCCCGGGCCGGCGAGATACGCCATGAGCGCGAGCCGAAGCCCGCCGTTGTCGGCCGTGTTCTCGCCGAGCGTGAGCCGCCCGTTGATGTGCGCGTCGCCCGCGACGCGGTAGCTCGAGTACTGATCGGCGACGCAGGTGGCGCGTTCCTCGAACGCCTGGCCGTCGGCGGCCGTCCACCAGTCGCGCAGGTTGCCTTGACCGTCGTACTTGCGTCCCTGGTCGTCGAAGCCGTGCGTCAACTCGTGACCGATGACGGCGCCGACCGCGCCGTAGTTCACCGCGGCGTCACGATCGGCATCGTAGAACGGCGGCTGCAGGATGCCGGCGGGGAAGTTGATGTTGTTGCTCGGCGGACTGTAGTACGCGTTCACGGTCGGCGGCGTCATGCTCCAGTCGTTCTTGTCGACCGGTTGGCCGATCTGCCGAATCCGCCGCTCGTTGAAAAACGCCGTCGTCCGTTCGCGGTTGCCGAGCGCATCGTCGCGCGACACGCGGACGGCGGAGTAGTCGCGCCACCGATCCGGATACCCGATGCGATCGACGACGGCGTCGAGCTTAACCTTCGCGGCCTGCTTCGTCTCCGCGCTCATCCAGGGGGACGCGTCGATATCGCGGCGCATCGCCTCCTTGATGTCGTGGACCATCGTCAGCATGTCGCTCTTCGCGCGCGGCCCGAACGCGTCTTCGACGAACGCCTTGCCGAGCGCTTCGCCGAGCTCCTGGTCGACGTCGACGATGCACTCGCGCCAGCGCGGCGCGGGCTGCTGCTGGCCTGCGAGCGTGCGGCTGAAGAACGTGAATGTCGCGTCGTCGATGCGCGCCGGCAGCATCTGCGCCGAGCCGTGGACCAGATGCCACCGGAAGTACGCCTTCAGATCGTCGAGCGGCGCCGACGCGACGATCTCGTTCATCGCGCGGACGGCCGCCGGCTCGCTGACGTTGACGTCGCCGAACGAGGGCGCGTGGAGCGCGCGGAAGTACGCCTGCCAGTCGAACGCGGGCGAGAGCTGTTGCAGGTCGGCGACGCGCATCGGGTGCTTCTGCGCGTTCGGATCGCGGCGCGCCGCGACGTCGAGCATCGCGGACGCGAGCGTCGTTTCGATGGCGAGGACGGCGGAGGCGCCGCGGTCCGCGTCGGCCGCCGGCGTCCCCGACAGCCGCAGGATCTCGGCGACGGGCGCGCGGTACTCGTCGCGGAGCCGCACCGATCGATCGTCGGTCTTGAGGTAGTAGTCGCGGCTCGGCAGCGCCAGACCGTCCGCGCCGACGTTCGCCATCAGCATCGAGGCATCGTCGAAGCGCGGGCGCGCGCCGACGTTGAAGAGCACGTACGCGCCGCCGCGCCGCGTGGCGCCGCCCACCTGCGGCGGCTCGCCGACGATCGTGTGCAGATGCGCGACGAGCGCCGGAATCTGCGCGCGCGATCCGAGCGCCGCAATCCGCGCCAGCTCGGGCTGGATCGGCGCGAGGCCGCGCGCCTCGATCGCGTGCGCGTCGGTGCACGCGGCGTAGTAGGTGCCCGCTTTCTCGCGGTCGCGATCGGCGCTCGGCGTCTCCAGGATGCGTTTCAGGATCTGCTGATTGCGATCCTGCACCTCCTGGAATCGGCCCCAGCTCCGCCGGTCGGCGGGCACCGGGTTCTTCGCCACCCATCCGCCGCACGCGAACTGGTAGAAGTCGACGCACGGATCCGCCGCGCGATCGAGCGACGTGGTCTCCACGCCTCGTGTCTGTGCGTGTAACAGCCCGACCGCTAGTGCGAGGGCTGTAACCGAGGCAAAGATGTAGCGTACAATTGGCGATTGGCCTACAGCTCGCGGGCTGGACGGCCGACACATCCGACGAGCTGAAAGGATTCGTTTCGTGAGATACATCGCTCCCAAGGACCAGGCGGAGCTCGACGCCGTTGAAACCCACGAGTGGCTCGAGTCGCTTGATTATGTGCTTCAAAGCGGCGGGCCCGCAAAGGTGGCGCGGCTGCTCCGCGAACTGACGATCCACGCTCGCCAGAACGGCGTCAAACTCCCCTTCACCGCGAACACCCCGTATATCAACACCATCTCGGCCGACGAGCAGGCGCTGATGCCGGGCAGCCCCGACATCGAGCGGCGCATCAAGAGCCTCGTTCGCTGGAATGCCGCGGCGATGGTCGTGCGGGCGAACAAAGCCGAAGAGGGGATCGGCGGCCACATCTCGACGTATGCCTCGGCGGCAACGCTGTACGAAGTCGGCTTCAACCACTTCTTCCGCGG
>Ga0070741_10004489_pt1 | contig 32516 bp, 27 predicted proteins | sample Coa_R1_4_FD_66440 | JGI IMG/M metagenome (GOLD analysis project Ga0070741, IMG submission 66440) | Surface soil microbial communities from Centralia Pennsylvania, which are recovering from an underground coalmine fire - Coalmine... | ecosystem: Environmental > Terrestrial > Soil > Unclassified ... | reverse complement strand
CGCAGCCGGCACGGGTCCGCAGCCGGCACGGGTCCGCAGCCGGCACGGGTCCGCAGCCGGCACGGGTCCGCAGCCGGCACGGGTCCCCAGGCGGCAGATTTTCGCCCGAATTGTCCGATTCCAGGAGGCTCGATCGTCTTCAAGGCAGGAAACATTGAAGCGGAAGATGACCCATCATGACCTTCGCCTCAGCAACCCCAGCCAGCCGGCAGAACATGCTCGGGGACGTTGTAGGCTCTGGCTGGGTCACGCGCTGTGGAACACTGTTGCGGCAGCTCGGACCCTACGCCGCCATCGAGTTGCTCCTGCCTGGTGGCTCTCTCATCGTGCTGGCTCTGTGGCTGTATCGGCGCCATCGTCTCGGCCGGCGCGAGGACGCACAGTCAAAAATGATCGCACGCGTTGCTTGCGCCATTCTGACCGCCGTGACGGCGCCGCTCAGCTTTCGGGCTGTCGCTGACGCGGCGGTTCAATGCCCGCCGCCGCGATTGGCAGTTCAGGCACGAGCGTATACTCTAGCGTAGCGTTGCCGCTTCGATCAAAGACTCTGGGAGAGGCCCAAGAGTTTCGGCTGGGAGAGAGTCCTGCCGCAGGCCGCCCGGCAGGCGCCCGAGTTGCTACAGTGGTGCGCCCTCAACGACGAAGGCGGATGACCGCCCACAGCAAAGCCCATGTTGAAGCTGCTGCCGTACTTTCAAGCAAACCCACTCGTGTCGATTCTGGGGTTGCTCGTATTCGTGCTGCTGCTGCATTTCCTCGTGCAGTACATCTCGCGCGGGCTCGCTCTGCGCGCGCAACTGATCCGGCTCGTTGAGGAGATCGGCACTTCAGGGGCGCCTGGCTCAGCGGAGATGAAGTCGCAACTGGCACAGCTCTTCAGGAAAACCCGCCTGGCACGCGCGTGGCGTGAGTTCGAGGAGTCGCTGCATGTGCAGGACGCGGAAGTGGGTGCGGGGCCGAGCGCAGCGCCCATCCGCTCGACTCAGTCTGCCGAAGTGTTCTTCAATCTGGAAACCGTGATCGATCCCTGGATCGGCTCGGAGTATTTCCGCCATCTGCCGGGCATCCTCACGGGTCTCGGCATCATCGGCACCTTTTTTGGCCTCATCCAGGGACTCGTGCACTTCGATCCCAGTCTCAGTGACTCGGCCGGTCTCAGAAGAGGTCTGGGCGAGCTCTTCGGGCACGTCCGCGATGCGTTCATGTTCTCCGGTTCGGCAATCGCAGCCGCCATTGCCGTCACGGGGGCGGAGAAATGGTTGTACGCATCCTGCGCCAAATGGGTCTTCGAACTGGCGGCGGCGCTGGACGCGCAGTTCAAGAGCGGTGTCGGTGAGGAATACCTGGCCTCGATTCTCAGAGCCTCTCAGGACAGCGCCGTACAGGTGCGGAATCTGAAGACGGTGATGGCCGAGGACCAGCGCTCGCTCCTGACGTACCTGGCGGACCGGCAGCTACAGGCCACGCAGCAGATGGCGGCGGAGATCGGACGCAGCATCCGGCAAAGCCTGCAGGAGCCGCTCGCCGACATTGCCCGAACCGTGGCGCTGGTCAGTGGGCGGGAAACCGAGCACCTGAAAACGGCGCTCGAACAACTGATGACTTCGTTCCTGGAGCAGATGCGCGAGACCATGGGGCGCCAGATGGGCGATCTCAGCAGCCTCCTGCAGCAGTCGGCGCGTGCGGTCCACCAGCTCGAGATCGCCATGCAGGACTTGCTGCAGGATGTGCAGCAGAGCGGTCACGACTCGGTAGCGAGCATGCGGACGGCGGTCCAGGAGCTGGTGCAGAAACTGTCGGAAACTCAGCGGGCGCAGAGTGATCTGGTCTCCTCGGCGATGAAGGACGTCCTCGGGCAGCTCAAGGAGGCGACGGTGCGCATGGCCCTTGCGCAGGAGGAGGCCGCGCGGCGGGCGCGTGAGGGAAACCAGGCTGCGGAAGCTCATATGCGCCGGCAGGTTGCGACCCTTGCGGATTCCCATATGACCACGATCGGAGCCACGCGGGAGCTGCTGGAGCGCTTCAACGGCTCTTCGGCGGCGATGATCGACAAGCTGAGCCTGGGTACCGTGTCGCTGGTGAGTGCGATGAAGTCCGTGCAGCAGTCCGCCGAACAGCTGTCGCGGGTCGGCCTCGAGCTCGCCGCCCTGGAAGGACAGGCCCAGAGGTCTTCGCAGGACATGGTGCGTGCCAGCTCGCACCTGGCGCTTGCGGCGCAGAATGTCGGCAACTCTATCCATCAGCTGAGCAATGCCGCGGTGCGCTTCGAGGGGGTCGCTTCGAGTGCGGGCGTGGAAGCCAACGCCCGCCGGCAGATTCTGGTCAGCCTGCAGGACCTCATCGACCAGTCTCAGATTGCGAGCCGCGAGTTCGTCAACCTGGCGCATGAAGCGCGCAAGGCACTCGATGCGGGTGTGGAGCGTTTCGACTCGGAGGTGAGTACCGTATTGTCCGGTCATGTCAGGACTTATCAGAAGCAGCTCGGTGACTCGGTCAGCGGGTTGCGCCGCGCGCTCGAGCAACTTGCGGCGCGTACCCGGGATCGCACGTGAGCGTACTGCAGCAGCTCATCCGGCCCGCGCGGCGGCGGCCGGAGGCCGAGCGACCTTTCTGGATCTCTTATGCGGATCTGATGACGGCCATGATGACGCTGTGCCTGGTCGCGATGGCGGTCACCATCATTGCCATGAGTCAGGAGCTGCGGCGCGAGCTCAGTGCCGAGGATACCCGCGCGCAGGAGATCCTCGGCATCTGCAATGAGATCAAGCAGGGCATCCGGGACCGGCCGAACGTGCATGTGGACTGCCGCGACAACCGGATCGATTTCGGGGAGGCGGGTCAGTTCGGTTACGAGGAATACCGGCTGCACCCGGAGGTCGAAAGCGACCTGGCCGCGCTGGTGCCCGTGATCCTCCGGGCCTCGAATGATCGGGATGGGCGCAAATGGTTCAAGCAGGTCGTGATCGAGGGGTTCACCGACACGCGCGGGCCCTATCTCTACAATCTCTATCTGAGCCTGAAGCGCTCGTACTGGATGATGTGCATGCTGGTGGACCCTCGGCGTAATGCCTCGCTCGGCCTCAGCGATGAGCAGGTCCAGCAGGTGCGGGAGCTATTTCTGGCGGGCGGGGTATCGTTCAACGATGCCAAGCCGTCCGACGATGCGAGTCGGCGCGTGGAGTTGCGATTGCAGTTCTTCACGCGCAAGGAAAAGGAAGAGCCCGACCAGGCGGCGCGGCCTCATTTCATCACGACACAGCAGGAAAGCTGCGAGCTGAACTGAGGCGCGGCTGCCGCCCGGACGGGGAGCTGCCCGGGGCGGCCAATGTAACGACTGCCGCCAGTCCCCCGTCGGCACGGTTGTGCAGATGCAACCCGCCTCCATGAGCGATTGCGATCCGCTCGACGATGGCCAGGCCGAGTCCAGCACCAGTGTGCGAGCCGCGTGAAGGATCCTCGCGGGCGAATGGCCTGATCAGCGCATTCGGGTCCACGGACCGGATTCCCGGCCCACGATCCAACACAGAGAGGACGATGCGCTCATCAGTGCGCTCGAGGTGAATCTCCACATCCTGGCCGCCGTAGCGGATGGCATTATCGAGGAGGTTGGTGATCAGGCGCCGCATGGCGAGTGGGCGAAACATGAAGGTGGGGCCCGGGATCAGCTGCATGCGAATGTTCCGGCCGACCGCGCGATAGCGGCTGCAGACTTCTGCCGCCAGCGCCCCCAGATCCCCCGCAACCGGTGGCTCCTCGCGACCGGTCTTGGCGTAGTCGGTGAATTGCTGCAGGATCGCGCTCATCTCCTCCAGGTCCTGCAGCATTCCCTGGATATCGGCGGGGGATCCCCGCATGTCGAGCAGCTCGAGCGCGAGCCGCAGGCGCGTCAGGGGTGTTGCAAGGTCATGTGAAATCCCAACCAGCATCAGACGGCGCTCCGACTCGAGCGCTTCGAGGTTCAGGGCAAGCTGATTGAAGCCGCGGCTGAGCTGGCGGATTTCGCTCGGCCCGCCGTCCGGTAACGCTTCAGGCTTTTGGCCGCTCCCCATGACGCGCGCAGCCTGGACCACGCTGGCGAGTTGCCGGCGCAGCCAGAAGAAGATGACGTAGATTCCGGCTGCTGAAGTCAACAAAGCAAACGCCGCCCATTCGAGTTCCACATAAAGGCGCAGCACCCCAGCCGGATGCATGACCTGATCGGCCTGCACGTAGCGATTGAACACCATCGGTCGCACGACGCTGAACCAGAGAATGTGATTCGCCATGACAATCAGCGTCACGAACACGGCGGTGCGCCCGACCAGCGATCTTGGGATCAGGCTCATGCGGGCGATGGATCCGGGACGAATACATAGCCAAAGCCCCAAACCGTCTGAATGAAGCGTGGTTTCGAGGAGTCCTCCTCGATCAGTCGCCGCAGTCGGGAGATCTGCACGTCCATGCTGCGATCGTATGCCCCGTGCTCGCGTCCGCGAGCGATTTCCATCAGCCTTTCGCGTGACAGCGGCTTGTGCGGATGCCGCACCAGGGCCTCGAGCACCGCGAACTCGCCGGTCGTGATGGGCAACCGCTCACCGGATCGGGCCAGGCTTCGGGTACCGAGATTCAGCTCGCAGGGCCCGAAGCGGACGGTCCCTTCGTGCGCGGATGGCGCACCCACCGGCACTTCTGGCCTACGGCGTAAAACTGCCTTGACTCGCGCGACGAGCTCGCGTGGGTTGAAGGGTTTCGGCAGGTAGTCGTCCGCACCGAGCTCGAGGCCCACGATGCGATCGATGTCATCACCCTTTGCCGTGAGCATGATGATGGGGACTTCCACCCCCTTGCCGCGCAGGCGCCTGCACAGACTCAAGCCGTCCTCGCCGGGCAGCATCAGATCCAGAACCAGCAGATCGACCGCGGCCGTCTGCAGGACGTGCTCCAGCTGCGTTCCGTCCGGCTCGACGCTCACCTGGAAGCCCATCTCCTGCAGGTAGGACTGCAGGAGGGATCGCGTGCGCCGATCGTCGTCGACGACGAGTATCCGTGCCGATACGGGCTTCATAACGGCCGTGAGTGTAATTGACATCGTCAACCGCTGCCGCGGCGGAAATAATCATTTACAAATTGGGCCCGGGGAGCAACACCCCGTTTACAGCTCCCGGCTATCGTGTGAACGCTGGCGCCGAGAGCGCTTCGAGGCTTCCAGCACCCAATGGCGGCTCGAGCGCCCCTGAAACCATCCGGAGCCCGCATGCGCGGCCTGTTCTACGCGACCGTTGTTCTCGCTTCCGCCGGGGTCACGGCCTCACCGGTCACCTACACGATCGATCCCGATCACACCCATCCGGCATTCGAGGCCGATCATCTCGATGGTTTATCGGTCTGGCGCGGAATTTTTCGAACGACTCATGGACGGATCACGCTGGACCGGGCGGCCCAATCCGGCTCGGTGCAGATCGAAGTCGAGGTTGCGAGCGTCGACTTCGGAAACGAGCAGCTGAACGAGACCGCGGCCCACGCCAGCGCACCGCCGATCTTCGAAGCGCAGCGATATCCCACGGCCCGATATGAAGGGAAACTCACGCAATTCGTGCGCGGGGTCCCGACCCGGGTGACGGGTACGCTCGAGATGCACGGAGTCAGCCGGCCGCTGCAATTGAAAATCGACTCGTTCAAGTGCCTGCAGCATCCGCTGCGCAAGCGGGAGGTTTGCGGAGCCGACGCAAGTGGAACACTGAACCGGGCGGATTTTGGCATCAAGGTCGGACAAGGTTATGGATTCCGGATGGGCGTGCGGCTGCACATACAGGTCGAGGCGATCCGGGCCGGCTGAGTCATGCCTGCGCTGACGGACAGCCCTGCTCGGAAACAGGCAAGGCGCAGACCCTCGAGTCGCGTCCTTCGGGGAATCTCCGCTGGTTTCGCAGTGTTGGCGGCCCTTGTGCTCGCGTGGCTCCTGCGGGCGCCGCGCACCTCTGCCATTTCCGCGCCCGATGAGGCCCTGCCGGTCGCAACGGCCATAGCGTTTCAACAGTCCATGCCCGTGCTCGTCGAAGCCGTCGGCGAGGTCATCTCGCGACATTCCGTGCAGATTCGCCCGCAGATCACCGGGACACTCAGGCGCGTCTGCTTCAGCGAAGGCCAGGAGGTGGTAGCGGGCCAGCGGCTGTTCGAAATCGATCCCGCGGTCTTCACGGCAGCCGCCGCGGCCGCCCGGGCCGCCTGGGAGAGCGCGAGAGCCAATGCCGAGCGGCTGCCTCCGCTGGCGAAGCAGGGGTACGTCACGCCGCAGGATCTGCTCAATGCACGCAGCGCTACAGATCAGGCCGAAGCAGCCTACAAGCAGGCCGCAATCAATCTGTCCTACACGCAACTGCGAGCTCCCATCGCGGGCCGTACCGGCGTGCTCAGCCGCAAAGCCGGGAACATCGTAGCGCCCTCCGATGCGGCGCCCCTCGTGACCATCAACGAGATCCGGCCCATCGAGGTTCAGTTCAGTATTCCGCAGCAGACTCTGGGCGCTGTCCGCCAGCAACTGGCGGCACATGCCATCAGCGTGCGAATCAGCTCCGAAGATGGCGCGGAGACTCTGGACGAGGGCGTTCTCGGCTTCATCGACAACACAGTCAACGCGCAGACCGGCACGATACTCCTCAAGGCCCGCACTCCCAACCGCTCGGAGCAGCTGTGGCCGGGAGAATATGTGGGGGTGCACATGGAGCTGCGAGTGGAGCCACGCGCCATCGTCGTACCGGCGACCGCTGTGCAGACAGGGCAGGAGGGCCCGTATGTTTTCCTGGTGACCCAGGGCGCCGCTGTGGCCCGCACCGTCCGGGTCGACCGGGAAGTCGGCGTGCTCGCGGTCATCAGTTCCGGATTGACTGCCGGCCAACGGGTCATTACGCGGGTACCGCGAGGCCTGCGTGCCGGGATGCGTGTCCGGCCGCAAGACGTCGCTGTCGGCAGCCGGGCGACGGTGACAGTCCCCGAATCGCCATGAATATTTCCGTCGCCTTCATCCGGCGACCCGTGATGACCACCGTCCTGAGTTTTGCGCTGGTGGCTTGTGGAACTGTGGCCTATCTGCGCCTGCCGGTGAGCGAGCTGCCGAACGTCGACTTCCCGACGATCAGCGTCTCGGCGAGCTTGCCGGGCGCAAATCCGAAGGAGATGGCCGCGACAGTGGCGACCCCGCTCGAACGCCGGTTGGGCGGCATCGCCGGCCTGATCGCGATGAGCTCCGCCAGCACGACGGGAAAGACAACGATCGCGCTGCAATTCGCACTGTCTCGCAACATCGATGCGGCAGCCGAGGACGTGCAGATCGCGATCTCGCAGAGCTCCCGCCAGTTGCCGCCCAACATGCCCACGCCTCCGACGCTGAGCAAGGTCAATCCGGCGGACAACGCCATCGTGTATCTGGCCCTGACGGGAGATCGGCTGCCGCTGACGGATCTGGATGAATACGCGGAGACGCAGATCGCGGAACAGATTGCAGAGGTGCCCGGGGTCGCCCAGGTTCAGGTATTCGGATCCTATCAGTATGCGACCCGGATCTACCTCAATCCCTATGCCCTGTCGGCGCGCCACCTGACGCTCGACATGGTGAGCGATGCCATCCGCAACAGCAATACGAGCTTGCCCTCGGGCACGCTATACGGGGGCACGAGAACCTATACGGTCGAATCCAACGGTCAGCTGGCGAATGCCCAAGCATACAACCACATCGTCATAGCCGAGCGGGATGGCGCGCCTGTGCATCTGAACGATGTCGGCAAGGCGGTCGATGGTATTCAGCAGGACAGGCAGCTCACGACATTCAGCGACGCCACGACCGGTGGCGAACTGCATCCGGCAGTCATGCTCGCAATCCGTCGCCAGCCGGGCGCCAACACCGTTGCAGTGGCGCGTGGCATCCAGGAGCTGCTGCCCCGGCTGACGCGTCAGGCCCCGGGAGATGCAACGCTGCGACTGCTGTATACGCGGGCGGATTTCGTTCGGGATTCCGTCAGGGAGGTGCGCAACGCCTTGCTGGCTGCGATGGGACTGGTGATCGCAGTCGTGTTTCTCTTCCTTCGCAGGGCCGGAACCACTCTCATCAGCGCGTTGAGCCTGCCGGTCTCTCTGCTCGGCACATTCGTCGCGATGCGACTGCTCGGTTTCAACCTGGATCACCTTTCGCTGATGGGGCTGACCCTGGCCACGGGCTTCATCATCGACGATGCGATCGTGGTTCTGGAGAACATCGTGCGCTTGCGCGAGCGCGGGGTGCCCCAGCTCCTCGCGGCAGAGTCGGGCACCGCTGAGATCAGCTCGACGGTGGTTTCCATGACGCTCTCGCTGGTCGCAGTGTTTATTCCGATCCTGCTCATGGGTGGGATGCTGGGTCGCTTGTTCCGGGAGTTTGCCGTGACGGTCAGTGCGGCCATTCTGCTCTCGGGCCTCGTGTCTTTGACTCTGACGCCCATGCTCTGCGCGGTGTTCGGCGCTGCAGGTGCGGAGCGGCTCAGGACCCCGCCGGGCATGAGCAGGGCTCAGGCCTGGTACCGTCGATCCCTCGTGCGTTCCCTGGCGCATTGGCCTTCGCTGCTGGGCGCCGCAGCCTTCATGCTGGTGCTCGCGATCGGCTTGTTCGCGTGGATTCCAAAGGGACTGATGCCCAGTGAGGATACCGGCCAGATAATCGGTACTACGCTGGCTCCCGACGGAACGACCTTCGAGCAGCTCAATGACGTGCAACAGAACGTTGCGCGAATCGTGCAGCGCAATCCGGCAGTCGCCACGGTGATGTCCAATGCGGGCCAGGGCTGGGGCAGCACAGGAGGAAACAACCTCGGACTGCTCTACATGGGGCTGAAACCCGTGGCAGACCGGTCGAGTGGGGCTGAGGTGCGAGCGCAATTGCGCCAGGCGCTCGCCCATGTCCAGGGGCTGGACGTATTCATTGAAAATCCTTCCACCCTGAATCTCAACTCGATCAACAGCAATGCCGAGTTCCAGTACGTGCTGCAGAGTCCCGGCATCGATGCGCTCTACCGCGAGGCCCCCAGGTTCGAGCAACTGTTGCGTCAGGTTCGGGGGCTGCGGGATGTCAGCAGTGACCTATCGCTCAACAATCCGCAGCTCAAGGTCGACCTCCGTCGCGAGGCGGCCTCCGCTCTCGGTGTCACCGCCGAGCAGGTGCAATCGACGCTCGCGGAGGCTTACGGGGGCCAGCAGGTGAGTACGATCTACGGCCCGGCGAACGAGTACTGGGTCATGATGCAGCTGGCTCCGCAATACCAGACAAATCCGCGCGCCCTGGATGCCCTGTATGTCACCGGAGCGGGTCAAAACCTCGTACCGCTCAGTGCCGTTGCCGGCATCTCCGCTGGGGCGGGGCCCGTCAGTGTGAGCCACTACGGGCAGCTTCCGGCGGTCACTCTGTCGTTCAACCTCGATCCCGGTACATCACTCGGGGTGGCAACCGAGCGAATCGAAACCCTCGCTCGAAAGTCTCTGAGCGCGCAGGTCACGGCAGACTTTGCCGGGGCCGCCAAGAGCTTCACGGAGTCAAGCCGTGAGCTTCTTCTGCTCCTTGGCCTCTCTGTTCTGGTGATCTATGTCGTGCTGGCAGTCCTGTACGAGCACTTCATCCATCCGATCACGATTTTGACGGCCCTGCCGCTGGCGATGGTGGGCGGACTGCTCGCTCTGCTCGCCTGTGGTCAGGAATTGAACGTCTTCAGCTTCGTAGGTTTGGTCCTGCTGATCGGACTCGTCAAAAAGAACGGAATCATCATGGTGGACTTTGCTCTGCAGATGCGCCGTGAGCAGGGATTGAGCGCCAGCGAGGCTATCGTAGAAGCCTGCACGGTTCGCTTCCGACCAATCATGATGACGACTCTTGCGGCCATCCTGGGCACCCTGCCGCTCGCCCTCGGCTCCGGGGCGGGCATCGAGACGCGGCGGCCGCTTGGCATTGCCGCCGCGGGCGGACTTCTCGTCTCCCAGTTCCTGACGCTCTACATCACGCCGGCGTTCTACCTGGCGATGGAAAATCTCGGTGACTGGTACCGGCGCAACTGCCGCGGGGATCGCGCTGACCCAGGGGGCCGTCACGCACTGTGAGGCCTCGCCGGCAGGTGCCGGATTCGATGGGCCTGTAGTGCATTAGCTCACGCAACCCCTCTCGGCGGCCGCATGCCTCAACGGCTGTACAGCCGTGGTAGGGCGCGAGCTACTCGGCGGAGCGGATTCATCGGAACCGAGCGGGCGAATGAGCGTTCCTCTTGCGTCCAAGCCCTCGAGGAATGCTTCGATGAACCGCAAATCCAGACTCGCCGTTGCGCTGGCGTGGGTAACTGCTGTGCTGATGACCGTTTCGGCGCAAGCCTCGCAGAGCGCCCGACACGAAGCGGCCGAACTGCACCGGGCAAAGTTGTCCTTGATCGAGGCCATTGTCACGGCCGAGAAGCAGGGCGCTGGCCGAGCGGTGAGTGCCTCGTTCGAGTTCAAGCGAGGTAATCCGGCTTATTTCGAGGTCAAGGTGCTCAGCCCGGACGGCAGGAAACTCACGGGCTACAAGCTCGATCCCCGCACCGGGCAGGTGCAGGATACGAGTAACGAGGCGCTGGAAAAGCTGATCTCGCGGATCACTCCAGAGAGTCTATCCCGAGCGCCCACGACAATGACTCATGCGATCGCCCTTGCTCAGGAGCACTCGGGCGGCCACGCAGTGAGCGCCGACGTGGATCACGATGGGGATCAGATCAACTATACGGTGGAGACCGTCAAGGCCGACGGCGCCTCGCAAAAGCTCAAGGTCCAGGGTGCGGACGGCAAGGTGCTCTCATCGGATTAATCTGTTCCGCAGTCCCGTCCTACAGCCCCCACCAGCGCAGCCGCTTCATCAGGATGACGGCAGAGGCTGGACAGAGGCTCACAAACTCCGGTGTCGCCCGGATTGCGAGCGGACAAGATTCGCGGGTCGTCGGCCCGTACCCGAGATCCTCAAAGAACGCCTGAGCAGTCGTCGTCAGCAGATACACGGTGCGGACGCCTTTCCCTAGCGCGTGTCTTTCGGCGTGCTGCACGAGAGCCGAGCCCATTCCCGCTCTTCGCGACTCGGGTGCGACGGCGAGCGATCGCAGAAGCGCATCGTGACCATGAATCTCGAGGCCCACCAGGCCCGTGGGCGATTCCGCAGGACCGCAGAAGAGGAAGTCAGCGAGGTGCCGCTCGGCCAGGTCCGCGGCCGGCAGGCCGACGGAGCCGAGAAGAGCCGCGGCCGAGGCAAGCGGCGGTCCTGGGCGCACTTCGAATTGATTCATGCGATGGATGAACTGGACATCCGATCTTACAACATGGGCGGGGGATGATGCGCAATCCAATGCCGCGCCAGGGCCTCCCGGCTGCACACCCAGACCGCCTCGTGCGCCTGAATGTGGTCCAGCAGTCGCGCCAGCGCGCCGAGGCGTCCAGGGCGGCCGATTATCCGACCGTGCAGGCTGAGAGTCATCATCCGCGGGCGCCCCTCCTTACCCAGCCGGTAAAGCCACTCGAAGGCATCCCGGGCGTAGGTGAAGAACTCCTCGCCGCTGGCGAAGTCGCCGCCGCGCTGCAGGCGACTGTCATTGGTGTCGAAGGCGTGCGGCACGATCAGATAGGGCTGCCCGGCAACCCGCATCCAATAGGGCAGATCGTCGTTGTAGGCATCACTGTCGTAGAGAAATCCGCCGTGCTCGGCAACCAGGCGCCGGGTGTTGGGCCCGGGACGGCCGGTGTACCAGCCCAGGGGGCGCCTGCCGATCAGCCGCGTGATGATCTCGACGTTGTGCTCGATGTGGGACCGTTCGAGGTCCTCCGCGACGAACTGGTAGTCAATCCATCGCTGACCATGACAGGCCACTTCGAAGCCGCTTTGCCGCATGGCGGCGGCGGCCTCGGGGTTGCGCTCCAGAGCCATGCCGACTGCGTAGATCGTGGCCTGCACGCCCCGCTCGTGCAGCACTCGCATGATCTCCCAGAACCCAACACGGCTGCCATACTCGAAGTTGGATTCGACATTGAGGTTGCGCGCTCCAGAGAGCGGCTCGAGCGCGCCCAGATCGGTCAGGACCGACTCGGAATGCTCGTCCCCATGCAGCACGCAGCTCTCTGCACCTTCCTCATAATTGAGCACGATCGAGACTGCGACGCGCGCCTCGCCTGGCCAGCGCGGATGCGGCGGATGGGCTCCATAGCCGATCAGGTCTCGAGGGTAGGCTTCGTCCCGGCTCATGGCTGCACCTCGGGCTGAGGCACGGTCCGTTCGGCCGCGATCCAATCCATGTACGCGTGCAGCGCCTCGCGCACCGGCCGGGGCCGCCAACCGGTCTCGCTGATGATGCGCGAGATATCGTAAGCCCCCCACATCCCGCTGCTCAGGGTAGGGTCCACCACGATGTCGGCCGTCTCGATCGGCTCGATCCGGGCGCTGAATCCAGGAGACTTTTCCGCAGCCCAGCCGACCAGATCAGCCACGCTGCAGGTGTTTCCAGCTGCAATGTTATAGACGCTGTGTCGCAGAGCCGGAGCATGCAGCAGGGCAATGATCGCATCGGCGACGTCCTCGGCATGGATGTAGTCCCCGACCGCTTCGAGCGAGTTCACCCTGACACACTTCACCCCCTCGACGGCCATATGGGCGATGCGGTTGGGAACGTGTCGAAAGTTCCTGCTGCTCGTGATGCGATCCATCGAGCCGAAAACCGATGACGGCCTGACGGACAGGGTCGACACGCCGAACAGGTCGCCATATCGCTCAGTGATGAGTTCCGAGGCGAGCTTGGAGATGCCGTAGAGCCTGCGCGGCATCACATACCCGTCCTCCGGCAGCGGCTCTCCGGGGCGATCGGGGCCGTGGTGTTTGTAAACCGCACCCGAGCTCACGTAGATGAATCGGCGCAGCTTGGGTAGCGTCCTCGCCCAATCCAGCACTGCCACGGTTCCCATGAGATTCACATCGAGGATACGGCGGGGATCATCCGCCTCGGGCTCCCGTCGAGCCTCGGCAGCCGTGCCGCGTGAGATCGGGGTGATCGTGGCGCCGTGGACGATCTCCGTGATCTCGCTTCGCGCCAGGCCCTGCCGCCAAGTGGCGGGCTGGGTTACGTCTGCGACGAGCACGGAGAGCCTCTCGGAGACGGGCTCGAAGTAGCGACGCGCGGCGGCATCCAGCGGTGCGGCATCCAGAACAACGGCACGTTGCGCGCGGCCGCCGTCCAGCCAGCGCCTCGCCAGGACGCTCATCACGAAGCCGGTGCCGCCTGTTATGAGCAATGTCACAGCGTTCGCGCCGGCGATCAGAGGGGGAAATCGAGCAACAGCCCCAGCAGCGCCCGGGTGCCGACCGCGAAATCATCGAGCGTCATCGCCTCGGCGGGATTGTGGCTGCCTTGCTCATTGCGCACGAAGATCATGGCGGTTGGAATCCGCAGCTGGGCAAACACTGCGGCATCGTGTCCGGCACCGCTGGCCATCTCGAAAGGCTGTTCGAGCAACCCCATGAGCCGCGCCCGCAACCGAGTATCCATCACCGCAGGGGGCGAGTCACTGGTGGTGCCGAGCTCGAAGCGGACCCGATAGGCCTGCTCGAGCGCCACCGCTGCCCGTCGTGCCTCATGGATCACCGCGGCCATCGTCGCATCCGCGAGACTGCGCACATCGATGACGAAGCTCACCTCGCCTGCGATCTTGCTCGGACCGTGCAGCACGGGGTTGGTGTAGAGCTCGCCGGATGTCATGACCAGGTCGGCCCCCTCGGCCTCCTGCTGAAGCCAGAACGCCTCCAGATGGTGGAGCAGTGCCACGGTGGCGGCAACTGCATCGCGTCGGTACAAGCGCGAGACGGCGCCCGAGTGAGCGTACTCCCCGACGCAGCGGGCATTGCGCAATCGCTTGCAGCCTCGTATGCCAGTGACCACGGCCGCCGGAAGCCCTCGGTTGACGAGGGTCGGGCCCTGCTCGATGTGCAACTCCAGGTACGCGCGCACCGTTTGAGGATCAAGCAGCGGACGACGCTCGCGAATGGGCGCAGGATCGAAACCCGCCTGGCGGATCGCCTGCTCGAGGCTGCAGCCATTGTCGCAACGGGGGACGGCGAGGCAGGTGGGATCGAGCAGTCCCAGGGCGCCGGCGCTGCCGATGTAGGCGACGTCGAACCAGGCGGATTCCTCAGCGCGAATACCCATCACCACGAGGTCGCAATCCGGCACGAAGGCATCCTGGCGCAGTGCCGAGAGGACGGCAATCCCGGCTACGACGCCCGCGGCACCATCGAAGTTGCCTCCCTGAGGGACGCTGTCCAGATGCGAGCCAATGAGAATGCGTGGTCGGCTACGATCGCGTCCGGGTAGCACCATCATCAGGTTGCCGATCGCATCGACGTTGACTTCGAGGCCGATCTGCTCGGCCGCCGCGCGCAGGATGTCGTGCGCGGCCTGCTCGCCAGGGCCGTACGTATCGCGCACGATGCCCGCCCCCCGGCGGGTCGCCCGATCGAGTCTCTCAAAGAGCAATTGCGCCAGCGCAAGGTCGGCTTGTATTGAGCGTCCGCTCATCCGGCGAGCCATCCGCCATCGATCACCAGATTCGACCCGGTGATGAAGCTCGCCTGGTCGCTCGCCAGGAAGAGTGCACCGTTGGCGACATCCTGCGGACGCCCGAATCGAGGCCAGGGCGTGCGCCGCCGTGCGTATTCGAGCAGCGCGGGGTCCATGGCCAGCCCGGGCTTCCCCGTCACGATCTTCCCAGGTGAGATGCAGTTGCACACGATCAGGTCCTTGGCGTAGTCCACTGCGATCTGCCGCGTCAGGTAGATGGCTCCCGCCTTGCTGACTCCATAGGCGGTGTCGCGTGGTGAGTTGACGATGCCCTGCTGCGAACCCAGATTGATCAGGCGACCGCGGACCTCGTTGCGGGGCTCCTGGGTGATCATCTGTTCGACTGCTCGCTTGCAACCGTAGAACATGCCGGTGAGATTCGCTCCCAGCACCTGATCCCACTGCGCCGGGCTCGTCTCGAGCAACGGTGTGCCGGTGTACGTGGCGGCATTATTGACCATGATGTCGAGTCTTCCGTGGCTTGCGACCGTGCGGGCGACCAGCGAATCGACATCCTCCCAGCGACCGACGTCCGTTTTCTCGAACACCGCCGCGCCGCCCGCCCGTTTGATCAGCTCTACAGTCGGGTCACCCCCTTCGACAGCCTGCGTGGTCAGATCTGCAATCACGACCATCGCGCCTTCCGCTGCAAAGGTGAGGGCGATGGCGCGGCCGATTCCAGAGCTCGCGCCGGTTACAATCGCCGTCTTGCCGGCAAGTAAGCTCGACATGGGTGCAGACCCTTCGTGATCGCTCTAGCGATTGGGGATGGAATAGATCTTGCCGTGATAGGGCGACTTATCGAGTTGGTCGAGGGCGGTGACGAATACGGTCTTCTCATCCGGGCTGAAAGCCAGATTGGGTACCCCAGGGGAGGGGAGCGCGAGCTTGCGCAGCAGGTGTCCCGAGGTATCGACCACGAAAATGATGCCGGCCAGAGGCGCATGCACGTCCCGCGGATTCTGACCGATGTAGATCTGACCCTTGGAGTCGATCTTGACTCCGTCCGGATAGATGTGCACGACATTGTTGGTCATATCGTCCAGATTCAGGAACAGGCGCCGGTTGCTCAGCGAACGGTCCGCGGCGATATCAAACTCGACCAGACGGTGGTCTTCGGTTTCCACGACGTAGAGAATCCTGCCATCCTTCGACACCGCCAGCCCGTTCGCGGAGTGCAGATCGACGGCCTGCTGCGCGATCGCGCCGTCGGCGGCCATGTAGAAGACCTTGCCATTGATGATGGGGCCCGGCGTTCCGGAGCAGGTGAAGTACAGGCCGCCGTGCCCATCGGGAGCAAAGTCGTTCGGACCTAGGAACGCGTTGCCAGCCTTGTCGTGCGCATAGGGCGGAAGCGGCTTGCCTTCCGCCGACATGTGGCCGATCGTGCCGTTGTCATAGCAGGTCGTGACCAGCTCACCTCGGGCGGTGGGAACGACCGCGGAGGGACCGCAACCCTTCTCGGACCAGAACACGGCGTTCTTGCTGCCATCCCAGGTCGTCACCGTGTTGCGGTCGTACTCGACGTAGTAAAGCTTGTCGTGGTACCAGATCGGGCCTTCCGGAAAATGCGCATCGCTGTTGAGCACGCGGATGCCTTCAGCCTGAGCTCCCGAGACGATGAAGGCTGCGGTGAGCAGCCAGAAGCGTGGATGATTCAAGGCGTCTCCTCGACAGTTTTCATGCACTGGAGTATCCGATGGCGCGGGCCTGATCGGCCGTCACGGTACGGGCTGCCAGGATGAAGTGCCAGGTAGCCCAGAAGCCGGTCGGTGCGAGCAGCAGCAGCGCCAGCCGCAGCGATTCAGCATCGGCCGCCTGCCCGTGCGCGAACCAATCGCTCAGCAGGCCAACCGCCTGGGGCGCAACGATCAGGTTGAACAGGTTGCCTACGAGCACGGACCAGGCGGTGAAAATCGAGCGCATGTTGCTCGGAGCACAATTGAGCACCAGCGCCATGCAGGGGCCGATGAAGAAGTAGATCGCGGGAATGAACAGCCACAGCATCAGTCTCGCCACCGACAGCGAGTGCGTCCAGTAGGTGAGGAACGACGGAATCGTGGCGAAGCCAATCACCAGCGCGAGGGTCCATAGCACGCGGCGCGGATCAACCATGTAGGGGCGCGACATGAGCCACACCGTTGCCAGCATCGCGCTGATGCCACCCACGAGGTGAATGTTGCCGGTGAGGGCACCGGCCTGAGCCACATTCAGTCCGTAACTTCGCAGCAGGAAAGTCGGCGTCCACCACGCGAGGCCCCAACCCCAGAGCGAGCACACTCCACTCGCCATGATCACGTGAAATGCAGCTTTCTGCCGCCACAGAAATTTCAGCGAGACCAGGAGTGAAGGCTTGCCCTCGCCGGCGATCACATCGAGCCGGCCGCGCTGGGGCTCGCGGATGCTCAAAAACACGACGATGCCGAGGATGACACCCGGAACTCCCAGCGCAAAGAAGGCGGCGCGCCAGCCGTACGCCTGCGCAACCGCCCCGGCGAGATTGGCCCCGAGCCAGGCGCCAATCGGTGCTCCGAGAGCCAACACCGACAGGGCCATGGGACGACGTGCTGCCGGAAAGTAGTCCGAGACGATCGCTGTGGACGGTGGCGTGGCACCGGATTCGCCGACCCCGACGCCGATCCTGGCGAGCAGTAGTTGCCAGTAAGTCTGCGACAGTCCGCAGAGCACGGTGAAGGCCGACCAGATAACCAGTGAGGCCGCCACGATGTTGCGGCGGTTGGATCGGTCGGCGATCCAGGCGATCGGAATACCGAACGCTACATAGAACAACGCCAGCGGAACACCCGTCAGAAAGGCCGCGCCGGCATCGGTCAACTTCAACTCGAGGCGGATTGGCTCATAGACGGTCGTGACGACATAGCGGGCCGCGATATTGATCGCGTACACCATGCACATCACGATGAGGACGTACCAGCGCTCGATGATGGATGGTGTATCCGAGCGGGGCGGTGCGATTGCATTGACGCTCAAACTGAATCCCCGCGGACGTCGGGACGGCTGATGCGCCCCGGTAAATGACTGTACCGCATTCGATCCGAGAGGGGGAAGGCTCGCCGTGCTGCGGCCGGTCAGTCTGTGCTCCGGTGTTCCCGCGCGCCGGGGCAGAAAGATCAGCGATGGCAAAGCGGTTGGTTATACGATAAGGCCATTCCACGAGGTCAAAGCGCGAGCGTCAGGACCTGTAAACTCAATGGCCAGTGACTTTTCCACCTCGGCAGCCTCTCGGCGTGCCCTGATCTTCTTCGATCAAGCCGATATTTTTCTGCCGCGTCTCATCGAGCGCTTTCCGGCCATCGAGTTTTCTGCCTGCGGCGCACACGACGAGCTCCCGGGGATGCTGAACCGGATCCGGCCTGAGATCATCCTGGCCTTCAAATTCGAGGGGCGGCCCTTCCCGCGTCGCGAGCTCCTCGCTTGCGAGGCATTGCGCTGGCTGAGCCTCGCATTCGCCGGCGTCGATGTGCTCATGCCCTGGGATGATGCCCGGCTGACCGTTACCAACGCGGCGGGCGTGGCGGCGGAGGAGATGGCTCGCTATGCCTTCGCTGCGATACTCGGGTTGTTCCAGGGCTTTCCCGAGCTTCATGCCCGGCAGGTGAAGAAAAGCTGGCAGTTCCATTCGCACCGGTCGGCCCGCGATGCGACGCTCGGACTGGTGGGACTCGGGCACAGCGGGCGCGCGATAGCCAGGATGGCCCGCGCTATCGGTCTGCGGGTCTTCGCCTGTCGAAATTCCGCGCAGCCGTCCGAGGAAGTGGATGCGGTCTTTCCGAGGGAGCAACTGCACGAAATGCTCGGCAGGGTCGATGTCGCCCTGCTGTGCGCTCCGCTGACCCCATTGACGCGCGATCTCTTCGGAGCGGCTGCTTTCGCGGCCATGAAGCCCGGCTCATTCTTCATCAACATGGCCCGGGGCGCCATGGTGGAGGAATCGGCCCTGATCGAGGCGCTCCTCACGGGTCATCTCGCCGGCGCGGTGCTCGATGTGACCCGGACCGAGCCCTTGCCCGCATCCGACCCGCTCTGGGACGCTCCGAATCTGCTGATTACTCCTCACTCATCCAGTGAATACGACGGTTGGATCAGCGATGCGGCGCTGATGTTTGCCGACAACCTGGACCGATGGATACATGCGCGCCCGCTGCAGAACAGGGTCCACCCCGATCGCGGCTATTAAGCGCTGTCGCAGCGGTGGGGGCGCCTGCGCGGGTTTTCCCCTGAACCTCCTCAACCGCGGGTGAGCCCGTTCTTGCGGGCGAAGCCCTCCAGAACGCTCTTCATCCGCTCGAGCGCTGCGGCCCACTCACGCTCGTCGCGCGCGAAGCAGACGCGGAAGTGATTGCAGCCGTGCGCACCGAACTGATACCCGGGGCTCACCAGTACTCCGGCCTCCTTCAACAGCGCGCCGGCGATCACTGTATCCGGCTGGCCGAGCGCGCTCACGTCTGGCCACGCATAGGCGGTCCCTGCAGGCAGCGAGATCCGCAACCAGGGCATCGAACGGAATGCTTCCACGGTCATGTGGCGTAATCGATCGAACTCCTGCAAGCGCTCGGCGAGCCAATCCCGGTCGTCGCGAAGCCACGGGGACAGTACGTGCTGGGCATAGGCCGGAGCCCGTAGCGAGGTAATCGATTGCACATCCTCCATCGCAGCGATGACTTGCGGCGGCGCGGCGACCACCCCGAGACGGTACCCGCTCAGAGACTCGGTCTTGCTCGGGCCGAACAGCGTCACGGTGCGTTCGCGCATCGAGGGCTGCGCGGCCAGGTGAGCATAGCTCACATCGTCGTAGAGCAGCCGCGCATACAGCTCGTCCACCACCACCCACAGGTCGTGGCGCACTGCGAGCTCTGCGAGCCGTGCGATGACGGCGGGTGAATAGACCGCTCCCGTGGGGTTGTTGGGATGCGAGAAGAGCAGCAGCTTGGGTTGCTGTTGCCGCAGGCACTCCTCGAGTAGATCCAAATCCGGGCGGATCTCCCCCTCGGTGAGCAAGGGTACGCTTTGGACTCGAGCGCCGAGAAACCGCAGGATGCGCTCGCTGAACAGATAATCCGGATCGACCAGCAGAACGAGATCGCCTTCGTTCACCAGCGCTGAGAGCGCCCCGAAGAGCCCTGCCTGGGTGCCGGGGGTGAGAATCAGCTCGCGGTGAGGATCGAAGCGCTCGCCGGTGAATCCTGCCAGGGACCCAGCGACCTGCTCGAGAACGCGCGCGTTGCCTCGATAACCTGTATAGGCCAGAGAGCCATCGGCGGCGGCCTCGGCGAAGGCTCGCAACGCCCACGGCGGCGGCGGGAATCGCACGGTATCGAAATGAGTGGTGTCGAGGAATCCCGCCGGGGCCTGGGCGAGCAACTCGCGATCGGCCTGCCTGGCCCCACCCGCCAGCCGCTGCGGCAAACCCAGTTCAGTCACACGCCTGGAAGGGCAGAACAGGCTGGTTCGGTTGTTTGGCATAGCTCGAATCGTGGCGCCGCTGCGAATTCGGGTCGATCGCGCGGGCTGCAGGCCGCGCATGGACCGAAGCATAAGCCAAGAAGCAGTGCTGCGGGGATGGCCCAGGCAACCGCAGGTAAATCAAAAAGTTGTGGTGCCGGCCGCCGTGGCGTGTGGCGAGCGCGGTATTCGTACACAAACATCGTCATCTACCGCAATGGCTGATGGCGCTGTTGCTCCTACCCGACGCGTACGTGTCTGCGCAGGATCTCGAGCGCGCTCGGAAGGCGCGCAGATCTCAAAGCAACTCCACTCGTGGGTATTGAACCACAGAAGTGTTCCCGAAAATTTGTTCGCAGCGGGCAGCGATGCGAATGGACCGCACGTCCCTGCGCGGCTACACTGCACCGGCGAGTCTCCACGAGAATGCGGACCAACACGCCAGGGCGATCACCGTCCATAGAGCCTCGCGCCGTGAACTCAGGGGTCCGTCGGAGAATCGGGGTCGAGCGCGCATGGCTGGCCAGAGTCTGCTCAGGCGAGTTGGGAATGTAAACGTCCTGGAACACGACGGCGCTCGCGCAGCCTCGCTGAACTGCATCCGCCGCTTGCTGACCTGGATGACCGCAGGACTCATCCTCGGGCCTGCCGGCGCTGCGCACGCGGAGGTGACCGTCCTGGACAGCACCGCGGTGTATCCGGAAGGCCCGCTGTGGCACGACGGCGCGCTCCTGTTTGTCGAGTACTCGGCCAACGACATCAAGCTCTGGGATGGCCACGCGACCAAGCAGTACTGGAAAAAGGCCGGCTGTGGACCCAGTGGCCTGATCGGGTTCGGCAAGAATCACCTGCTGGTCGCCTGCTACGATGCCAACTCGATCGTCGAGCTCGATGCGCACAGTGCGGAGGTCCGTACGCTCACCACGGATCGGGGCGGCCAGCCCTTCCATGGTCCGAACGACTTTACCTCGGACCGGCACGGTGGGGTCTATTTCTCCGCCTCGGGAGCCTACGACGTCGCCGCTCCCAGCACCGGCGCCGTACTGCATTTGTCCGCGAGCGGCGCCGATCTCAAGGAAGTCGCCAACAAGATCCACTATTCCAACGGCCTGACGCTTTCAAAGGATGGCAAGACTCTGCTGGTCGCAGAAATGCTGTCACAGCGCATTCTCGCCTTCCCGGTGCTCGCTGGTGGAGCCCTGGGCGAGCGGCATGTCTGGGTGAGCCTGCAGGATCTTGCACCGGCGCCACAGGATCAGGGTGCCTACAACGGACCGGATGGATTCAAGCTGGGTCCCGATGGCAATTACTACATCGCACAGAACGGCTCGGGTCGGATACTCGTCGTGAGCGAGGGCCGCAAGCTCCTGAAGGCGATCAGCGTCGCGACGCCGTATGTGACGAACGTCGCCTTCGGGAAGGATGATGCACGAACACTTTACGTCACAGGCACCTTCGATGAGTGGAACCCGCCGTATGCGGGTGCCGTATATCGGGTCGTGCAGTGATTGCAGCGGAGTCTGCGGAATAACCACAACGGGAGACTCGGCCGATGCATGTCAACACCAAGTGCGCCCGCGCAGTCGCCGCAATTCTCGGGGCCCACGCAGCCGCCGCGGTCCATGCCGCTGCGCCTGCTGATGAGACGGCCGCTTCCGGCGGCGGTCTGGAGGAAGTCATTGTCACCGCGCAGCGGCGCAGCGAGAACGCGCAGGATGTGCCGATCGCCATCCAGGCGCTTACCGGCGAGACGCTGCAGCAGCTGAATATCTCGAACTTCGACGACGCGGTGCGATATCTGCCCAACGTCGCGGGCTCCTCCGCCGGGCCAGGTCAGACGCAAATCTTCATGCGAGGCTTGAGTGTCGGCAACCAGGGAACCCAGTCGGGTGGGTCCATCAACGGCTTCCCGAATGTCGCGATCTATCTGGACGATCAGTCCGGACAACTGCCGGGCCGCAATCTCGACGTCTATGCCGCGGACCTGGAGCGCGTCGAGGTTCTCGAGGGGCCCCAGGGCACGCTCTTCGGGGCGGGTGCTCAGGCCGGTGTCATTCGCTACATCACGAACAAGCCGAAGATCAATGTGACGGAAGGCAATGTGACCGCTGGCTACGGCACCACTGCTGGCGGCGACCCCAACACGGATGTGACGGCGGTCATCAATCTGCCGCTCATCAGCGACACGCTCGCAGTGCGCGGCGTTATCTATGACGATCGTCGCGGAGGCTACATCAACAACGTACCGGCGACATTCACCCGCAAGCCGACCGATCTGGGAATCCACTACGCGGGATATCCCAGCGGCTGCGGGGATACTATCGCCTGTCAGGTGCCGCCCGGAGCACTGCCGATCAACAACTCCGGGATCGCGGCACGGGCGATCAACCCCGCCACCTATCAGGGAATGCGGCTTTCGGGCCTGTGGAATATCAATGATGACTGGAACGTGCTGGTGGCGCAGAGCTATCAGGACATCGATGCGGAGGGGGTCTTCTACCAGATGCCCAACAGCTCGGACGGGCAGCCGCTGCCCAAGCAGTCGGTCACGCTGTTCAACAACACCTTCAACAAGGACAGATTCGAGAACACTGCCTGGACCGTCAACGGCAAGATCGGCCCCATCCGAGCCGTCTACACGGGGGCCTATCTGGTGCGTAACGTCAGCGCGGTGCAGGACTATACGAATTACGCGCGCGGTCTCTATGCCGATTACTACCAGTGTCACGCCGCGGAGCCGTCCAAAGGCCTGGCAGCGACCTGCTTCTCCCCGAGCAGCACCTGGAACGAAACGGAGCACAACACGCATCAGAGTCATGAGATCCGTTTCACGACGCCCGATGACTGGCGCCTGCGAGGGATCGTCGGGGCTTTCTGGGAAGAATTGCAGATCGAGGACCGCCTCAACTGGCTCTACAAGACCATGCCGGCCTGCACCGCCACCGTCACCGCAGGCTGTCTGACGGATGTGGGGCCGGCTCCCGGATCGAGTGCCACCGATCCGACCACGCGCAACGACAATGTTGCCTTCTTCAACGATGTGACGCGGGGGTATCGGCAAGCGGCGTTCTTCACATCGCTCGACTTCGATCTCATTCCGAAGGTGCTCACCGTCACTGCCGGCACGCGCTACTACCGGTTCGTGAACGACGAAAAGGGCGCCGTCACGGGCAGCTTCGGCTGTTACGAGGCAGGACTTGCTCCCTGCCTGGCTTCCGCAACCAACATCGATGGGGAAAACCTGCACACGGTATTCAAGGGATTCAAGAGTCGGGCGAATCTGACCTGGCACGTCCTGCCGGACGTTCTCGCCTACTACACGTGGTCCCAGGGCTTCCGACCGGGCGCGTTCAACCGCAACTTCGGCTGCTACATCCCGGACAATCAGGGCATCGCCCAGTACTGTTCACCGCTCGCCTTCACATCGGATGATCTGACCAACAACGAGCTGGGGTGGAAAACGGAATGGCTCGATCACCGCCTGCAGTGGAATGGAGCCGTCTACCAGGAAGACTGGAACAACGTGCAGGTCGCATTCTTCGACCCAGGCGTGCTGGGTAACGTGGGTTTCGGGACGAATGGACCGAACTACCGCGTGCGCGGACTGGAGACTTCGATCATCGCGGTGCTCGCACCGGGGTTGACCGCGCAGGGCGGCGCCGCGTGGAATACGAGCAAGCAGACCAACTCGCCGTTCCTGATTGCGAACAATCCGGCGCTGCTGGCGAATCCTGCCAGCAAGGGCGAGTTCGGTCAGCCGATCCTGAGCGTGCAGAATCCGTACGGACCCATCGGTGGCCCGAGCGCGAACTCGCCACCGCTGCAGTTCAACGTACGTCTGCGGTACCAGTGGATGATCAACTCCTACGATGCCTTCGTGCAGGCCGGTGCGACCCACACCGCTCATTCATTCACCCAGTCGAGCGCAGACCCGGCGCTTTCTACGGGTGGGCATGTGAGCAGCACGCTGGTCCGGTTCGAGAATCCGCCGATCTCCCAGTTCGATGTGTCCACAGGGATCGCGAAGGAGGCCTGGACGACGGAATTGTTCGTGCAGAATCTGACGAACGTGAACAAGAGCACCTTCACCTCGACCAATCAGTTCGTGGTCGCGGAAACGATCACGCGGCCAAGGGTGATCGGGCTCAGGGTCGGCTACAAGTTTTGAGCTTCCCAGGAGGTCGGATCAGAGCTGCGGCTCCCGGGGGCTCATTCAAGCTTGATCTCGCCGGTGAACACGGTGTTCAACTTCAGCCCGGCGATCTCCAGCGTCATTTTGGCTGGAAAGGATTCGCTACCGGCGATCGCCCCTTGGGCGGAGGCTTGCGCGACGGCGTGCTCGATCGCCCGCTGTGAGCTCACGCCGACGACCTTCAGGAACTTACGTATACTGATGTTGAGCGCTTCCTCATTCATGGGGACCTCCAGTGGTGACGGGCGAGTAGCTCGAGGTGAGCAGCAACCGCAAAGCTGAAATCCTTGTCGTCGCCGGGCGCGAAGTGGCGCTCTCGAATCCCGACAAGATCCTGTTCCCGCAGCCAAAGTACAGCAAGCGCGACCTTGCGCGCTACTACGTGGCCGTTGCGGAAGGGGCACTTCGGGGGGCCGGGGGCCGCCCCAACATGCTGGTCCGCTACCCGGATGGCACTTCGGGCGAGCACTTTTATCAGAAGCGTGCGCCCACCAGCCGTCCGTCCTGGATCGAAGTCGTCGAGCTGAGCTTCCCGTCGGGCCGCACTGCCGAGGAAATCGTACCGCGCGATGCCGCCGCACTGGCGTGGCTCGCGAACCTCGCATGTCTCGAGCTTCACCCGCACCCCGTGCGGGCTGAAGACCTCGATCACCCCGACGAGCTGCGCGTCGATCTCGACCCGGTGCCGGGTATCACCTGGCAGCAGATTCAGGAAGTCGCAGTGCTGGTCCGCACGGTGCTGGATGAGTTCAAGCTCGTGGGCTGGCCCAAGACCTCCGGTTCTCGCGGCATGCACATCTATGTGCGGCTCGAGCGGCAATGGGGCTTCGATGAAGTGCGCCGCGCCGCGCTCGCTCTGGCCCGCGAGGTCGAGAAGCGCGCCCCGGGGCTCGCCACCAGCAAGTGGTGGAAGGAGGAGCGCCAGGGCGTTTTCATCGATTACAACCAGAACGCGAAAGATCGCACCGTGGCGGCGGCGTATTCGGTACGGCCAACACCGGATGCGCGCGTTTCGACGCCGCTAGCCTGGAGTGAGGTCGAGGATTGCGACCCGGCGGACTTTACGCTGGCCTCCGTACCCGCACGCTTCAAGAAACTTGGCGATGTCCATGCGGGGATCGATGATCACCCGGGCTCGATTGGCGGCCTGCTGGAGCTTTTCGAGCGCCAGGGACTGGGTGATGCACCGTGGCCACCCCACTACAGGCGAGGGGACTCCGAGCCCGTTCGGGCACAGCCCTCCAAGCGCAAGCGGCCCCTGATCGAGATCGGACGGGCGCGCCGCAAACAGGACGCCCTGGAGGGTTTGGAGCGCTGGAGGGCTCGCCACCCGCAAGCCGCCGCGCATCTGGAGCCGGCCGACGTCCTGGTCGACTCGATGCGCGGTCGCTATAGCACCTGGACGCGAATCCGCGTCAATCTGCAGCACGTGCCCGAGAAGCTGCGACCGCCTCAGGAAGCGCTCGATCCGGAGGAGAAAATTCTCTCGAGCTCGTAGGGCTTGGTGACCTCGAGCTGATCGTAACGGCAATCCTCGGGCCGCTTGTCGGGCCGCCAGCGCAGGAAAAACGCCGCGTGGCGGAAGCGATCGCCCTGCATATGGTCATACTTCACCTCGCAGACCCGCTCGATGCGCAGCGGCTCCCAGGACAGGTCCTTGCCTGCGCTCCAGCGGCTCTGTGCGCCGGGCATGCGGCTCGACTCGGCCCCGGCGCCGGCCCAATCGCGCCAGGGGTGATCGGTGATTGCGTTCTTGCGCAGCGGCGCGAGCTCCTTCACGAGCTGCTTGCGCGTGGCCGTGGTGAAAGACGAGGTGACGCCAACGTGCTGCAGCACACCGTCGTCGTCGTAAAGCCCGAGCAGCAACGAGCCCAGTGCGTCCTGACCGCTCTTGTGCCAACGAAACCCGGCCACTACGCAGTCGGCCGTCCGCGCGTGCTTCACCTTGATCATTGCGCGCTTGCCCGGCAGGTACGTACCTGACTCCAGCTTCGCCACCACACCATCGAGGCCGGCTCCTTCAAAGCGAGTCAGCCAGTCGAGCGCGACCGCGCGGTCGCGCGTGACCGGTGTGACGTACACCGGCGGTTTCACCTTGCCAAGCAATTGCTCGAGGCTGGCACGGCGTTCGACTTGTGGTGCCTGCATGAGCTGGCCTCTGCCGTCGGCGAGCAAGTCGAAGGCAACGAAAGAAGAGGGCGTCTCTTTGGCGAGCTTCTCGACGCGGGAAGCCGCTGGATGCAAGCGCAGCTGCAGGGCGTCGAAGTCCAGGCCACCTGCCGAGGCGATCACAATCTCCCCGTCCACCACGCAGTTCCTCGGCAGTCGCTCCAACAAGGTGGCATGCAGCTCCGGGAAGTAACGATCGAGCGGTCGCGAGTCGCGACTCTGGATGTAGAGGTCGTCCTCGCCGCGAAAGACGATCGCGCGAAAGCCGTCCCACTTCGGTTCGTACAGGTAGCTGCCCTCGGGTAAGACCTCCGCGAGCTTGGCAAGCATCGGTTCAACAGGCGGTTTCACGGCAAGACCTGAAGGACTCATCAACATCGCCTCCCGCACATCCTGTGCCCGGCACGCAAATGCTACGCTCCCTGCTCAGCTACCGCTCAACCCGACTTGCGAGCCGATGCGCTCGCGGAACGCAACCGCGTAGCTGGCTTCGACCCACACCTCGTAGAGATTGCCGTGAAGTGCGAGAACCGCCGGGCAATCGAACAGCTGCAGGGCGGCACACTGCCGATTGGCGAGAACCTCAGACAGGTCGATCGTGCACGAGAGCACGCGGTGAACATCCGTACCCATCAGTGCGAACTCGTGCCACTTGCCCTCGACATCAAACAAAGCGCCCACTCCTGCGGCCTGCAGGGCAGCGAGTTCCCGGACCCAATCGGAAGCCGATGCCCGAGCAAGAAAGCGGCCGGGAGCGACATGCAGCAGTTGTGCGTGCCCTGAGTCATCGCGCTGCACGTTGCCGGGGGCAGGTAGCATCGACAGAGCGAGGCTGGTGAGCGGATATTTGAAGGTCTTGAACTCGAGCATGCGCGCAAGGGCCGGGCCCGCGATTTCACAGTGCTGCACCGCGAGTGGATGGCGCGCGGAGCTCACGATTTCATGCGCTCGTTCTTGGGATCATAGTGGGGAAGCGCGGTCACGCGGACCTGCACATTCTGGCCTCGAAGAGGGTCGCGGGCCATGAGCGTTGCGCCTTCGACAGCGTGTGAGCGGGCGACGAGTGCGAGAGCGATCCATTCGCCCACCGCGGGGCTGAATGCGCTGGACGTGATATGACCCAGCGAGTGGCTCGGGGCACTCTCGGTCGTGATCTGGGCACCCCCTCGAATCGTGGCCTTGCCATCCGTGGCGCGCAGACCGACCAGGCGCGGGCGTGAAGGCTCGTGAAATGCAGGTCGGTCGAGTAGCGGGCGACCTAGGCAGGCATTGTTGGCCCTCACCAGAGCGTCCATGCCGAGATCCAGAGGAGTGGTCTGACCGTTCATCTCCGAGCTCGCCGGATATCCCTTCTCGATCCGCAGAATGTCCAGCGCTTCCAGTCCGTATGGCGGCAAACCCGCATCGACCAGCGCTTGCCAGAGAGACACCGCGATAACGGGTCGACAATGCAGCTCGAAGGCGAGTTCGCCGGAGAAACTGGCTCGCAGCACGCGCAGCTCACCGTCCTGCCATCGGCCGCTCGAGAAATCCATGTAGGTCAGTCGGTCTATTTCGGGGCGCCACAACTTGCCAAGCACCGCCCGCAACGTGTCGCGGCTCGCAGGACCTGCGACGACGATCACGCTCCAGGCCTCCGTCACATCAGTGAGCGCCACTGCGGCGCCGCTCCACTGCGTGTCACGGTAGTACTCGAAGTGGGACAACATGTGCTGCGCATGGGTCGACCCGGTAGTGGCGAGATAGCGATCGGCCGCGAGTCGCAGAATGAGGCCATCATCGAGCACCATGCCGTCTTCGCGCAGGTTGACCATGTACTTACCGCGCCCCATTTTGACAGTGCTCGCCTTCGTCAGATAAAGCTGATCCAGGAATCGGGCGGCGTCGGGGCCTGCGAGCTCGATCTTGCCAAGCGTCGAAGCATCGAGGATGCCGCCATGCGCACGCACCCGAGCGGCCTCGGCGATTCCCGCCGAGAAGGCATCGGCTCCCTGAGTCCGATAAAAGCGTGGACGCATCCAGTACTCGGCCGGCTCGAGCACCCCCGCGTGCGTTTGGTGCCAAAGGTGCAATGCCGATCGTCGTAGCGCCCGCAAATTCTCTCCGACCCGCCAGCCTGCGAGTGAGGCGAGTGTGACCGGATGGTAGGGGGCTCGAGTGCGGCTCGTGCCCACATCCGCCGGCCTCAGGCCCCGTAGTTCCGCGACAATGGCCGCCGCGAGATCGCTGCTCGTCCGTCCCTGTTCCGTTCCCACTCCGAGCGTCGTGTAGCGCTTGAGGTGCTCGATGTCGATGAAGCCCTCGCCGAGGGCCTGGCGCAGGTCGGCTACGGTGACGTCATTCTGAAAGTCGACGAACTGGCGCTTCTCTTCCTCCAGTGTGGCAGGCGAGCGCCAAAAGGGCACAAGACCGGGCGCCGCATCGCCATGCGCCTCGGGAGGTGCGCCGGCATTCCCGTTTGCACCGGCGGCACTTGCTGCGCGTTCCCCTGCAGCAAAGCCGTCGGCGATCACCTGAGAAAGCTCGAACAGCCCGCTTGCCGCTCCCGCGGTGAGCCGCCAGTCGGGCTGCCGGTCTGCAACGAAGGCCGCAATAGGTTCCGCGTAGCGCCGCACGCCTGCTTCGCTGACACCTGCCTGTATCGCGGGCGTCCAGCCTCCACTCACGAGTATCGTGTCGCAATCGATCCGACTCTCGCTTGTGGTTGAGGCCAGCGCAGCAATGCGGGCACCTCGCACGCTGCCGCCCTCTGCGCCAAGGAGGGTATGGCCGGCCAGGCACTCGATGCCCGCGTGAATCAACTTCTGGCGCACTGCCTGCGTCGCCCGAGTTTGGTCAATTGCAGTCTCATCGCGCGTATCGATGACTGCGCGCACGCGAATTCCCGCCCCCTGCAGGCGCGCCGCAGCCGCATAGAGCCGGTCATGATTTCCGAAGAGCAGCGGTCGCTCACCCGCCGCCACTCCATAACGCGCGAGCAGGCGCTCCGCCGCGCCCAGCAGCATGACGCCCGGTCGATCATTGTCGATGAATGCGATCGGGCGTTCGATCGCCCCCATGGCAATCACGAACCGGCTCGGCCGGATACGATAGACGGCGCTGCGGCCAGCCGGGCCGCCGCTCTCGCCGTGTGCGATGACAAGGCGACCCGAGCCACCGACGATGACGGTCTCCGTCAGAAGACGCGCTCCGCGCTCTGCGAGCTCCGCTCTGACTGTCCCAAGCCAGGTGACCGCACTCTGGCCGCCAATCCTGGCCCCCTCGAACTCCAGCTCGCCGCCGAGCATGGGCTCGCGCTCGCACAGCACAACGCGGGCACCGCAGCGTGCCGCCGCGAGAGCCGCGGCAAGACCGGCCGGCCCGCCGCCGCCGATGAGCACATCGCAAGACAACTGCTCGACCGATGGGGTCCCCAGACTTGCGGCGCGCGGCGCCTCGCCCAGACCCGCCAGGTTGCGGATGAGGCTCTCGTAGCAGCGCCATGAAGGCCAGATGAAGGTCTTGTAGTAAAAGCCCGCACCCAGAAATCCCGCGCAAGCCTCCAGCACCGAGCCGACGTCGTGCCGCAATGAGGGCCAGCGATTCTGGCTGCGCAGGATCAATCCATCACGAAGGATGAGCTGGGGCGCAGGCACATTCGGTATGACGCTCGGCATCGCGCCAACGGTGAAAAGTGCATTCGGCTCCTCCGGTCCGGCAGCCAGCAATCCGCGCGGCCGACGGTACTTGACGCTGCGCCCGAGCAGGCGCACGCCATTCGCCAGAAGCGCTGAGGCTGCGGTATCGCCTCGGTAGCCGGTGTAGTGGCGACCGTCGAATGTGAACCGGACGGGTTCCGCTTGCAGGCGCAGGCCGATGCCGGGCACGCGCATTACTGGCCCCCGCCCAGCAGGGTGGTTTCGTAGATCTCGTGGGTCGAAGGATTGCGCCGGACCAGCAGCCATGCGCGGCACCCTCCAAGGTGCTGCCAGTGCTCCAAGCTGTGATCGATGCGGTTCGAGCGTTCATACACCGCCGCATACGGGCTGGCGCCCGGTTCGGGCAGCGATTGGCGAAACACGAATTCCTCGAGTGCACGCGGGCCGCAGAAGGGGCAGACGAGCTCCATCACTGGCGTACCGGAAACGGGCCGGCGCCGCGCTCATCCAGCAGATGTCCGGTCGCGAAGCGTGACAGGCGATGGGCGCGAATCAGATCGGGTGCGGTGCCGCTGGCGACGAGGGTGGCGCACGCCGCGCCCGAGGCGGGGATGCTCTTGAAGCCGCCATAACACCAGCCACCATTCAGGAACACATTGTCGTAGCGCATCCGATCGATGATGAAGCTGCCATCCATCGTCATGTCATTCGTTCCGGCCCATTGCCGCAGAATCCGCAGTGGCGCCATTTGCGGCAACAGCGCCAGGGCGCTCTGGACTACATTTTCGAGCCGGTGCCAGCGGCCCTCGCGCGTGTAGGAGGGGAAGCCGTCGAGAAATCCTCCCATGACCATACCGCCCCGATCGGACTGCGTGACATACGCCTCCCCATGAGGGTGCATGTAGACGAGCACCGTACCCAGCATGGGCTTGATCGGCTCGGTAACCATCGCCTGCAGGAGGTGCGTCTCGATGGGTAACTTCAGCCCCAGCATCTCTCCAATCGCTCCCGTATGGCCGGCTACCGCGAACACGATCCGGTCGGCTTTCACATAGCCGCGGGTCGTCTCGACGCCGTTCGCTATTCCCGCGCTGATGCGTACTCCGGTGACTTCACAATCTTCAATGATGTCGACACCGAAGGCGCGCGCCGCGCGCGCATAACCCCAAGCCACGGCGTCATGCCGCACCGTGCCGCCCCGAGGTTGTGCCAATGCCCCCACGATCTCGAAGCGACGCGGCGCGGAGCTCGCAAGTTCGGGCGCAAACCTCATCACCCCGTTCCGATCGAGAAGCTCGGCGTCTATTCCCGCGAGCCGCATGGCATTTCCGCGGCGCGCGAGCGCCTCCATCTCGCCATCCGACACCGCCAGATCGAGCACACCGCGAGGGCTGTACATGATGTTGTAATTGAGAACCCGCGCGAGGGTTTCCCAGCGCCGCAGCGAGTCCTCGTAGAAGTAATGGTTCTGCGGCAGCAGATAGTTCGAGCGCACGATGGTCGTGTTGCGCCCAACGTTGCCGTAACCCACCAGGCGCTTTTCGAGCACTGCGATCCGCTTGATTCGATGATCACGCGCCAGATGGTAAGCCGTGGCGAGACCGTGGCCGCCGCCACCTACGACTACGACGTCATACGCATTCCGCAACCGTGCGCCGCCCCAGAGTGGCCGCCAGTAGCCGGGGCCCGCAAGGCGGGCACGCAACAGTGCCCAGGCGGAATAGTGCTGCGCCGTGTTAAGCACGTAACTCCAGCTGAGCGAATGATCGCCAGATAGCCCAATGAGACGTCAAAACTTGTAGCTGTATCCCAGTCCCATGGTGCGGGGGCGGCCGACAAAATTCGTCTGGACGAACTGGCCGTCGCCTATGTAGGTTACGTAGCGAGCGTCGGTCACGTTCTGGCCATAAAGCTGGACCCGCCAGGCATCCTTGGCGATACCCATCGATGCATCGTAGATCGTGAAGCTGGGCTGATCGTAGTTCGCGATATAACCGATCGCCGAGAACGAGTGGGCCTGGTGGACCCCGCCCGCCTGCACAAACAGCCGATAGTCTCCCCACGGGATCTCGTAGCGCGCCCGCAGATTGGCCTGAAAGGGGGGCGATTGCGACAGGGGGCTGCCGGGAAGGCCGTAGGGATTGCGTACGGAGGTGATCGGTTGCCCGTTGATGCCGATCAGATACGGCGAGTTGGTCTGGCTGCTGCTGTTCCAGGAGGCAGCGCCCGTCAAGGTGAGCCCGCGGGTCAAGCGGGCCACCATTTGCGTCTCCGCGCCCCGCACCCGGTAGTTTGGCCCGTTGGTCGTGAAGACCAGATTGCCCAGACCGCCCTGCGGGTCGAAGAACTGCACCTGGACGTTCTTCCAGTCCTCCTGGTACACCGCCCCGTTGAACTCGAGGTGATGATCGAGCCACTCCGTCTTCCAGCCCAGCTCGTTGTTGTTCA
>Ga0070741_10004486_pt1 | contig 32540 bp, 35 predicted proteins | sample Coa_R1_4_FD_66440 | JGI IMG/M metagenome (GOLD analysis project Ga0070741, IMG submission 66440) | Surface soil microbial communities from Centralia Pennsylvania, which are recovering from an underground coalmine fire - Coalmine... | ecosystem: Environmental > Terrestrial > Soil > Unclassified ... | reverse complement strand
ACATAGTCCTGGCTGGTGTGGTGCGGCGGCGGCACATCCTCGCAACGCATCGGTCTCTGCGGCCACTGCTGAAAACCGAACAGCTGGTTTTGCGGCAGCACCAGGAATTCGATCTCCGCAACGCCGGTCTGGAAGCGATTGGCGTCGTCGCGCGCGGTCGCGTCTACCTTTATCCGGTCACCGGCTTTGACGATGCTTCCTTTTGGTGGAGTCCACGTGACCGAGAGGTTTGGTGGCTCATTGTCCCGGCTCGCAGGTCTCGCTGAGACCATAACCATATTGGCAAGAGCCGTCCCAGATTTGCCGCTGACCTTGACCGAAGGCCCCAGGCTCTCCAGAACCGATCCGACTACGTCTTTCCGTGCGAAGGCCAGGGCCTCGATGAGGACCGGATCCTCCGACACACCGAACACCAACACGGAAAAATCGACGTCGATCGGACACTGACCGCCTCCTTGTTGCGCCTGTTTCACGACGTTTTTCAACGTTTCAGCTGCGCCCGGTCGCAGGTCGGCGCTGAGCGGCGCGGTGAATAGTTGATCGGCATCAAACGACTGCGATACCTGGCCTGTTTGCGGCACAGCAGCGCCGTTAGTCAGAACTATGAACGCGAGCGCGGTGAAAAATGTAAAGCCTTGCTTCATCATGAGCCCCCGCCGATCGTTCAGGGCACATCAATTTCCATGCGCTGACCCTCGACCAGGTCGAGCGGCACTTTCTGATTTCCCACCTCGATCGTATATTTGCCCGGCGGCACCGGCAGCGTCGAGGTGAAGCCCGACAGCGTCGCAACGGTCTTGCCGTCCTCGGTCTGCACCTTGTGACGCTTCACCTGCCCGCCTTTCACCGCGATCACCGCCGGATTGAGCACCTTGTTCTCGCCGGCCTTCACCTCGACATTTGCCCATTCGGCGCTGCCGAACATGACGGTGAAGGTCGAAGGCAGCACGGTCAGCCGCCGCTTGAAGGACGAGATTTTTCCGACCTCGGTGCCGGTCTCCCAGTCGAGAACCCGGTGCCCTGCTGCCGCGGCATTTTTCACTTCGATCGTGCCCGGATCGAGCACGGTTGTTTCTCCACCCTTGACCTCGACACTCTTCCAGACGGATGGCCCGAACGTCACGTTGTAGAGCCCGGCCGGAAGCTCGATGCTCCATTTGAAGGCGGACATCGACGCGACTTCCTTGCCGCTCTCGGCCTCGGTCACCTTGTGGCCGCCGGCCGAGTCCGCGTTCTTGATCTGCAGCGTTCCCTCTTTCGGCTGCTGCACGGTGATCGCGGTCCGGCTCTGCGGCGGCTGCGGCGGTTCCTGTTTCGCCGCGGCAAGCTCGCCGAGCTTGGCGCCGAGATCGGCAGCGGCGGATGCGTCGGAATAGCTGCCGCGCGCAGCCTTCGCGATGCACTGCAGCTGGTAGCGCGCGGCGACGTCGACGTTGAAGCCGATGGTGTGCACGACGAGCTTCGCGTCGGCCGCCGCCAGCGCCTTTGCCGCGGCGCAGGGATCGCCTTCGCAGGTCTCCTTGCCGTCGCTCACCAGCACGACGACGTGCTCGCCTGGCTCTTTCCTGACGTCCTCGGCGGCGAGCGTGATCACGTAAGTGATCGGCGTGTAGCCTTGCGCCTTCACGCCTTTGGTCTTCTCGATCACGGCGGCCCTGTTGTTGCCGGCCGGTCCGAAGCCGACCAGCAGCTCGGTGTCCTTGCAGTTATGCTGCTTGGTCGGTGACTGATGCCCGTAGGCGCGGTAGCCGAGACGGATCTTGGGATCGAGCTTCTCCACGAATGCGGAGACCGCCGCCTTCGCCGCATCGATGCGCGAGCCGCCGCTCGCAAGCTTCGCGTTCATGCTTCCCGAGGCGTCCAGGATCAGCGCAATGCTGCGATTCTCTTGCGCGCCCGCAGGGACAGCAGTCAGAATGAAAAATACAAGTCCACTCAGAAAAACCGTCTGCCGTGCCATACGCGACCTCCGTCCGGTCAATTTGGCTTCAGACTGGTGGCAGTAATGTCGCGGTAATTAAAAACCATAGCAAGCGTTTGGTCGATGGACCAGATGCCGGACATGCCCGCAATGGCCGTGCGGCACGCGCTCCCGCAATCACAGATTCACTTGTCAAACGGCCCTAGCCAACGCTCCGCACCCGGATTTTTGCTCAGGCGCCGGAGTCCACCTGCATTTCCTTGTTCCGCGTCGCCGAAAGAGTACCGAGGGTGCGCGGGACGCCAGGGGTCCACGAAGGAGCCGCGGGCCTCGACGCCTCGCGACATCGAAGCGTGTCGAAGTCCTTTTCGCTTCGCGGTCCGCTCGGGTTCGAATGATCGGCAAAGGCAGCCGTAAGTCCGCCAAACCCAAGGCATCCCACGCGCGGTGTGCTCCGCACCATCCCGGGTGGTCGTTCCTACCATGTGAGGGCGAAGCCTGCTGCCTGACATCCCACCGTAACGAGGCCAAGGCACTTTGAGGCTGCGCTCACGTGGCGGGAGCACGACCCAATCCGGCCATCACCGGCCCCCGGCATACCGGGCGGGCACGCTGGGACAAGCGCGACTTGGGCAGCCGGGCCTTCGCACTGCATCTCCGATGCGAAGTCATAACGCCCGGCCACCGCTCCCCAGCCCGCGTCTGGAGACGCTGATCAGACGACCCTTCGGCACCGACGCGGGATCGCATTGGGAAATACCTTACGAATACAGTCAGGGCCTTCCACCGGTAGTGTCTGAGGCGTTACCGCCCGGCGCGACCTTGGCGACAATGATGGCCGCACCGATCACGTCGTTTGGTCGTTTCTCGCTTTGGGGCCGTGGGGCTTGGGATGTCCTACCGCTCGGTGCCGCCCCAGCCCTCGCTTTCCGCAAGTGGGTTGCTAATATTTCTTGGCACTAGAACTGGGGCGGCGAGCCAAAGATACAGGGCCGTTGCCTATCCGACCAGTAGCCTGAGGCCGTTCCACAAACCGCAAGTATTCTAGTGCCGCACTCCATCAGGGATACCCGCACCCACGCGCGTGCGTGACTCCGTGGCGGCGACGAGCAGCGCCTCCGCGTTCAGCTCATGTGCGGTCCCGGCCCGCCGGCCGCCTCGAGCACGGCAGCGCGCCATTCGCGCTTGACCGGGAGGATCGGCGGCATCGGGGCAAAATCGGGCTCCGCCGTCGGCGCGGCGATCGATTCAATATTCTCGGTCAGCGCACCCCTGCGCATGAAAAGATTGTAGATCAGCCATTGGGCGCGTTGGCGTTTGCCGCGCAGTGGAAATCTCCGGGCAATCGATGAGGCCGAATAGAAGTTCTCGTATGCGTGGGCGACACCGATACGAAGTTCGTCGCCCGTCATCTGCGCCGGTCGATAGACCACGTGCCCCTGGTCGTACATCGTCCAGTCAAAGGAAACGATGCGGTTTGCCTTCTTCATCTCGTACCAGGTCAACGTGCCGGGATAGGGCGTCAGCGTCGAATAGGCGCAGGCGTCATAGTCGGCATCGAGATTGAATTTGACGGTCTCGTCGAACACCGACAGGTCGTCGCCGTCGAAGCCGTACATGAACAGCCCGAACACCATGATCCCGTAGGAGTGCACCTTCTCGACCAGCGCGGCGAACGTCTCCGGACGGTTCACGTGCTTGTGCACACTGGTCAGCGTCGAGCGGGATATCGACTCGAACCCGATGCTGAGCAGCGTGCAGCCGCTTTCCGCCGCAAGCTCGAGCATGCGGTCGTCCTGCGCCAGTTTCGAGGTGACGCCCGCCTGCCACTGGATGTTGCGTCCCTTGAGCGCACGCATAACCTCCTTCGGCCGCTCGGGCGTACCGAAAAAGTCGGCGTCGTTGATCGAGATGATGCGCGAGCCGCAATTCTCCATTTCATGGATCACTTCGTCGACCGGCCGGTAACGGAACCTGAGCCCGTTCATCAGCGGCTCCGCGCAGAACGTGCAGCCCTGGTGGCATCCGCGCGAGGTCTGCACGAACGTCTTGTTGACATAGCGGTGCTTCTTGAGAAGGTCGTAGCGTGGCATCGACAGGCCGGTCATCGGATGCAGCCTGTCGGACTTGTAGGTGCCTTTCATATCGCCGCTTTCCAGATCGTCGAGCAGCCTGTCGATCACCAGCTCGACCTCGCCGATGACCACGGCATCGCAGTGCGCAAGGGCCTCATCCGGCATGAAGCTCGGATGCACCCCGCCCATCACCACCGGAATGCCCCTGGCGCGGAACTCATCGGCGATCTCATAGCCGCGGTTGACGTAGCTCGTCATCGCGGAAATGCCGACGAGATCGGCCTTCAGGTCGAAATCGATCGTTTCGATGTTCTCGTCGGTGAGCACCACGTCGTAGCGATCACGCGGGACGCAGGCCGCGACGGCCAGAAGGCCGGCAAGAGGCGAATAGAGGGCACGATTGAAATAGAGCGGACGTGTCGTAAGCGAGTCGGTTTTCGGATTGATGAGATGAATGACGCGCGTGCGCACATGAGTCTCCTATGAAGCGCCCCGTGCACGTCCAATGACGCAGACGTGAACAAAGTTCCGTCAGCGCCGTACAGACAGGCGCACCGTGCGCGGTCGATCGCGAAAACTTATGTGTCGGCGCGCTGTCATTCGGCCTCGGTGTGCGCCGGGCAGCGGCCCGCGAAACCGGCGGTATCCCGTGGCCGCAGTTCGCCGGCAGAACAGAGAGCAAGGAACACGTGATGAAACTGAGTTCCATGCAGATCGAACAGGCTTTGGATCACGTCTCGTCCAGAAAATAGGTGTGTTCGCCGAAGAGGCGCGTCAATCCTGAATGATCGGGTTGTCTTCGGGCACCACCTCGGCCTCGAGCTGTAGGTTCGAGAACGGCAGGTCGGCAAAGCACAAACAATCACCTCCGCGCGACGAGCGGGGCGCCGCGCTCGAGCGAGCGCCGCCGGTGCGCGACACAGCGCAGCATGGCGTTGAGCTCGTTCGTGTCGACTCCATCCGCATCGATCACCGCCTTGACGATCGGGTCCGACAGGATGTCTTCGAGGGAGGGCTCGCGGCAGCATTTCATGGCACTGACTCAGTGATAGTTCGAGGGGATGGTCGGGGGGTATCAATTGACGGCTATGCGGCCGCACGCACCGGTTCTCCGGCTGGCGAGAGGCGCGATGTCTCTGTCGCCGCCTCGTCCTTCGCGACGCGGAACCACAGCGCGTAGAGCGCCGGCACCACCAGCAGCGTCAGGATTGTCGCCACCAGCAGGCCGCCCATGATGGTGATCGCCATCGGGCCCCAGAACACGCTGCGCGAAAGCGGGATCATGCCGAGGATCGCGGCAAGTGCGGTCAGCGTCACCGGCCGCGCGCGCCGGATCGTCGCATCGACGATCGCCCGGTAGCGCGCATGACCCTCGGCAATGTCCTTGTCGATCTGGTCCACCAGGATCACCGTGTTGCGCATGATCATGCCGGCGAGCGCAATGAGGCCGAGCAGCGCGACGAAGCCGAACGGCCGGTTTGAGATCAGCAGCGCACCGGTTGCGCCGATGATGCCGAGCGGTGCTGTCACGAACACCAGCGCCAGCCGCGAGAAGCTCTGCAGCTGGATCATCAGCAGCGTCAGCATCGCAATGCCCATCACCGGGAACACCGCGACCAGCGCCGTGTTGGCCTTGACGCTTTCCTCGATCGAGCCGCCGGTCTCGATGCGGTAGCCGTAAGGCAGCGCGTCCTTGATTGGCTGCAGCTTCGGCGCGATTTCGTTGCTCACGTCCGGCGGCTGCACGCCGTCGATCACATCGCCGCGCACCGTCAGCACGAGGTCGCGGTTGCGCCGCCACAGGATCGGTTCCTCGAAGCCGTAGGAGAGCTTGGCGACCTGCGACAGCGGGACCGCGACTCCGTTGTGCGTGGCGATCGTCAGCGCCGGCAGCCGGTCAAGGTCGAGCCGTTCGGACGGTATCGCGCGCGCCACGACCCCGATGCGCTCGATGCCTTCGCGGAATTGCGTGATTGTGTGCCCTGACACGAGAGTCTGCAGCGTCTGCGCGACCTCCTGCGGCGTGAGCCCCAGTGCCCGCGCGCGGTCCTGGTCGATGTCGAGTCGGATCGACTTCACCTGCTCGTTCCAGTTGAGATGCGGATCGACGAGCTTCTTGTTCCCGGCCATCACCTTGCGGACCTCTTCCGCAATGGCGCGCACCTTCATCGGGTCGGGGCCGATGACGCGGAACTGCACCGGGAAGCCGACCGGCGGGCCGAATACGAAACGGTCGACGCGGGCGCGCGCCTGCGGCAACGCACCGTCGGCGATCGCCTTCTCGAGCCGCGCCTTAAGCCGTTCGCGGCCCTCCAGGGTTTTTGCGACGATCACGACCTGCGCGAAATTGGTATTCGGCAGCTCGGGATTGAGGCCGAGCCAGAAGCGCGGAGCGCCCGCGCCCACATAGGTCGTGTAGCTTTCGACGTCGGGATCGTCACCGATCAGCCGCTCCGCCTTCCTGGCGGTCGCCTCGGTGACGCCGATCGCCGTCCCTTCCGGCAGACGCATCTCGAAGAAGAGCTCGGTGCGGGTCGAGGTCGGGAAGAATTGCTGCTGCACCAGGCCGAAGGCGGCGATGCTCGCGACGAACATGAACACCGTCGCGGCGACGACCGTCTTGCGCCAGCGCAGGGCGAGCTCTATCACCGACCGCAACGCCCGGTAGATGCGTGTCTGGTAGATCGCGTCCGGATCGTGCTGCGCGGCATGCTTCCTGAATTCGGGCAGCAGCTTCAGGCCCAGATAGGGTGTGAACAGCACCGCGACGAACCACGACGCGATCAGCGCAATCCCGACGACCCAGAAGATGCCACCGGCATATTCGCCTGCGCTCGATTTGGCGAAGCCGACCGGCAGGAAGCCGGCTGCCGTCACCAACGTGCCGGTCAGCATGGGGAACGCGGTCGAGGTCCAGGCAAATGTCGCCGCGCGCACACGATCGAACCCCTGCTCCATCTTTACCACCATCATCTCGATGGCAATGATCGCGTCGTCGACCAGCAGCCCCAGCGCGATGATGAGTGCGCCGAGCGTTATGCGATGCAGGTCGAAGCCGGTCGCAAACATCACGACGAAGACGATCGCCAGCACCAGCGGCACCGACAGTGCGACCACGACGCCGGTGCGCAGGCCCAGCGAGATGAACCCCACGACGAGCACGATCACCAGCGCTTCGGTGAAGACGTGGAAGAATTCGGACACCGATTCATCGACCACGTGCGGCTGGTCCGCCACCTGCGTGATCTCCACGCCGACGGGCAATTCGGCGACGATGGATTTCATCGCGCGCTTGAGGTCTTCCCCGAGCTTGATGATGTTGGCGCCCTCCTGCATCGAGACGCCGATGCCGAGCGCCGGCCTGCCGTTGCTGCGCACGAGGAAGGCGGGCGGGTCCTCGTAGCCGCGTTTCACGGTGGCGATATCGCCGAGCCGGAACACGTGGCCGTTCGCCTGCACCGGCACCGCGGCGATCGCCTCAACGCCGGAAAAGGCGCCGGTGACGCGCAGATGGATGCGGTCGGCCGATGTGTCGACCGACCCTCCCGACGTCACGGCGTTCTGCTTCGCGACGCTGTCAAAAATCTGCTGCGGCGTGATGCCGAGCGTCGCGAGCTTGGCGTGGCTGAACTCGATGTAGATGCGCTGCGGCTGCTCACCGATGATGTCGGCCTTGTTGACGTTCGGCACGCGCAGCAGGCGCTGGCGGATATCCTCGGCCCGCGCCTTCAGATCGGCGAAAGTCAGCCCCTCGCCCGTGAGCATGTAAAGCGCCGAGTAGACGTCGCCGAACTCGTCGTTGAAGTGCGGCCCCTGGATGTCCGGCGGCAGATCGCCGCGAATGTCGCCGACCTTCTTGCGCACCTGGTACCAGAGCTGCTTGACCTCGGAGGGCGGCGTCGTGTCGCTCAGGATCACGCGGATAAACGAGACGCCCGGCCGCGAATAGCTTTCGACGCGGTCGATATGCGGCAGTTCCTGCAGCTTCTTCTCGATCTTGTCGGCGACCTGTTTTTCCATTTCCGCCGCGGTCGCGCCGGGCCAGGCAACGTCGACGATCATCACCTTGATCGTGAAGGACGGGTCTTCGGCACGGCCGAGGTTGAGGTAGGAGTAGATACCGGCGCCGGCCAGCATGATTATCATGAACAGGATGAGCGCGCGGTGCGTGATGGCCCAGGCGGACAGGTTGAAGCTTTGCATGACGCCGGTACTCCGTCGGTAGGATCTGTCCTGCTTCGCGGACCGCATGCCCGCAAAACGCGGCTAAGTTATTTGTCTTCGATGCTGCGGACCTTGAGTCCGGGTTCGAGCTTCTGCACGCCGAGCGTCACGACTTTCTCGCCGGCGGAAATACCGCCGGTAATGAGCGCGTCATCCTCGCTGAACGACGCGACAGTCACCGGGCGCAGCATCAGCTCTCCCGAATCGCTGACGACATAGACCGACGCGCCGGAGCCGCGGCTGAGCACCGCCGACAGCGGCACCTTTGCAACCAGTGCCTCGCCCGCCGGCCTGAGCGTGACGGTCGCGGTCATCCCGAGCGCAACGCCGTCGTCGGGATCGAGGATCGTGAAACGTGCCGCATAGGTGCGCGTCGCGGGATCCGCCTGCGGCGACAGCTCGCGCAGCCGCGCGGCGTAGCGGCGGCCGTTGCCTGACCAGAGCGTGACGCTCGCCGTCGCCTCCTGCGCCTTCGCAAGCCAGTTCTCCGGCAGCGCAACCACCGCTTCCTTCTCGCCGCGGTGGGCAAGCTTCACCACCGGCTGACCGACCGCGACCACCTGGCCGGGCTCGGCCAATGTCGCCGTGATCACGCCGTCGGCGTTGGCCTTAAGCTCGGCATATTCCAGCTGATTACGTGCAAGATCGAGCGCACGCCTTGCGCGCGCGAGCCGACTCTCGGCTTCGCCCTTGGCGGCTGTCTTGCGGTCGAAATCGGCGATCGACGCATAGCCGCGCGCCTTCAGCGTCTCGTAGCGCTCGAAATCCGCCGACGTCTGGTTGAGATTCGTGGTCGCTGCGGCGAGCTCGGCTTGCGCGCTTTCGACCTGGAGCCGCAGGTCCTCGGGATCCAGGCGCGCGACTACGTCGCCGGCGTGCACGCGATCACCCATGTTGACCAGGCGTGCGACCATCTTGCCGCCCACGCGGAAGCCGAGATCGGTTTCGTAGCGTGCCCGTACGACGCCGACGAATTCACGTGCCGCGTCTTCCGCCTCGTAGGCGACACGCTGCACCTGTACCGGGCGCTCGGCGCGCGGCGCAGGTGCCGTCTCCGCCTCGCAGCCGGCCAGCAGAAGCATGGTCGCCAGTGCGATCAGGGGTTTGGTGAAATCGCGAGGCTGCAGCATGGCGGAGCTCCATTCACTGACTTGTGATAACTGACGAAATCCATTTTTCGTCACAATTGAGGCGTGCGGGATCTTGATCAGGCAAGACATGGGGTTCAGGTCCGGGGGGTGATGGCGCGGAGCGAGAAGCGGATGCCGGCCCTGGCGGCCGCCTCGACGTCTTCTTCGTCTTCGGCCAGGCACTGGCTGATCAGAACCGGGTGCACGAAAGCGACGACGGACCGCATGAAGAGGCGCGACGTCTCGGCAGGATCGACCTTTTCAAACTCGCCGGCCGCGATGCCATCGCGGATGATGAGCTCAACGACATTGCGGATGACCTCCTTGTGCGCCTGGATGGCATCCCAGCTGTCCTCGATCGCCACCAGCACGATGTCGTTGACGCGCTTGTCGGTGAGCAAATTGGCCTTGTGATAGGCCAGGATCTCGAGGATCAGGCGCTCGATACGCTCGCGGGCGGGACCGCGCGAGCGGCCGATCTCCCAGGCGCGCTCGTCGAGTTCGGCGAGGCAGCGCCGGCAGATCGCTTCAACAATGGCGTTCTTCGAAGGGAAAAACCGGTAGACATTCGCCGGCGACATATCGAGTTCCGCGGCAATGTCGGCGACCGTCGTCTTGGCAAAACCCAACTGACGGAACAGCCGGTCGGCCACATCCATGATGCGGTCGCGGGTATCGTCCGGCTTGGTCTTCGGCAGCGCATTCATGGCCGGTGTCCCGGGCTTTCTGACGACTGATGATTTTTATAATTCATCAGTCACAGGTTGTCAACCAGGACTTTCCGGCCGCCGACCCTAGTCGTAGCGGAATTCATCGGGCAGGCGCCTGTAGCTGTGCACGCGCTTGGGATAGTTGCTCCGCTGCGACCGCGTGACCCCGGGCGGGCGCGTGCCGCTCGGCGGTTTGCCGAAGCTGTCGCCGGTCGACGGTGCATTTGGCCCATAGTTCGGCATGCTTTGCGCGAACGAAAAAGTCGTCGCGCTTAGAAGCAGCGCCAAAGCCGAAAGAAGCGTCCTGATAGCCATGGTTCCATTCTCCGGTGCGGATCCCTCTATTGAGAGTCGTCAGGACGCCATCCGGTTCAAACGCGACGGTTGCGCGCCTGCGGGAGTTTCAACGGTCTAGCCCCTGAGGCCTGCCAGCTGCAGCCCTTTCAGAAAGCGCGAGCGATCGGAAGCGGCGGCGAAGACGGTGGTGCGTGCAACGTGATCGGCCGACAGATCGGACTGAAGCCTGAGCGTGCGCGCCAGAGACTCGCGCGCTTCATCAAATCTGCCGAGCAGTCCCAATGAGACAGTCATCAGCCGCCACGCGCCGGCATGCTTCGGATGCCGGGCAACCACTGCGTGGCAAACCGCAACCGCTTCCTCGTATCGTTCGAGCGCGAAAAGGGCCATGTAGCGCACGACGGCTGCATATACCGACAGGAAAGGATCGAACGCGCTGATGCGCCGGGCCCGCTCCACTGCCTGCAAGCCGCGTTCGGGTTCGCCGCCGCAGGCGAGCGCGTAACCAAGGCCGGCATAGCCCAGCGCAAAGCCGGGACTGAGGTCGACGGACCGCGACAGATGGCTGACCGCCTCCTCGGGCCGGCGCCGACGTGCGTGACCGAGGCCGAGCACCAGGTGACCCCAGTGATCCTCGGCGTTGAGCGACAGCGCTTTGGCGCCGGATTCGAGAGCCTTCTCGGTCATCTCGTTGATCGGCGTGCACGATTCCAGATTGAACATGTTCACATGCGTCCACCCCAACAGCGCGTGCGCGCGGGCGCGCTCCTGCCGCGATTCGAGCGTCGAGGCCTGCTGCAGCAGAGACTGCGCGGCCTGCTGTTCACGCGCGTCCATCCGCCACATGTGCGGGAGGGCCTGGGTCACGAGATCCCGTGCGTCCTTCGTCCCGCACGGCTGGCGCCGCAGCCGCATCGCTTCCGCCAGGATAACCTGTGATCCGACCGAATCGGCAATCCGGTCGGTGATCGCATCCTGGCGATCGAAAATCTCGGCAAGCTTCACATCGTGCCGATCGGCCCAGAGATGCACGCGCCGCGTCGCATCGACGAGCTGCGCGGTGATGCGGATGCGGCCGGCTGCCTTGCGCACGCTGCCCTCGAGCACGTAGCGGGTGCCCAGTTCGCATGCGAGCCGGCGGACGTCGACTGTTCCGCCTTTGCAGGCAAAGGTGGAATTGCGGTCGACGACCGAGAACCACTGCTGGCGCGACAGGCCGTTGATCACGTCCTCGGTGATGCCGTCCGCAAGAATTTCCTGTTCGGGGTCGCCGCTGATGTTGTGGAACGGCAGCACGGCAATTGCGGCTTTCCCGGATGCAACGGGTGCAGGTGCGTCCGACCGGACCGCGGCGGGCGGGCGGGCGGGCGCTTCGACCTTCGCGACGAAGCGAAAGCCGCGCCGGTTGAGAGTCCGGATGACCTTCTGGTCGTTGCCGTTGTCACCCACGGCGCGCCTTGCGGCACTGACGCGGGAACTCAGGGCCGCATCCGAAATGGCACGGCCGTTCCACACCACGGCGACCAACTCGTCTTTGGTGACGATTCGGCTGTGGTTGCGGACGAGATGAACGAGCAGATCGAAGACCTGGGGCTCGACGGGCACAGGCACGCCATCGCACCGCAGCTCATGCCGCGCGAGATCGATTTCGAAATTTGCAAAACGGAAATCCAAGACGATCCTCGCATGAGATTGCACCCCGCGCAGCCGCGCCGGCCTTATCATCCGGTGGATCCGTCGAGTGTGACGGACATCACACTTGTCCGGTTCTTGTGCGGCCGGGTCGATGCAGAAAAAGAGGGCCGCCAAGTCATGGCGGCCCCATGGCAGTCAGGCTTGCTCGGGAGGGAATGATTTAGCTCTGACTGCCAATTCCGAAATCGTAGGGAGCGGCCACGGGAGCCGGGGCCGGGACGTAGGCCCTTGCATCGAAGGCATGGTGTGCATCGACGCGCTTGCCCGCATAGCGGGCCGTCGAGTGCGTGCCAGACGCAGACGAGACGTATTCAAGATCGTTCTCGTACGCAAATGCAGGCGCGACGGCCGACAGGGCAATGGCTGATGCAAAGGCGATCGTAGTGACTTTCACGGTTGAACTCCGTTGTGTTTGGGCAAGACGAAAATCTTGCGGGCGCGGCTTGTCGCGCAAACTCGCGGCGCACGCAAGACATAACGCATCACAAAATCCCTTTTTCCGTTCACACAAATGTCATGCCGCGCAAAAAGTTTCGTCGTGTCGCGCCGTCATGCGCGCAAAACATTTTTGCCATGCGTTCAGCGCGCGCGAACTCGCAGTGACGGCGGTTTCCATTCATGCGGATGATCGCGTCGATCAATCGACGTGAATCGTCCATCGATGCGAGTTCGATTTTGATTCGATCCGGTTGTCAGAGATAACTCCACCACCATTCGGTACGGCGGCGCTTGATGCCGGCGAACCAACTGCAGAGCGGGTGGAGCACGACGACCACCGATAGCCATACTGCATAGACGCCGGCAAGACTCAGCCCGAATGCGGCGGGCCTGTTCCGGGCCGGCGGGCCGAGCAACATGCCGGCGTCGCCGATCGTCGCCCAGGCGAAGACAATCGCGAGAGCGTGCAGCAGAAAAATGTGCAGGACGTAATAGAAGAACGGCACGCGCCCGAAGGTTGCGATCCACCGCGCAACCGGGCCGCGGACCCACTCGAAGCCCGCCACCAACATCAATGCCGGCCCGAGTGTCATGCCGAGGTAGAGCAGCGACGGCGGATATTTCTCGCAATTGATGAAGGAGAGCACGGTCGCAAGCGGCGTGGTCTGCGCGGTCCACGGCGCCGGGTCGCCGTAGAGGTTGCTGGCGCGCAGCGCGACAAAGCCTGCGGTCACCGCCGCTCCGAGCAGGAAGAGCTGCCGCGCACGCGTTGCAGGTTCCTGCAGGAACACAGGTGCCAGCGCAAAACCCGCCGCCATCACGCCGACCCAGGGGATCAGCGGATAGAGCACGAAGAACTTGACCCCCGGCGCGATATCGAATGTCCCCGGCTGGTGCAGGATATTCCACAACGGTGCGGCGACCCCGAGCTGCTCGGCCCTGAGCGTGTCGAGCGCGTTGTGGCCCACGATCATGGCGAGCCCGATTGCGCCGATTGCGCGGCGCGGCAGATGCACGAAGGCCGCCAGCGCGACCATCGACACGCCGATCGCGGAAATGACCTGGGCGACGAACAGATTGAAATGCAAGTCGAAAGTCCAGCCCAGCCGCACGAGCGTGAACTCGATCGCCACCAGCCAGATGCCGCGCGTGAGCAGAAACCGGCTGACGTCGGAGGTCGTGCGCCCCTGCATGCCGTAGAGGTACGCGGAAATTCCCGCCAGGAAGATGAACGTGGGGGCGCAGAAATGCGTCACCCAGCGCGTGATGAACAGCGCCGGCTCGGCGACGTCGCGCGGGTTGAATCCGCCATTGGCAAAGAAATCGCGTGTATGGTCGAGCGCCATGACGACCATCACAAGGCCGCGCAGGGTGTCGATGGATTCAAGGCGCGGGCGCGGGAGCGCCACGGCCGCTGGTGTCAAAGACGTTTCAGATGCCGAAGCGGTTGGCAACGCAGCCCGCCGCGAGGCATCAAATGCGACAGTCATCACAAATTTTCCGTAGACGATATTTCAGGTCGGGCTGCGCATGTGGTGCACCGCAGCACCGTTCTCAAGAGGCGAGCGCATCACAACATTCCGGTTTGCAATCACGGAAATGTCAGCCCGAAGCTGCATGAGCGGAGCGCTCACGTGTTGATTTCACAAATCTCGCTGATGGAAATCATCAGCGGCAGCGATGGAAGCGAAACGAGCGCGGCCGCGCACTCTACTCGGCGGCAGAACTGACGGCGCCTGCCAGCGACCCATTTGCATCCGGCACGGCTTTGAACGGCGGCGGAACGCCAACCCTCTGCGAAACCGGCAATGGCTTGGATTCAAGCTGACCGCTCACGAAAACCAGCACTCCAAAAAGCAAAGTCCCTACAACGAGGACGTAGGGCAGAATCGGCATTCGCATCAACTTCTCCAAATCGATTTTTTTGGGATGCGGGGAGGTACCATTTGCACGGCCCGTTGGATAGGGCATGCGTAAGTTGAGCAGCCATGCCCTGCCGGTATGGTTACGCGGCGCAGCCCACGCTCCCGCTGACTCCGATTTCAGTCGGGCGGGGCTTTGCCTGTTTCATCATAAATCTCCCTGCCCCGGAGCTCCTACCCCCCTGCCCCTTCAGCGCAGTTACATTCAGTCGAACTTGGCCGGCGACGAGAAGGGCCGCGTTGCGTCGACCACGAACATGACGAGTTGATCGAGGTCGGCGCTGCCGCTGCTGGCAACCTCCATCGGCGTATCCGCGCCATGGCCCGGCACCGACTGGCCGACCTCGACATGCATCGTTCCGTGCGGCGTGCGCTGGCTCATGCGGCCCGCGAGCACATAGAACGCCTCCGACCCCGGATGGCTGTGCACGGACGTCTTGGCGCCGGACGGGCCCCTGGCGCGGTTGATGCGCAACAGATATTCCGGCGCGGTCAGCGGCGGGATCGGCCCGACCTCGGTCACCTTGCTGCCGCCTGCCGTGCTTCCGCCTTTCGGCCCCAGCGTGAACAGCCACACTTTGCCGGCGACCTCGGCGGCAAGCGATGTCGGACCGGCAGCAGCCTTCGCCGCCGCGAGCGTTCCGAAATTCTCGATGCGCCAGTACAGCGGTCCCGGCGGCAACTGCTTGACTTTCACTTCGGTGACGGGTTCGACGACAAGCTTGCTTTGCGCCGCCGCGGTCGAGGGAGCCGACGCAATAGCAAAAAGCGATAACGCCAGCGCGAAGGCAGTTCCGGCATTCCGTGTCATTGACTGCATGGTCGTGGTCCATGTGGAAAATTCGGCTGGCCCGACCTTTCCCGCGCTGCGGGACCGCCGACTATGCGATTTCCGCCGGCGCTATGCAGAAACCGCAGGAAACGTGGTAGTCTTAACGTTGGGGCAGCGACGAATGGTCGATGAAGAAAGTTGACGCGCCAAAGCCCGACGCCAGCCAGCTGGCGGAAGGCCTGACCCCGGCGGCTCTGCCTGCCGACCTTGTCCGCGCGCTCGACTGGCTGCGCAGTCATCTTTCGGATCCTGTCGACCTCGACCTGCTCGCCTCGGTCGCCGGCGTGCGCCCGCGCACCCTCGAGAGCCACTTCAGGACATTCCTCGGCACGACCCCGCTCGGCTGGCTGCGTCAGACGCGTCTTGCCAATGCCCGGCGCGCACTCGAGAGAGGCGGCCCCGATGCGACGGTGACTCAGATCGCGCTGGCCAGCGGCTTCGGACAGCTCGGCCGCTTCGCGGCCGAGTATCGTGCGTTGTTCGGGGAAACGCCGTCGGCAACCCTGCGGCGCAACCGGTCCCCTGACGAAGGCGGCGACGAACCCATCGATGACGAAGCCTTTCGCCTCACCTGGCAGGCCATTCCCAGCGTGTTCGCGATTGCTCCCCGCGAGTGCTCGGAAGCGATCACAACACTTGAAAGCGCGCAACAGCTGGCGCCCGGTTATGGATTGCCGGTTGCGCTCACGGCATGGTGTCTCGGCCAACGCGCCGCGCATGGCTTCAGCTCGATCCCCGAACAGGACCGCACCAAGGCGCTGCAACTGGTTGCCCGCGTGCGGACGCTCGCACCTGACGACGCGTTGACACTGACGTTGGCGAGCGGGGCCCTGACGCTTGCACACCGTCTCGATGACGCGGACCGGATGCTGGAGCGCGCGCTGGCACTCGATCCGTGGCTGCCCTACGCCTGGATTCGCCGCGGCTGGGCATCCACCTATGTCGGCGATCCGGGGGCCGCCTTCCGCGAACTGAGCATTGCGCTGCGTCTCGCGCCGGTCGGGCCGATGCGGCAGATCGCCTTCATCGGAATAGGCTGTGCGCATTTTGCCTGCGAGCGCTACGAGCGCGCGGCACGCTGGGTGCAGAGCGGGACTGAATCTTTTCCCGGTGCGATATGGGCGGACCGCATATCCGTTGCGTCCGCGGTCCATGCCGGGACCAAAGCCGAAGCGCGTCGCATTGCGCGGCGGCTCATGCGCGCGGACCCAGACCTGACTGTCGAAAGAGCGAGGAGCGCCTGGCCCTTCCCGCCGGCCTTTATGGTGCGTCTTGCCGACGGCCTCGCAACCGCCGGCGTGCCGCGGAACTAGACGCGGAGCATGCCTGGCCTCAGGGTCGGGACCGAACCGCTTCTCCTAGGACGACGAACCCCATGGAGGCATCGTCGCAAGACTGGACGTCAGATCGGCGGCTCTGACCCGGCCGTCAACGTCACCGTCTTCGTCGATGTCGACGCCGCACCAATCGCCGGAGCGCACAAGAATCCTGACATTGGCATTTTTCGGCACGCGGCTGTCAGGCTTGCAGCCTGTCCCGCCGCCTCCGCCGTCACCCTGGACGACCGGCGTTGAGCGGATCGCGAAGCGGCGTTCGTCGAAAATTTTCCGGTTGCGGGCTTTGTCGACCTCTCCTGCTCCCCACGCGCCGATGCCCGATACACCTGGGTTCTGCAGGTTCGTATCGACGTCGAGGCCGGTTGCGCATTTGCCGGGTGGCCCGAACCAGCGACGGTCGACCTGGTTCTGAAACAGATGCCATTGCCCGCTGTTGTAGAAATCGACGGTTTCCGCATGCGCCCGCGATGCCGATATCCAGTTGTACGCCACGAGCTTTTCCTGCCGGAGCGTACGGTTGACGAACCCGTTGCCGTAAACCCCGATCGCATAATGGCCGCCGACCGTCCGGTTCATGTGGCGGAAGTATTCGAGAACGGCGTCCCACGCGATTTTTGGTCACGTTGAAGTCGACGCCGAAATAGATGGCGGACCCTTCAGGCTGCCCGACCAACTTCGCCTGATCGAGCGCGGCCTTTGCATCGGCGGCGGCTTCCGCCCTTGCCGAGCCGCTATCCTCGAGTCCGCTCATAAATTTCTCGGGAAGATTGTTCCGATACTGGTAGAGCGAGACGATCGAGAGACCGTTTCTGATCAGTATCGTCGGCTCGCGAACGCCGTCGATCATGTTGCCGTCCGAGGCCATGACCTTCTCGCGCAGGCCCGGCTGCGGCTTGCGCGCGAAGAAGCGCACGACGACCTTCACGTTCTGGGCGGCAAGCCTCGAGGCGAACTTCGCGGCGTTGTTCGGCGTGTCGATGATGGCAATGTTTCCCGGATCGTTGGGTTGACCAACCGCCGAATGGCCCGGCACCAAAGCGCTCGCAAGCAGGCCCCTGGTGAATGTTCGTCGCGATACGATCGGCATCGCCCGGTTATGTCCCCAGCTGTCGTCCCCGATGCTCAGCCTTTTTGACGAGCTTTGATCTCGCCATATGTGGCCAGCGCGCGTTCAAATGTATCATTGAAGAGCCACATCGAATCGAGAATTTCGCGCATGGTCGCGGACGTTTTCGCCCGGTCGGCCTTGCCGAAGGCGAACATGCTGTTGTTGCGCAAGTATCCCATGATTCGCGGCTCGGAAATCCTGTAATTGGGCAAATTTCCCGAATTCAGCGCGGCTTTGGCCGGGCTCGGAATGATCTGGATCAGCTCGAAAAACCGCATCTGGTCGATCGGATCCGGCAGAGCCTTCATGATCGCCGGTATTTTCGCGAACAGGTCCGCGTGCGCGTTCATGAGGCCGTTTCGCACGGCGGTCCAGTGATTGTATCGCTGATCCGAATTGCCGACCCGCGCCTCTTCCCTGTCGTCGCGGGCGTTCAGTTTCGGATCAAGCGCCGCGACAGACTTCTTGATGGCCGCCCATTTCTTCCGACCGTTCTTGTCCTCGGACACGCCGGTCTGGAAACTTCCCTTGTAGGCGTTCGATCGCGCATTGCCGATGTTCTGGTTGCCGTCCGTTTCGGCAAAGAAGACGGCAAGGCTGATGCGGCCCGCGACTTCGGCATGCGCGGCATCGAGGCCCTTGACCCGCGCGATGACGGTGCCGAGATCGACGACGTCCTTAAACGGCGTCTCGGATTTCTGCGCATTGGCGGGCGGCGCCTGCATGACCGCGAACAGCGCCTTGTACTCATCAATCAGCGGCTCATTGTCGGCATCGAAATAGGCCGGAGGTATTCTGTACTTGTTCGGCCTTCCGATTTTCGACGGCAGCACGTCGGTGAGGTCCTTGTACGCGCCCATCATCTCGACGCGCGCAAGATAGAGCGCCTGCCCCGGCTTGTCGGGCAGTGCCTGCTTCGCGTTGATCTGTGCGCGGCGTTCGGCGAGGATCGCTTTGAACTCCTGCACGGACTTGTTGTACGCGTTGAGCGCGTCCATCTGCGCCGGCGTGAACGCGACAGGCTGACCGAGGGCACCGGACATCAAGCCCGGAGCGCCGTTATCGGGCCTGAGCGCGGCCAGCCATGCGAGGCCGCACAGCCCAATGACCGTCAACAGACGATGATGAGTCACACCACGCACGCTCCGTATTCGGCTCAGGCATCCCGGCAACGTCACTGATCGTCACATGATAAGTGACGCAGTCGACCGCAGCAATTCGGCGATTCGCGTGCCGAATCCTGCCGCATTTCAGCACGTACAACTGGCCAAGATGTATTTTCTGACGATCGATCCTCGGTCAGACGCGGCTGGGCCGGCCATACCCGGTCGCAACGGTGCTCGTCACGCGCGCGGGCCACAATTTCAAGACGTCTCCGGAAACACACATGAACCCTTTTCGCAAAGTTTTCTCGTCACGCTTGTTTATCTCTTCCGTTTTCCTCCGAACAGAGGACGACGGGCAATGAAAAAGCTGTCATTCGCTGTTCGATGCCATCAATTCCCTCATTCGCGGGCGCGAAGTACCTGTGACTACTTCGCTGACATGTCGTCAGCGGCAAGCGTCTTCGACGACCGAGATAATGGCTTTCGAGTTCGAGACAGGAACGCGGCTGATGAAAAAGGCAATTTTTACACTGACTTTCGTTGCGTCACTTGTGGCCGGAATCATGGTGCTAGCCACGGCAGGGGACGCGTTGGCGAACGCAAACGAAAACCTATTCGACCGGCAACCCGGCACTCTACGTCACGTCCCAAGCGATCGGGCGTGGGTACGCGAAGTGCACAATGACCGCGGCCGAGTTTCTGGAGAAAAAAACAAGGACAATGATCGGGACAGGCACAAAAGCAAAAAGTCGAAAAAGAAAAGGGACAAACATAAAGGCCGCGATACGTATAAAGACAGTGCATGCGGCGGCAAGAAGAAATGCCCTCCTCAAACAGGCGTTATAAAAAAGCCCGTGCAGGGGACCCCACCGATCAGTTCGGGCGGCGGCGACAAAAATGGTGGCAGCACCGGCGGCACTCCGACTATGACCGATCCCGGCTACGGCCAGTTGCCAAAAGGCGGCTCACCTGGGGCTGGCTCGCCGGGCGGGCCGTCGAGGGATCCTGTCGATCGCGGATCTGGGGCGACGATAAAGCAAAAGTGAAAGGTGATAGCGACCTGCGTGCGGTGATAAGAGGCTCGTACCGCTAGTTGGATCCGATGCCGGCGAGCCGCCGGGCACGCCGGATCAGGAGCAGAGCCCCCGCAATCGCGGAGCCGATGACGATGATCAATGCGGGTCCGGGCTCAATGGTCCGCTCCCGCCAGGGACCCGCCTGAAATATCATATGGAGCCACAACAGACCGGCGGCGATCACAAAAATGCTTGCCTGCAGATAGTGATCGACACGCTCGCATTGCGGAGTGCGCCTTTCGACCGACCGCCCTGCAAGATAAAGTCCCAGTCCGGCAAGAAGGGTCGTCATCGCGATTGCCGACGCGATGCCCACCAAGGATATGACCTTGCAGAGCGCGATGCCCGGCACCAGGAATGCGAGAACGATCACGGCCAGTGCAATGGCACCGGACTGCCACCGAAATCTGATCGCCGGGCGCATGTCCGTCTCTCCGGGCCGAGGCTTTGCAATAGCGATCGTAGCTTCAACGCATTAACCCAAGCCTCAAAGGCATCGGCGCATTTAAGCCATCGCATTAATGTCCGCTTAGTTTAAGCGCTTGCGCGGCCGACGGACGTCGACGCGACCGCGGGGCTCGAGGCCATTCGTCCTCAGGCTTATCGGCGCAGTCCGCCGATGCTGGTGCCGCTGGAGCCGCTGATGGACGTCGCGCTGGACCCGGTGATCGATGTGCCTGTCGAGCCGACTACCGGCGTGCTGGGTGCCACCGCCGCGTTGCTGGGCACCGTGCCGCCGATGGAGGTGCCAGGTGGGCTGCTGCGGCGTAACGGGGCCGGCCGCGGCATTGCAAACGGATCGGATGGCTGAATGTCCGGGCGGGCCACGGCCTTGCCGCGCGCGTGATCCTTTTTTGCCAGGCACTGCCGGATGAACCTGCTTCTCTTCTTGCCGACATAATGCTGACGCGCGGCATCCTGCTCGCAGGCTTTGCTCGCGGCAGCAGCGCTGTCTGCCTCAGCCGCGAGTACCGTTGGTGACGACAAACCGATAGCCGCGCCACCCAGCAAAAGAGCCGACATCAGCAAGAATGCTTTCGACATGTTGGAACTCCGCCGTGCAGGGTTCACTCGGTGCACCACCTAAGTATGCCGTCGGATGTCCGTTCTCCATGGGCCGATCTGTCATGCGTGTCATGCCCAGGCCTGCGCCGGCCGGCTGCGCTACCTGGCCAATCGCCTTGCTGCAAAAGCGGCCCCGGGGCGAAGCGCTTCAGGCCATTCGAGCCTTCAGGTAGGGCCGTACCTCCGTAATTCTCCCTACGGACATCATCTGAATTTTTCGCTGTCGCCCAAGGTGTTAGCCATTGCGGAGCGTTCAGGTTCGCAAAACGTCGAGGTCGTCCATGACACAGGTCTATGTCGCCTGCTCCAGCGCCGTGCATCAGGCCTGGCACGATTTCATCGATACTTTGTTCGATCCCTACCGGCCCGAGCTTCACTACATGCGCGGTCCCGGCCCGAAGTGGCGGGCGAAGAACGAAGGCGCGGTCGCGCAGCAATAGGGCCTGACATCCTCGCACCTCTGCAGATTGCCCGGGCCGCAGTCCATTGACGCTGCCCGGTGGTGACCGCATCCTCGCGCGGGGGCGTAAGAATGACGATCGGCTCAGTGCTGAAAATCGGCCTCGGCATCGTCTGCTTCGGGTTCGGCGCGGCGTGCTTGATTGCGGCCCTCAGCATCCTACCTTTCATTTCACTGTCTGATGCCGCAATCCCCGGAGCGTTCATGGCGCTCGCGGTCATATTCCTGTCGATCACCTATTTGCTGCTGCGACGGGTACGCTGGCACATCGATCAATCAAGGTGACGTGGCGTCGGAGTAATTGTGACCTCTATTCGATCACCGCATCGGCCGTCGTGAGCAGATTGGGCGGTACGGTAAGACCGAGTGCCTTGGCGGTCCCGAGATTGATCGCCAGCTCGTACTTGGTCGGTGCCTGCACCGGAATGTCGGCTGGCTTCTCGCCTTTGAGGATGCGGTCGACATACCCGGCGGCGCGCCGGAACTGATCAACCAGATCAGGTCCGTAGGAGATGAGACCCCCGGCAGTGACGAACTCCCGGTCGAAATAAATCGCCGGCAGCCGGTATTCCGCTGCAAGCTTGATGATGCGATCACGATGAATGTAAGCCAGCCCGCTCGCAGCAAGGATGAGACCACCATTTGAGGAACTCGCGAAGGCCGTAACCGCGCGCTCGATTCCGGCGGCATCGCGCAAGTTTACGTGAATAATCTCGACCCTGAGCGCCGGTGCCACGGCCTGGATCACTCCGAGCTGGGCGACACCCGTAGGAGTGCCCGCATCCCGAAGCACTGCTGCCCGCGTCAGACCCGGCACGAGCTGCTTCAGCAATTCCAACCATTTTCCGCTGATCGCATATTCGAATGCCATGAAACCGGTAACGTTGCCACCCGGCCGCGCCAGACTGTCCACGAAGCCGGCGCCGACGGGATCGGCAACCACTGCGAACACGATCGGCACCGTACGGGTCGCCCGCAGCAGCGGCCCCACGCTTGATGCGCCGGGAGCAAAGATGACATCGGGCGCGGACGCAGCCAGCTCGGTCGCATTCTTGCGCACGGCATCGGGATTTGCAGTCGCCCAGCGGATGTCGATCTGCAAGTTCTCGCCGGTTTTCCACCCCGATTGCGCCAGTCCTTCCCGGAAGGCGCCAAGCCAGACCTGATAGTGGGTATCGTCCGCGGTCGCGGGCAGCAGCACGCCAATGCGGCGCATCCGTTCGCCTTGTTGCGCGTATCCCGCGAGCGGGCCCGCAGCCACCGCAGCGCCAAACACAACGATAAATTCGCGCCGTCTCATTTGCCCGCCCCCAAGGCCAGGACATGGACTTCGTGCAGATCGATGCTAGCCCCTGGGCTGATCCCGGTGAAGCAGCCCGATTTCCGTCTTGGAAAGCGCATGTTTTCAGGGGGAACCAAACAGGCGTGCTCAATGTTTCAGCGCTATGATCGAAGCGGCCATGTACATCGGCATCGGCCTGCTGGCGGGCTGCCTGATCGCGGTGAGCGTCGTGCCTCTTGTCCACGAGCGCGCCGTGCGGCTGACCGCCAGGAAGTTTGAGGCGGTTCTCCCACATTCGATTACCGAAATTCAGGCAGACAAAGATCTGCTGCGTGCGGACTTTGCGATGTCGACGCGGCGCATGGAAATAGCAGTCGAGCAGCTGAGAACCCGCGCCGCCAGCCAGCTCGCCGAACTGGGCCGGAAGGCCGATATCATCAACCGGCTCAAGGCCCAGCGTGACAACCTGAAGGTCGAACTGATCTGTGCCCAGGCAGAAACTGCAGCGCTCAAAAGGCAGCTTGCCGGACCGCGCAGGCCGGCGGAGCCGAAGTCAGACGTTCGCACGCTCTTGCGCCGATGGATGCCGCACAGTGTCTATCACTGATCAGGCGGCCGCATCCTCGTGGATGTCCTGCACCTTTTTCTTTGGCGGCGGCAATGACACGGTGTCGTCGAAGATGGACCGGATGAGCGAATTTTCCGTCAGATACCTGTGGTATTGCGCTACGACGGCTTTTGCCTCGTTGAGCGTCGCGAGCCGCCACTGAATTTCGAGATTTTCGTTTCCGGTAATGCTCTCGACAATCCGGCGTTCTTCGACGAGGAGCTTGAATTCGCTCGGCTGATCGGGATCGTCCACGTTGCCGTTCAGACGTGTCGCGAAATCTATACGCCCGGTGGCCACCCAGTCCCGTTTCACGACGCCTTGCGACGGCGACTTTTTCCAGCTTTTCCAGGAATCGGAATTGGTCATAAATGTCAGCACGTGAGCCATGGCTGCACCCTTTCCCCTGACGATGGATCCGGATGTTGCGGAAGTCCCGGTTCTCGTAACGCAAGACGAAGCGGTATGGTTTCAATGCGTCCCTGACGCTCTCGGCTGGGCGGTAACGGGGGATGGGAAACGCCAGGACAGCGCTTATTCGATGAGCTCGTCAGCACGCGTGACGATCGACGGCGGCAAGGAAAGTCCGAGGGACTTCGCAGTCCTGATATTGATGACCAGCTCGAACTTCACGGGTTGTTCGATCGGCAACTCGGCGGGCTTTGTCCCGCTCAGCACTTTTTGCACATAGCCCGCCAGGCGCCTGGCCTCGAAAGTTCGATTTGGCCCGTATGACAACAATGCGCCGCTGGCGGTGAACTCCCGCCACGCGGCAATAACCGGCAAACCCTTTTCTTGCCCGTATTGGGCAAACCTTGGCGCCAGAAAGTTCGTCAATCGCGAAGCAACGATGAACAGGCTGTCTGCCTTGTCGGCGCTCGCATTGCGCAGCACCGTATCCAAATCTGTCGCGCTTTTAATGGCATACGGAATCAGTTGAATGCCAAGCGCATCCGCTCCGCGCTTGGCGAAGGTCAACTCGTCATCAAGATGCAGCGGGTTGAAAACCGCAGCCACGCGTTGCGCTGCCGGCGCTACCTCCTTCAGCAATTCTATCCGTTTTGCCGCCATTTCATCGGTAAGAAATGTGACCCCGGTGAAATTCTTTCCCGGCTTGGCGAGAGATGCCGCAATTCCCGTTCGTACCGGATTGTCGCTGACGCCTCCGATCACGGGAATGCCGCCACTCGCCTCGAAGAGCGGCGTGATGACGTCGCCGCCCAGGGCGACCAAAATGTCCGGCTTTTGCGCGGCGAGTTCGGCAGCCAATTCCGCAAGCCGCTCGGATTTGCCATTGGCGTAACGGAAGACAATTTCGACGCTGCGGCCCTCGACCAGCCCGATGAGCGCAAGCGCATCTTTCAATGACTGATCGATCGGGCCCAGGTTCGTGCCGCCGTACACCAGCCAGCCAATTCGTGGCCGGCGCTTCTGCGCGATCGCCGCAAGCGGCCATGCAATCACCGACCCGCCAGCAAGTGAAAGGAAGTCGCGCCGCTTCATTGCCGCCTCGAGACTGAAAAGAGAATCATCGTACCAGTTGGCAGCCCTGCAAGGCTAGGCAATGGCCGCTGTGCGCGCACACGATCTGCGATTCAATCAGCAAATGTCGGCCTGACCGCCGATTCACCGCATCGGCGGAAAGCGTGGGTGAGCGTTGCCCTGATCGCTCACCTTATTGTGACGGTGATTTTCTTCGACACGACGGGCGGGCTGAACGGGTAGTGCTTGGCATCACCCAGAACGAGCTGGAGCGTGTGCTTGCCCGGCGGCAGGTCGATGCGCGCTTCCGTCTGGCCTGCACCGAAGTGGAGGTGGTTCTTGTCCTGCGGTATCGGCTCGTTCGGCTCCAGAGGCGACTTCACATCGATGAGCAGATGATGGTGGCCGCTGTTGTCAAAATCGTCTCCGGCGTGGGTGACCCCCATGTTGCGCAGACCGAAGCGGCACCAGAACGTGCCCTTGATGACCGTGCCGTCCTGCGGCCACACGAAATAGAGATAGGCGTCCTTGTGCGCCGGCCTTCCCTGGGCATGGGACACTGCCGGCAGCAGCAGCAGCACCACTGACAGCACTGCGGTTCGTGTGATGTGCATGACATGCCTTCTCAAGGTGAGCGGACGACGCGAAACCCGTGCGTCGGATAACGGACGTTCGTATCGTAGTGGTCGCGGCTCGCCGGCCGGGCATAACTCAAGTCATTCCTCCACGAGCCCGAGCGGATCACGCGCGAGGAGCACTCGCTGTCGAGCCAGGCGGAACCGTCGGTGGGAGCCGAGTGATAGGTTTTGTGCCAGCAGTCGCTGACCCACTGGCCAACGCCGCCGCCCATGTCATACAGACCGAATGGATTGGGCTTGACGCTGCCGACCTTCAGCGGCTGCGTCGCATCGTGGCTCTCGTCGCATCCCTTGCAGTTGGCCACGCCGGCCGCCGGCTGGTCGCCCCACCAGAATTTGGTCTGCGTCCCCGCGCGCGCGGCGTATTCCCATTCGGCCTCGCTCGGAAGGCGGTATTGCTTTTGCGTAATGCGCGAAAGCCACTCGGTGAACTGTTGCGCGTCGTTCCAGCTCACGTTGGTGACGGGCGCATCGCCCTCGCCCGTTGCCTTGTAGGCGCACGCGTTGGCAGCGACGCACTGATTCCACTCGCGGACCGTCACCGGGAACTTGCCGATGGCAAAGGGTTTGACTTTCACCTGATGGATCGGCTTCTCGGACGGATCGTCATTGCTGCCCATCGCGAAGGTGCCGCCGGGAAGCGTCACCATTTCCGGTTCGCTGACCGCCTGCACCTCGGGCGTCTGTGCCGAAGGAGCCGTGGCGGTTTGCGGCGCAGCCGTAGCAGGTGACGGCCGCGTCTCCGCATTGGACGCCGGCGGCGCGACCGCCGTGACATAGTCTTTGTCTCTGGCCGCGCCGGCCGTCTGCGCCGGAGGGGGCCCCGCGGCGAGATGCTTCGGCTGCCAGACGAAGACATACCAGGTTGCAGCGGCGGCGGCCGCGCCTACGATCAGGCTCACGCTCAGGATGACGGCGAGCGCAAGTCCAGGCATGGGGCGCGCCTTGATGACGGCGGCGGGATCCGGCAGCACCCTGTAGACCCTGATGGGATCGGTGATGTTCTTGACCTGGCGATCGCCGAGCGACTGATAACCGCAAACCAGTTTGTGTTTGACCTGTTCGTAGACTCCGCCAGAAATGTAGAGGTCTCCCGGGTTGGCAATGCCCTCGAGCCGCGCGGCGATGTTGACGCCGTCGCCGTAGATATCGTCGGGTTCGACGATGACGTCGCCGAGGTTGATGCCGATGCGGTACTGGATCCACTGTTCCCGCGGCAGCGCCGCGTTGCGCCCGACCATGCTCTGCTGGATGACGATGGCGCAGCGCACGGCCTCGACAGGGCTGTCGAACATGGCGAAAAAGCCGTCGCCCGTGCTCTTGACGAGCCGTCCGTGATGCTCGGCGATCGTGGGCTCGATGAGCTCGCGCCGGTGGCGCTTGACGCGCGCGTGCGTCCCCTCCTCGTCGATCGTCATGAGGCGGCTGTAGCCGGAGATGTCGGCGGCCAGAATCGCCGCGAGACGCCGTGGCGATCCGTCAGCCGGATAGGACCCATCTCTCCCCTGGCGGATGTGATGGATCTCGCCCGACATTTGCCAGCTCCTTCCACCCCCCGGAATTTTCAGGCGTCGCGAGCAGGATCGGCCACGCACAAAGCCAATCGCGCGCAATCTTAGGTCTCACCCCCGCCATTGTCACGTGACGTAGCTCACCCTGCCGGATGCTCGATGCTCGATGCTCGACGGCCGGCGACGCGCGATCGCCCGCGACGAACCGCAAGCATGTGGAGCGCGCGGTGCGTTCACCGGTAACCGGATAAGGGAACGGTGAGGCTGATGTGCACGCCCGATGTCGACGCGTCGACGACGATCCTGCGATAGAGATGCCATGTCGTGTGGCCGAGGACCGGCAGCACGACCAGAAGGCCGAGAAAAAACGGCAGGCATGCGACCACCAGCAGCAGCACGACGATGATCGCCCAGCCGATCGCCACCACGGGGCTCGCGATCACCGCGCGAACGCTCGTGAGCATCGCCGTCACGACGTCGATGTCGCGATCGAGCAGCAAAGGGAACGACACAAAGGTGAGCGCGAACAACGCAACGGATAAAACGGCGCCGACAGCATGCCCCAGGACCAGAAACAGAAGGCCGTTGGAGGCCATCGTCAGCGCGACGAGGAAATCGTCGAGCGTCGGAAACGCATGCGTCCCGAGAAACAGCACGACCAGCGCGCGGACCAGGCAGATCCAGGCGATGAAAAACAGCACGGTGACGACGCCCATCCAGGCGAGCCGGCTGTTGCGCCGCTGGAAGACGGCGCCGAGCACGGCACCCCACGACAGGGCAAGCCCCGCTTCCAGGCGGCGGCTGACTTCATAGAGTCCGACCGCGGCGAAGGGACCGATCAGCGCGAAGGCGGCGGCGAGCGGATAGGCGAGATAGCCGAGACCGAGCGCAGCCGCACCGAGCACGACAACGATGCCGCCCGCCGCATAGAACGCGCCGAACGCGAGACCGTAGCCCGGCGCCGCGCGGAAATCGCGCAGGCCCTGCGCCCACGCCTCGTTGACGTCAGCAATGCCGACGGCGCGCACGGTCGGGTAAGTCCGGTGCTGCTCGCTCATTGTCGTCTTTCACCTCGCGGATGAAAGTCTGCCCGGCTGCGAGACACGGCCCTTGCCAGTCTACACCCGCAGCGGCCGGAGTCGGATGCAAACGCTGTCACGATTTGAGCGAAAGGTATTCCGATCGGGGTGAAGCCGCGTGCGCGCGCCGCCGCCGTGCCGCCCGGACGCCGATCCGCCGGTGCCGGCGGCTGCCAATTTGCCGATGCCCGGACGCGCGTCGTGGCCGCACGGCATGGACGGGGAGAGCGCGGCGCCGACGCGCCGCGTTATTCCCCGACGTCGGCGGACGGAATGCGCGCTTCGTGAAAGCGACGCTCGTACATCGCATAGGCTTCGCGCACGAGGATGTGCGTTGCCACCTCGTTTTCGGTGCGCCCGAGTTTTCCGAGCGTCGCCAGCAGAGCCAGGTAATTGAACGTTTCCAGCGGCAGCGTGAGACTGAGTGCTCGCGCTTCCGAACGGTTTTCAGGACGGGCCATTACGTTACGCCTCTCACTACCCCTCTTGTTTTATAACCGCGTTATTATGGCATTATAACCCTTGCCGCGCGAATCGAATCATGAAACGCTTTGATTCGGCGATGGATTTCGGTCGGCGGGGCGTTCCCGAATTGTGAGACAAAAAGGCGTGCGGGACCGCGAAACCGGTTCTCTGCGGCCCAATGCGGGACGTAACGCCGGCCAGCCGTGACGGGTTGTTGCAGTCCGATCGCGCGATGCGGGTCGATGCCGGGCGGCGTTGCGTTTGAACGGCATCGATGGGCGCGGCCAGCCGCAGGAACCCGGCATTCGCTGAGCGAGCGCTCCCGCGAGCGGCGTTCGACCTCGCCCTGCCCGCGGCCCAGCCCGGCCGCGTCAACTGGTCACGAGGCCAAACATGACCATCGAAACACCCGGGAAGAATTCCCGCGAAACCTGGACCGCCGAGCGCATCGCGCAGCTCAGGAGCGGCGTCAGCGCCGGCCTCACCTGCGCACAGATCGCCGACGCGATCGGCGTCTCACGCAACGCCGTCATCGGCAAGCTCAACCGCCTCGGTCTGTCGCGTGGGCGAAGCCCCGCGGCACCGCGGCCGCGCAACGGCGGTTCGCTCCGGCGGCCGCAGGTGCTGACGCAGCGACTGATGCTCAAGGCGATTTTCGCATCCGCGCCCGTTGCCGACGATGTCGTCAGCGCCGAGCCCTGCTCGCTGCTCAACCTTGCGCCGCGCAAATGCCGCTGGCCGATCGGCGGCGCCGCTGCCGCCGGTTTCACGTTCTGCGGCAATGCCACGGTCGATGGAATGTCGTACTGCGCCGGCCACGCGCGCATGGCCTATCGCGGATCATCCGGGCGACCCCAGGAGGCTTCAAGAGCCGCAAGCTGATGGCACGCGGCGGCCCAACGCACCTGGTGCGAGGCACAGCAGCCGCCGCGCTTCGCGCGAACGGTTAACCATGTTGCGCGTAACTTCCGGCGACGGTACCTGCCTGCCGTCGCCGTTCGTTGCGCGTCATTTACATCACCGGCCGATCGGCTCCTGCAGGTGGACGGAGCTCTGCCCCGACAGATTGGATGCGGCTGCTTCTCATCGGCACTTTGTGCGCAATCCTGCTCGGCTGCAGTTGCCCCATGCCGCGCCAGGAAGTGTTCCTGTCGCGCGAGGCCGTCCCGACGGAACCTGCCGCCAATCCGCCGAAAGCAAGGCCGGCACAGTTCAGGCACGCAACCGCCAAAGCGAAACCCGGGGCGAAACCAAGGACAAAATCCGGAGCGTCTGCAAGCACGGCCGCGAAGACTGAGCCGTCACCTGCGCCCGCGACCCTGGCAAGCGGCGCCAGTGCGGCGACGGAAAAGGCGCCGGAGCAGCCCGCCGCGTCCGATCCGGCCCTGGACAAGGCGAAGGTCACCGTCGCCGCAAAAATGGAGGATCCGTCGTCGGCCGTATTCGACAACCTGAAGCGCGCCATGCGAAAGAACGCATTCGGCTACGCCGTCGATACGATCTGCGGCCAGGTCAGGGGAAAGAAACCGTCGGGAGAAGACACAGGCGAGCGGCCGTTCCTCTATCTCGTGAAGGAGGATCAGGCCTACATCGTCGACGACAATCCGGCATCGGTTGCGGCAACCGCTTACCGCACCATCTGCACCGGCCAATAAGGCTGTCGACCCGTTACCCGCGCTGAAGGCTGATCGTTGCGCCGCGCACCTCGGCCTGCTCGTCCTGCGACCTGATCGTGACCGATTGCCTGTCGCCGTGCGTGCGCAGATTCAGGCTGGCGGCGAATGTCTGCCCCTTCGCGACAACCTGAAAGCCGGCGCCTTCCACCCTGCCCGAGAGCGTCCCGGCCGCATTGCGGCTCGATTCGCTCCAGGTTCCCGTAATTGCGGCGGCCTCGTAAGTCGCGCTGGCGCGCAGGTCGAACCTGTAGCTTTCGCTGGCGCAGTTGATGTTGAGCTGAATCTTGTTCTGCGCCTCGAGAACGTCGTAGGCCGCACGGCATCGGATCGGCTCGTGCCGGCCGTTTGCCAGGTCGATGGTGCCGGCCCCGGACCAGCGGCCCTCAAGCTCCGCGAAGGGGCTCCCGGCCGCAAGCGGGCCCATGGTTGTCCTGCCTTGCGCGCCGGCATCGCCGGCAAGCAGCAGCAGCGCCAGCACCGCGGTGGCGGCGCCCAGTGCCGCCGGTTTCGCAGGAAAGGAGGCGTTCATCACTGGGCAATAACAGCCGTCCGCGCCGCTGGTTCCGGTGGAACTTCCGCTGCGCTAGCCGGGGCAGAGCACCCGGGTGCAGTAGGCAAATTCGGTGTAGTAGCCACCCGGCGCGTCCCCGCATCCGGTTGCCTCGAGCCACGCGTCAGGAATATCCGGGAAGAATGTCTGCTCGTCAGTGCGCTCATCGGTATCGCTTCGTTCCGCGATGATCTTGCTCATGACAGTGCCTCCCAACGGCGCCGCCGAAACGAATGAACCTTGACCTGGGTCAAGGCGTCTCTGTCCGACGCGCGATTCAATCATACAGGACGGCGCGGCTATGCGGCCACGCCAATTCGTGCGAAAGTCCGGAGCGTCGCCATGAACGGGTTTCCGGTCCTCAGGTTTGCAGTCGCGGCGGGACTTTTTTTCTCCCTCCACGCGGTGATCGTCACGATCTGCGCGCTCGCAGGCGTTCCGGGCATGCGTCCTTTCGCCGAGCTGCTGACGCAATTCTACGGCCCCTACGGCTACTCGATCTCCGCGACCGGAGTACTGATGGGAGCCATCCTTGGCTTCTCGGAAGGGTTCTTCCATCTCGGCATCTTCGGCCTGATCTACCGATGGCTGCCGATCCGGTGCTGACGCAGATTGAAAGGAGGTGCCCGTGGGCACGGCCTTGTCTGTCAGTTGCATCACGCGCCGGGCGGCGGTGTTCGGCCTTGGCACATTCTTGCTGGGCTGTTCCGTTTCGGATTTCGATGTCATCGAGCAGGGGCGTTTTGGAAGTCCCGGCACCGACTCCCTCTACGGCGAGGTTGTCGACGGCGGCCACAGGATTCCCGCAGTTGATCTGACCGAGATCGACCGGAATCTGCTGCGCTCCGTCGTCCGCTATAACGGCCCGTATCGCCCGGGAACGATCGTTGTCGATGTCGAAGGCCGCCGTCTGTACCTCGTGACCGGGAACGGATCGGCGATCCGGTATGCGGTCGGTGTGGGACGGGAGGAAGCGCTGAACTTTCGCGGCTCCGCCGTCATCGGCAGGAAGTCGGAATGGCCGTCGTGGACGCCGACCGAAAGCATGATCGCGCGCATTCCGAAATACGCGCGATATGCGGGCGGTATGCCCGGAGGCGTTGCCAACCCGCTCGGCGCCCGGGCTCTCTACCTCTACAGGGACGGCCAGGACACCTATTTCCGCATTCACGGCACCAACGAACCGGACTCGATCGGACAGGCGGTTTCGAGCGGATGCATCCGCATGCTCAACCAGGATGTCATCGATCTCTACGCACGCGTGCCGGTTGGCGCCCCGGTGGTCGTCCTGCAGCAGTCCCCGAAGATCGCCGGTTGATTGAGAGGAGCGCACCACGGCCGATCGCGGGATTGACGTGATGCGCCTGGCGAAAGAGATCGGCGCGACCGAAAACCGGCTTCGCGATATTGCTGCCGCTTGCTCGGAAAAGGCGGCAATCCGCCGGGTAACAGACAAATGATTCGACGCAGGCTTCGACCGGTGCGCAGCGTTCTGGCCGGCGAGACGAAAGGCGCCGGCAGAGATGCCGGCTTTGGAACCAATGAAAACGACGATGACAGGATGTCCCATCGCGGCGCTGGCCGCGGCGTTACTGCTGGCGGTGTCAGGCCCTGCCCTTGCCGCCAAGCGGATGTCGGGCACGAAGGGTACCGCACAATCGCAATCCGAGGCGGCCAGCACCGGCGCAACGCATGCGCGTCCGGCGGTCCGCCGGATGAACCGCGATCCTTACGCGTACAGCCCCGCGCCAAATCGGTATGACCGCGACGACCCCTATGCGCCGGGAGTGAACTGGCCCGGCCACTGGTAGCTCCGGTCGACCGCTCACGGAAATTTTCGGGCCGGCGCCGATG
>Ga0070741_10004485_pt1 | contig 32541 bp, 21 predicted proteins | sample Coa_R1_4_FD_66440 | JGI IMG/M metagenome (GOLD analysis project Ga0070741, IMG submission 66440) | Surface soil microbial communities from Centralia Pennsylvania, which are recovering from an underground coalmine fire - Coalmine... | ecosystem: Environmental > Terrestrial > Soil > Unclassified ... | reverse complement strand
AAGAATCCGGTGAAGCGCGGGCAGTATCTCGTCGACACGGTCGGCTGCGCGCTGTGTCATTCCTCGTACGACAGCGACAAGCGGATGGTCCCGGGCAAGCGGCTCGCCGGCGGGCTGGTGATTCGCATCGAACCGTACGGCGAGTTCCCGGCCGGCAACCTGACGCCGGACAAGGAAACGGGTCTCGGCAACTGGAACGACGACGAGGTCAAGCGCGCGATCACGCAGGGGATTCTGAAAGACGGCACGCGGCTGCTGCCCTTTCCGATGGACTGGGCCTCGTTCTCGACGATGACACCGGCGGACGTCGACGCGATCGTCGCCTACCTGCGATCGGTCCCGCCGGTCGTCAACCGCGTGCCGCGGCCCGCGTGGACGCCGCTTCCGCTCTACCTGTGGGGCAAGTTCAAGATGCTCGTGCTCGGGCAGGATCCGCCGATGGTCTTCTTTCCCAACAGCGGCGTGCGCCGATGAAGCGCGCGCTCAAATGGACGCTGATCTTCGTCCTCGTCGTCGCGATCGTCGGGTTCGGCGTGTTTCTGTACCTGATTCCGCCGTTCTTTCTCATCAAACCGGAGCAGTTCTCGAAGGACATGACGAGCGCGCCGCCGCCCGTGGCCGACATCGCCGATCCCGCCGAGCGTGCCATCGCCGAGCGCGGCCTGTACATCGTCCGCACCTCCGGCTGCATCGGGTGCCACGCCACGAACGGGTCGCAAGGGCCGGACCTGACGAAGTATCTCGCCGGCGGCGCCGTCAAGTTCCAGACGGCGCACGCGACGTACGTGAGCCGCAACCTGACGCCCGATCCGCAGACCGGCCTTGCGCGCCGGACCGACGACGAGGTGAAGCGCGTCCTGCGCAGCGGCGTCTTTCCGGACGGCCACGTCGTCGAAGGCACGGTGATGCCGTGGCCGTTCTTCTCGAACTGGACGGAAGAGGACCGCTACGCCGTCGTCGTGTATCTTCGCCACCTCAAGCCCGTGAGCCACGCAACGCCCGAGCCGGCCGCCGGCAACGCGCTCACCTATCCCGGCGCCGTCGAACAGGACTACGCGGGCAAGGACTACGGTCTCGGACCGGCGAAATAGTGCGCAGCTGACCTTGTCACCGATGTGACGACGCTGTAACCTGCGCGGCCGGGAGGCAGGCATGCGCAGGCTCGCGCTCGCAGTATTGCTTGTCGCGGCAGGTGCAATCGCCGCGTCGGCGCAGGAAACGACAGGAACCATCACGGGGACGGCCACCGATCAGACCGGCTCGGTGCTGCCGGGTGTGACCGTCACCGTCAAGAATACCGACAACGGATTTCAGCGTTCGGTCGTCACGAACGGCGACGGCGTGTACTCCGCGCTCCTGCTGCCGATCGGCGGCTACGAGGTGACGTTCGAGCTGTCGGGCTTTCAGCCGGTGACGGTCCGCGGCGTCCGGCTGCACGTCAACGATCGCCTGCAGATCGACGGCCGGCTGACCGTGGGCGGCGTCGCCGAGAACGTCGAAGTGACCGCCGCGCGCGAGCTCGTGCAGCCGCTCGCCGCGCTGCAGACGACGATGGCGGCCAAGCAGGTGCAGGAGCTGCCGCTGAACAACCGGGTGTTCGTGCAGCTCGCCACGCTGGCGCCCGGCGTGTCGAGCGACCTGCCGGACGAAGTGGGCGTCGGCCTCGCCAGCACGATCAGCCTGTCGATCAACGGCGCCCGGCGCAACGCCGTCAACTGGCTGGTCGACGGCGTGTCGGACGTCGACGTCGGGTCGAACATCACGCTGCTCTCGACGCCGAGCCTCGATTCGATCGAGGAATTCAAGATCATCACCAACGGCTACCAGGCGGAGTGGCCGCGCAGCGGCGGCGGCATCATCAACGTCGTCACCAAGTCGGGATCGAACCGCTTCGCGGGCACCGCCTACGAGTTCGTGCGCAGCGACAAGCTGAACGCCAACTCGTTCTTCCGGAACCTGAGCAGCGACCCGACGATCAACAGCGGCCCGGCGCCCCTCAAGTACAACAACTTCGGCGCGACGCTCGGCGGCCCGGTGGAGCAGAACAAGCTGTTCTTCTTCTTCAGCGAGGAGCTGCGGCGCATCGACCGCGTGCCCGGCTCGACGACGGCAAGCGTCTACGATCCGACGTGGCTGACCGATCCGACCAATCCGAATTACGTCGCGCCGGCGCTGCGCGACCCGAACGCGGTGAAGCTGCTCGGCGCGTGGCCGACGCCGAACACCCCCGGCGCCGCGCCGCGGTACATCTCGGCCGCCGACAGCATCAACAACACGCGTCAGGAGGTTGCGCGCGTCGACTACGATGCGAACGCGAACTGGCGCATCACCGGCCGCTACACCCACGACAACAGCTTCACGCACGAACCGGGCGGCCTCTTCTTCAACACCGCCATCCCCAACGTCGCGACCACCGACACGAACGTGCCAGGGCAGGTCGCCGCGGGCGTCCTGCGCGGAGTCCTCGGACCGACGAAGCTGAACGAGTTCCAGTTCCAGTTCTCGAGCAACACGATCTCCGACACGAACCCGAGCGGGACGCGGGGCAAGCTGTCGGACTACGGCGTGGCGCTCCCTGACATCTTTCCCGGCAACGCGGGCGGATACATCCCGTTCGTCGCGATCAGCGGCATGACGTCGATCGGCGCGAACCAGCTGTACAACATCCAGTACCGCAACTACTCGCTGACCGACAGCTTCACCTGGCAGCACAACGCGCACGCGATGAAGTTCGGCGGCCTCGTCACCTTCGAGCAGAAGAACGAGAACGCGGCGAACCAGACGCAGGGCAACTTCTCGTTCGCGTCCGGCGGCGGCCGCACCGCGTTCCAGAACTTCCTCACCGGCAACGCGGACGGTCTCTGCGGCAACGCGTGCACCTACAGCGAAGCGCAGAACGACGTCACCGAGCACCTGCGCTTCAACCGCTACGAGATGTACGCCCAGGACACGTGGAAGCCGCGCGGCAACGTCACCGTCGACATGGGCGTGCGCTACTCGCTCTACCCGCCGGTGACCGACGCCAACAACGTCCTCACCAGCTTCCTGCCGTCGCGCTTCAACCCGGCCAACGCGCCGAAGTGCGCCAACGCCGCGTGCACGCTGATCCAGCTCGGCACGGGCGATCCGCTCAACGGCATCATCGTCGCCGGCCAGAACTCGCCGTTCGGCAACGCGGTGTACGCGTTCGACAAGAAGGATGTCCAGCCGCGGATCGGCGTCACCTACGATCCGGCGTCGAGCGGGCGGACGATCTACCGCTCGTCCTACGGCATCTACTACGACCAGCCGCTCGTCGGCATCTTCGAGCAGAACTCGTTCACGAACCCGCCGTTCGTGAACACCGTGAGCATCCTCAACGCGCGGCTGTCGAATCCCGGCGCCGGGACGACGTCGACGACCGGCGGCGTGCCCGCTCTCATCGGCAACGGCGACGACTTCCAGACGCCGCGCACGCAGCAGTGGAACGTCGGCGTGCAACACCAGCTGTACGCGCACGGCGCGATCGACATCAGCTACGTCGGGTCGCACGGCGATCATCTGATCCGTCCGATCGACATCAACTACCCGCAGCCGGCCGACGTGCTGCGCCTCGGCAGCGTCAACCTGGCGCGGCCGTATCTGGGCTACGGCGCCATCACGCTGCGCGAGACGACCGCGCGCAGCAACTACTGGGGCCTCCTCACCAGCTTCCGCCACGACGCGGGCGCCGACGGCCTGCTCGTCCTCAACTACACGTTGAGCCGCAACCGCACCGACGCGACCAACGATCGCGATTCGGTCGACATCCCGCAGAACCCGCTCGATCTCGCCGCCGAGTACGCCGATGCGCGCACCGACCGGCGGCACATCTTCACGGCGAACTACGTCTACATGCTGCCCTTCTTCAAGGAGTCGCCCAACACGCTCGCGAAGGCGATCCTCGGCGGCTGGCAGATTGCGGGCCTGACCACGCTCGAGTCGGGACAGCCGATGCCGCGCATCCTGGTCAGCACCAACGGGTTCCTCCGCGGCAACCGCGCCAACCGCGTCGGCGATCCCGGCGCCGGCGACCAGAGCGGCCTCTACTGGTTCAATCCCAACGCCTACGCGCCGCCCGCCGACGGCACGTACGGCAACTCGGGACGCGAGGAGTTCCGCCAGCCGGGGCTGAGTCGCACCGACCTGTCGCTCTCCAAGAACTGGATGTTCAACGGCACGCAGCGGCTGCAGTTCCGCGCCGATCTGATCAATGCGTTCAACCAGACCGAGTGGTTCGGCGATCCCGTCGCGACGTTCCTGGACAACACCTGCACGACGAGCCTGACGACGTGCAACGCGCCGACCGACACGTTCGGCCAGGTGCTCGGCACCCACAACCCGCGCGAAATCCAGCTGGGGGTGAAGTTCTACTGGTAGGCAACGGTGATAGGCTCGGAGCATGAACGGTCGCTCCGACGGCCCCGTCATCGACTGGCCCACGCCGCGCCGCCCTCGACGGCGGCGCGGGCGCATCGCGATCCTCATCGCGCTGGCCCTGGTCGTCTTCGGCGGCGGCACGGCGCTGTCGTACTACGTCGACGCGCTCTGGTTCGGGTCGCTCGGCTTCTCGGAAGTCTTCTGGAAGTCGCTGAACCTGCAGGGCGCCGTCTTCTCGATCGTGTTCGTCGCGACGTTTGCGATCCTGTACGGCGCGTTCAGCGTCCTCAAGCCGCCGCGCCTCGGCGAACTGACGAATTTCCCGATCCTGATCAACGGGCAGCCGATCCGGCTGCCCGTCGAACCGGTGCTGAAGCTCGTCGCGCTCGTCGCCGCGCTGCTGATCGGCTTCGCCACCGGCGCCGGATTCATGGCCGACTGGCCCACGATCGCGCTCTGGTGGTACGCGAAGCCCGACGCGCTGCCGGCCGCCGCGCGGGCGCTCGATCCGATCTTCGGCAGGCCGGTCAGCTTCTACCTGTTCGCGCTCCCCGCCTGGCAGCTGATGTCCGGCTGGGCGATGACGATGGCCGTCATCGTCGCGGGCGTCGCGCTGTTCTTTCTGGTGGTCACCGGCGGCGCGCGGATCGTCGCGGGCCACGAACCGAACGAGTCGGCGTGGCGGAGCTTCTCGATCGCGTTCGCGCTCGTGCTGTTCGCGCTCGCGTGGCGCGTCTACCTCGCGCGCTTCGATCGGCTGTTCGACGACCACACCATCTTCGCCGGCGTCACCTACACGGACGCGCACATCGCTCTGACGGGCATGCTCGTCGTGGCGGTCGCGCTCGTCGTCGGCGGCGTGCTCGCGCTCGTCAACGTCGTCGCGACGCCGCAGGTGCGCTGGCTCGCCGCCGCGGTGGTCCCCGCGGCGGTGTGCTACGTCGGCGCCGGCCTGCTGTCGTGGTACGTCACGAACTTCATCGTCAAGCCGAACGAGCTCGTGCGCGAAAAGCCGTACATCCAGCACAACATCGACATGACGCGGCAGGCGTACGGGCTGGACCGCATCGAGCAGCACCCGTTTCCCGCCGAAACGAGCGTCGAAGCGGCCGACCCCGCGCACAACCAGTCGACGATCCAGAACATCCGCCTGTGGGACTGGCGCGCGCTGCAGGACACGCTGCGCCAGATCCAGGAGATCCGCACCTACTACGACTTCCCCGACATCGACATCGACCGGTACGAGATCGACGGCCAGGTGCGGCAGATGATGCTCGCCGCGCGCGAGCTGAACGTCGATCGGCTCCCGGAGAGCAGCCGCAACTGGATCAACGAGAAGCTGATCTACACGCACGGCTACGGCGTCACGATGAACCCCGTGAACGGGTTCACGCCGGAGGGGCTGCCGACGCTCGTCCTCAGCAACATGCCGGTGCAGAGCACGATTCCGTCGCTCCAGGTGAAGCGGCCGGAGCTCTACTTCGGCGAGCTGACGAACACCGACGTCTACGTCAACACGCGGCAGAAGGAGTTCAACTACCCGCAGGGCGAGTCGAACGCGTTCGCGTCGTACGAGGGCAAAGGGGGCATCGTCCTGGGCGGCTTCGCGCGGCGGCTGCTCATCGCGATCGATCGAGGCGACGTCGCCAAGCTGCCGTTCAGCGACGACATCACCGCCGACAGCCGGCTGCTGATGCGCCGCAACATCCGCGAGCGCCTCGAGACGCTGGCGCCCTTCCTCACCTTCGATCCCGATCCCTACATCGTCGTCGGAGACGACGGGCGGTTGTCGTGGATGGTGGACGGGTTCACGACGTCGGAGTCGTTCCCGTACTCGCGGCCGTACGTCCTCGGCCGCGATCGCGTCAACTACGTGCGCAACAGCGTCAAGGCCGTGATCGACGCGTACGACGGCACGACGACGTTCTACGTGTTCGACGCGAACGACCCGATCGTGGCGGCGTACCGCGCCGTGTTTCCGGTGCTGTTCAAGGACGCCTCGGCGATGCCGGCCGGGCTGCGCCGGCACGTGCGCTACCCGGAGCTGATGCTGCGGCTGCAGGCGTCGGTGTACGGGCTGTATCACATGACCGATCCCGAAGTGTTCTACAACCGCGAAGATCTGTGGACGGTGGCGACCGAGGTCGGGATGGATCAGCAGCGGCAGCAGGCCACGCTGCCGATGGAGCCCAACTTCGTGCTGATGACGCTCCCCGGCGAAACCCGGAGCGAGTTCATCGAGATCCTGCCGTTCACGCCGGCCAACCGCAACAACCTGATCGGCTGGATCGCCGGCCGCAGCGACGAGCCGCACTACGGCACCTCGGTGGTCTACGACTTTCCGAAGACGCGGCTGATCGACGGACCGCTGCAGGTCGAGGCGCGGATCGATCAGAATCCGCAGCTGTCGGCGCAGCTGTCGCTGTGGAACCAGCAGGGTTCGCACGTGCGCCGCGGCGGGTTGATCGTGATCCCGATCGGCCGCGCGCTGCTGTACGCCGAGCCGATCTACCTGCAGGCCGAGCGCAGCCCGATGCCCGAGCTGCGCCTCGTCGTCCTCGCCATGCAGGATCGCCTGGCGTACGGCGAGACGTTCGAGAAGGCGGTGACGCAGCTGTTCGGCGCAGACGCCGCCGCGCAGGCACCTGCGGCGCCGGCGCCGCGCCAGGCCCCGCAGGCGCAGCAGCCGCGGCAGGCCACCGAGGCGCCCGCGACGGCCGGCGATCCGCTGATCGCCGAAGCGGCCAAAGACCTCGCCGATTACCAGCGGCTCACGGCCGAAGGAAAGCTCGGCGAGGCGGGACAGAAGCTCGAGGCGCTGAAGCGCGCGCTCGAAGAGCTCAACCGGCGCGGACGCGCGGGACGCTGAGCCGAATGACCTGCGTCCTCCGCGCGCTCCGCGGCGGCGTCGGCCGTCAGCCCTGCGTCGGCACCCGCTGTGCGAACGTGATCACGTAGCCGTCGGGATCGGTGATCGCGAACTCGCGCATGCCGTACCACTGCGTGGCGATCGGCATCACGATCGTCACCTTCCCCTGCAGACGATCGTGAAGCGCGTCGATCGCCTCCACCTCGATGAACATCGTGTTGCCGCCGCCGAAGGCGAGGCCGGCCATCTGCGGGCTCTCCTTCGTCACCGTCGATCGATCGTTCAGGAAGATCTCCACCGCTCCGCTGGTGACCGACGCGAACACCAGCGGCGGCTGCTCCGGCACGGTCATGCCGCGCGCGAATCCGAGGACGTCGGTGTAGAACGCGAGGCTCCGCTCGACGCTCGAGACGATCAGGTTGGGAGTGATCTTCGTTGCCGTGATCTGGGACATTGGCACACCTCGTGTGTGCTCGCTGTTCCCACATCCACGATCCGGCGAGGACGGACTCGGGGGTAGGCCCTTGGCGGGCCGCTGGGTGCGGCAAAACGATATCACATAGAATTCGGTATGCGAAACCTGATTCTGGCACTCCTCCTCGCGCAGAGCGGCGCGGTTCCCGCGCCGCCCGACGTGGCGGCGCCGCCGGCCGATGCGCAGAAAACCGCGTCCGGCCTCGCGACCAAAGTCCTCAAGCCCGGCACGGGCAAAGATCATCCGACGCGCGACGATCTCGTCACGGTGCACTATTCGGGGTGGACCACCGACGGCAAGATGTTCGACAGCTCGGTCCAGCGCGGGCAACCGTCCACCTTCGGCGTTGCGCGCGTCATTCCCGGGTTCGGCGAGGGGCTGCAGCTGATGACCGTCGGCGAGAAGCGGCGCCTGTGGATCCCCGAAGCGCTCGCGTACAAGGGGCAGGAAGGACGCCCGAAGGGGATGCTCGTCTTCGACGTCGAGCTGCTCGACATCCCGAACCGCGCGCCGAGCGACGTGAAGGCGCCGCCAGCCGACGCGAAGAAGACCGCCAGCGGCATCGCCTACAAAGTGCTCAAAGAAGGCGTCGGCGGACGGCATCCCAAGGCAAGCGATTCGGTCACCGTGCATTACACCGGCTGGACGACGGACGGCAAGATGTTCGACAGCTCGGTGACGCGCGGTCAGCCCGCGACGTTTCCGCTCGACGGCGTCATCGCCGGGTGGACCGAAGGCGTGCAGCTGATGGTCGAAGGCGAGAAAGCGCGCTTCTGGATTCCCGAGAAGCTGGCCTACAAAGGCGAGCGCGCGCCGTACGGCATGCTCGTGTTCGACATCGAGCTGATCAAGATCGGGCGGTAGACGCGTCGGGTATCGGGCGGGCAGGCGCGCGCCTACCGGCCCGATCCCATCGGCCGAGCTGCGCCGGCGGCCCGCCCGCCCGCGCCCGCCCTGTCGGAGATTCGCCGGATCGCGCGCTGGAAGCGGTCCGCGAGCGCGCGCCGCGCTTCGTCCGGCACCGGTCCGATCTTCGACCAGGTCGCCTGCGCCTGGCGAACTTCGTCGTTCGCCGCCCGCAGGCGGTGATCGTCGTCGGCCTTGCCGCCGATGGTGTTCGCGGCGAGCGCCTCCTTCAGCATCGCGGCGAGCCGCGTCGTGGGCGACATCGCCGCGTCGGCGCCGGCCGCCGCGGGCGACGCGATCGAGTTGGCGAGCTCTTCCATCCGCTTGACGAGCGATTCCATCTTCTTGCGGTTGGCATCGGGGTCGAGATCGGTGCCGGCGAACGCGCCGGGGTACCGCGCGATCATCTGGTTGAACGCGGTCGCGAACCGCTCGTCGAGCTGCGCCGCGCGATCGCGATCGACGCCGCGCAGCGCCAGCTCGTGCTGCCAGCGCCGGCGGATGTCGCGAACCTTCGCGACGAGATCCGCGGCTGCGGCATCTGCGGCGACGGTGGTTGGCTCCGCGGCCGCCGGCGGCGCGTCGGCGGTGACAGCCGGCTCCTCTGCCGGCGCCGAATCGCTCGGCGTCGACTGGCCGGCCAGCGCTTCCAGCTCGGACACGATCGCCTCGCGCGCGGCGACGCGCTCGCCGCGGGCGATGTCGTGCCGCTGCGCGTAGCGCGCGAAGAACGTATCGCCGGCGCCGCGGAAGCGCTGCCAGATCGCCTCGGAACGGTTCTTCTTCACCGGACCGATCGTCTTCCACTCCGCCTGCAGCCGCCGCATCTCCGCCGCGGCGGCATCCCAGTCGGTGGACTGCGCGAGCTCCTCGGCGCGTCTGATGAGGGCCTCTTTCTTGGCCAGGTTCTCGGCCCACACCTTCTTGCGGTCGGCGAGGTCGGCGTGGCGCCTGGTGAAGAAGCGATCGCAGGCGGCGCGGAAGCGCTCCCAGATCGCCTTCTCCTGGCCGCGCGTCACCGCGCCGATGGTCTTCCACTCGGCCTGCAGCTGCTTGATCTCGTCGGCGGTCTGAATCCAGTTGGTCGAGTCGGCCAGCGCTTCGGCGCGCTCGGCGAGCGCCGTCTTCTTGGCGAGGTTGTCGGCGCGCTGCTCCGCCTGCGTCGCGAAGTGCGCTTCGCATTTCGCCCACACTTCGTCGTGCGCCGCCTTGAAGCGCTTCCACAGGATCTCGCCCTGCGCGCGCGGCACGTCGGCCGCCTGCCGCCACTGCTGCTGCAGGTCGCGCACGTGCTTCACGATCTCGTCGGGATCCTCCAGCGCCTTCAACGCCTCCATCTTCTCGACGAGCTGCTCCTGGATGCCGACGTTCGCCCAGCGCTGCCAGTCGGCGACGTTGCGCAGCTCCTGCACCTTCGGCGTGATCGCGGCCTGCGCCGCTTTGAGCCGCCGGCTGATCTCCTCGTAGTCCTTGCGCGACGGCAGCGGCGGAATCGACGACAGCGCCTGCCGCAGATCGCGCAGGGCGCGGTCGCCGGCCTTCAGCGTCAGGTCTTCGCGGGCGGCGAGCGCCTCGACGCGCGTCGCGAGCTGCTGCAGCCGGGCCAGCGCGTCGCGGCGCGCCTTCTGATCCTGCTCCTGCGCGCTGGTCTCGCGCGCGCGGACCGCCGCGTCGGCCTGCGCGTACGCCGCGGCCACCGCCGCGTCGACGTCGAGCCCGTGCGAGACGTCGGCCCACTCGCGGCGGATCACGGCGAACTGCCGGCGCGACGCCGTCGCGTCGTCGAGCGCCGCGGCACGGGCCGCTTCGTCGGCGAGCTCGGCGACCCGCGAGCGGCGGCGTTCGGCGTCGCGGCGCGCGTCGGCTTCGGCCGCCTCGCGGTGCGCGCGCTGCGCCTCTTCGTCGGCGGCGCGACGCGCGGCGGCCGCGTCCTCGTCGGCGCGCTGCCGCGCGGCGGCGTCGGCGTCGGCCCGCGCCGCGGCGGCCTGGCGCTCCGCTTCGTCGAGCGCGCGCATCTCCGCGGCGCGCTGCTCGGCCGCTTCGTTCTCGGCGGCGACGCGGGCGGCGTCTGCCGCGGCGCGCTCCGCGGCGAGGCGCTCGTCGATCTCGCGCACCAGCGTGCGCGCGCGTTTCGCTGCGGTCTTGTTCTTCGCGCGGTTGGCGATCTGCTCGAGGTCGGACCGGTCGCCGGCGCGGTCGACGGCGGTCGTCGCCGGCTCGCGGAACTCGCTGTTCATCGCGACGCCGAGGATTTCGGCCGGGTCGCGCAGCGCATCGAACGCGGCGCGCCGCACCGCCTCGTGCTCGGCGTGACGCGCGATCGAGCCGAGCGTCCGCTGGTCGCCCTGCTCGACCACGCGCGCCAGCGCCCGAATCGCCGTCGCCTCGCGCGGCGTGCTCTTCGCGACGGCGGCCAGCGCCCGCGTGTCGCGAATCGCGTCGACGGCGGCAAGACTTTCCGCCTCGCCGATGCCTTCGAATGCCTCGAGCGCGACGTCGCGCAGCATCGCCGCCGCATCGGCGCGCACCGACTCGTCCGCGTCGCCCGCGGCGATCGACGCCAGCGCGGCCGGATCGAGCAGCTTGCCGACCGCCGCGCGGCGCACGCGCGGATCGGCGTCCTCGCGGGCGATCTCGGCGAGCAGCGCGTGCTCGGTCAGCGGAATCTCCTGGACGAACGCCAGGCGGACCGCCGGATCCTGGTGATGCTGCCGTGGCTGCGCGCGGAACCGGTCAAGTAGTGCCATGTCCAATGCCCAATCTCTTCAACGTCGCCACGACGTCGGCGCCGTGCGTGCGCGCGCTGACGTGGCGATCGATCTCCAGGATGCGTCCGTCGGTGCCGATGTAGAACGTCCACCGCGACGCCATCCCCGTCATCCCGAGGACGCCGTACGCGCGGGCCGTCTCCTTCGTCGGGTCGCTCAAGATCGGATAATCGAGCTCCAGCGACTCCGCAAACCGTGTGTTCGTCTCGACGCGATCGGTGCTCGCCGCGAAGTACGCGACGTTCATCGTCCGCAATTCCTCGCCGCTCTCCCGGAGCGACGCGCACTCCGCGGTTCAGCCGCCGGTGAACGCCTTCGGAAACCATGCCAGGACCACCGGGCGCGCGGCGACGAGGTCGCGCAGCCGGTAGAGACGTCCGTCGGAGCCGGTGAGCTCGAAGTCGGGTGCAGGATCCCCGGGTGACAGTTCGGATTTTCGACCAAACAGCGACAAGCGGTCCTTTGATTTCATGCCATTCTAGTAAGTCGGTTCAAGCTGGAGCGCATCGGCCGCTGCACCTTTTTTGATCGTCCAGTGTAGTTCTCCAATTCTGCGGATCCGTGACGTTTTCACAAATCCTTGTGACATTGGCGCAAACGCGCGCTGACGGGCTGCCCGGCGCCACGGCGCACGCACACCTCGCGCCGCAGCCGCGGCGGACGTGGCCGGCGGGATTCAACCCCGCGCGGGTGCGCAACGCCGCCGGACTGCTGCTGCTGTTTCCGGTCGCCGACCGCGCGCACGTCGTCCTCACCGAGCGAGCGCACACGCTCGAGCGGCACGGCGGACAGATTTCGCTGCCGGGCGGGGTCGTCGAACCCGGCGAAACGTTCGAACGCGCGGCGCTGCGCGAAGCGCACGAAGAAATCGCGCTGCCGATCGACCGCGTCCGCATCGTCGCCCGGTTGACGCCGATCGATATCCCGGTCAGCGGCTTTCGGCTGCACCCGATTGTGGCGGCTGCCCAAGCGCGGCCGCCGCTTTCTCCGGCCGACGGCGAAGTCGCGCGGATTCTCGACGTGCCGGTGGATGAGCTCTTGCATCCTGCGACGATCGCCACCACCGTGCGTACTCGCGACGGACACCAGATCACGGCGCCGGCGTTCCGCGTCGGCGACGTCGACATCTGGGGCGCCACCGCGATGGTGCTCGCCGAATTCCTGGTACTGCTGGGCTGGCTTGGCCCGCCGCGCGATTGATCTGTCTTTTGTGCAGTTTCTGCAATCCAAGCGCGGTATGCCGTCGAATTTGCCGTCATTTGTCACGCGATCGTCATCGATTTCTTGCGCGATCTGCACGATTCGAGCGATAATGCACGCTTCTGCCGGGGCGCGTTAACATGCCCGTCTTCAGCGGGAAGCTTCAAGGGGGCGCAATCATGGGTTCTGCGGTGTTGGGAGAGGCGATCAGCGCGATCCGTGACTGGTCGCTCGAGGATGGCAAGGACAAGCGCGAGGTGAAGGCCGAAAAAACGTTCGGCAGCCTCGTCTTCAACGACGAAGTCCAGCAGGCCCGCCTGCCGAAGGCCGTGTATCACGCGCTGCGCCGCACGATCACGCATGGCGAACCGCTCGACCTTTCGGCCGCCGACGCGATCGCGAAGGCGATGAAGGAGTGGGCCGTCGAGCACGGCGCGACGCACTACACGCACTGGTTCCAGCCGCTGACCGGCATCACCGCCGAGAAGCACGACTCGTTCTTGCAGCTCTCGCCGGACGGCAAGGCGGTCGCGGAGTTCTCGGGCAAGGAGCTGATCAAAGGCGAGCCCGACGCGTCGAGCTTTCCGTCGGGCGGCATGCGCTCCACGTTCGAGGCGCGCGGCTACACGGCCTGGGATCCGACGAGCCCGCCGTGGCTGCTCTACTCGGGCGGCTCGGTCACGCTCGTCATCCCGACGGCGTTCGTCAGCTGGACCGGCGAAGCGCTCGACAAGAAGACGCCGCTGCTGCGATCGATGGAAGCGCTGTCGAAGCAGGCGGTGCGCGTGCTGAAGCTGTTCGGCTCGACCGCCGAACGCGTCGTCACCACGTGCGGTCCCGAGCAGGAGTACTTCCTGATCGATCGCTATTTCTACCTGTCGCGGCCCGACTTGATCAACGCGGGCCGCACGCTGTTCGGCGCCAAGCCGCCGAAGGGCCAGGAGCTCGAGGATCAGTACTTCGGCGCGATCCCCGATCGCGTCATGGCGTTCATGTCCGACGTCGAGCGCGAGCTGTACAAAGTCGGCGTGCCGGTGAAGACGCGGCACAACGAGGTGGCGCCGAGCCAGTACGAGATCGCGCCGATCTTCGAGAACGCGAACGTCGCCACCGACCATCAGATGATCATGATGGAGACGCTCAAGCGCGCCGCGCCGAAATTCGGCCTCGCGTGTCTGCTGCACGAGAAGCCGTTCGCCGGCGTGAACGGATCGGGCAAGCACCTCAACTGGTCGATGAGCGACGACGAGGGGAACAACCTGCTGTCGCCGGGCAAGAACCCGCACGAGAACATGCAGTTCCTCGTCTTCTGCTCCGCGGTGTTGCGCGCGGTCAACAAGTGGCAGGGGCTGCTGCGCGCGTCGATCGCCAGCGCGGGCAACGATCACCGGCTCGGCGCGAACGAGGCGCCGCCCGCGATCCTGTCGGTCTTCCTCGGCGACATGCTGACCGACATCTTCGAGCAGATCGAGAAAGGCGGCGCGAAGGGGACCAAGCACGGCGGCGAACTGGACACCGGCGTCCTGGTGCTGCCGAAGCTGCCGCGCGACGCGGGCGATCGCAACCGGACGAGCCCGTTCGCGTTCACCGGCAACAAGTTCGAGTTCCGCGCGGTGTCGTCGAACCAGAGCATCGCGCTGCCGAACATCTGCCTGAACCTCGCGGTCACCGAGTCGCTCGACTACATGGCGACCGAGCTGGAACGGCTGACGAAGGGCGGCAAATCCACCGAGCGGGCCGTCGCCGAGCTGCTGCCGAAGGTGATCAAGGAGAACAAGCGGATCATCTTCAACGGCAACGGCTACTCGAAGGAGTGGGAAAAGGAAGCGGCCAAGCGCGGACTGCTGAACCTGAAGAACACGGTCGACGCGCTGCCGCAGCTCGAGACGAAGGACGTGATCGCGGCGTTCGAGAAGTTCAAGGTGCTGAACGAACGCGAAGTGCGCGCGCGCTACGACATCATGGTCGAGCAGTACATCAAGACCGTGAACGTCGAAGGGCAGCTGATGGTGCTGATGGCGAATCGGTACATCCTGCCGGCCGCGCTCGCGTATCAGAAGGAGGTCGCGTCGAGCGTCGCGGCGGTGAAGGCGGCGGGCGGCAAGTCGGTGCAGGGCAAGAAGCTGCTCGACTGGCTGACGAAGAAGACCGACGCGTTCAAGGCGGCCGCGGACAAGCTCGAACACGCGCTCGGGCACGAGGGGGACGGCAACGCGGAGAAGCACGCCAGGCACTTCCGCGACGTGGTCATCCCGTCGATGGTGGCGCTCCGAGGGCTCGGTGACGAGCTCGAGCTCGCGATTCCGCACGAAACGTGGCCGCTCGCCACGTACCGCGAGATGCTGTTCATCAAGTAGGTTCCACGCGCCTGCAGGCGGGGCGGTGGGTGCGGCCGGCGCACCCCACCGACTCCGCCTCCCTCCCACGTCCAGATCGAACGCGGCGGCGCCACCCGGCGTCTAACTGCCTATGCTTCACATCCTCGCCTTGGCCGCCGCCACCGCTGCCTCGCCCATCGTGTCCGCCGACTGGCTTCAGGCGCACCTGAAGGATTCGAACCTCCGCGTCATCTACATCGGCGCCGCGGAGGACTACAACAAGGGCCACATCCCCGGCGCGCGCCTCCTGGATCACATGGCGACCGTCCGGATGGGCGCAAACGGACATCGTCTCGCGCCGAACGACGTCCTGGCGAAGGCGCTCGCCAGGGCCGGCGCGGCCGACGGCACCCACGTCGTGCTGTACGGCGATTCGCCGATGGCCACCGGCTGGGTGAACAGCGCCTTCGCCGCGATCGGCCATGCCGCCGACGTGTCGTGGCTCGACGGCGGTGTGGCGACGTGGCGCGGCGAGAACCGCCCGCTCGAGACGACCGCCTCGCCCGACGGCACCGGCACGCTGACCGTCCGGCCCGCCGACGATCTGTTCGTCGACGCCGCATGGGTCCGCGCGCACCTCGCGTCGCCGTCGACGAAGGTGCTCGACGTGCGGTCGAAGGGCGAATGGAACGACGGGCACCTGCCGGGCGCCACGCTCGTGCTCTGGCAGGACCTGTTCGCCGACGTCAAGGCGCAGAAGTTCAAGTCGCCCGACGAGATCAAGGCGCTGCTCGCCGGCGCCGGCGTCGGGCCGAACCAGGAGGTCGTCACGTACTGTGCCGTCGGCATGCGCGCGAGCCTGATGGCGTGGGCGGCGCGCGCCGTCGGCGTCCCCGCGAAGATCTACATCGGGTCGTGGCAGGACTGGTCGGCCGACGCGAAGAACCCGGTGGTCAAGTAAGCGAGACCGGCGCGCCTAGCGCGCGAACAGATCGCCGGCGAGGTACTTCAAGCCGGTGTCGACGGCGACCGTCGCCACCACCTTGCCCGGCCCCAGCTCGCGGGCGATCCTGATCGCCGCGGCGACGTTCAGTCCGCTCGACGTGCCGACGAACAGGCCTTCCTCGCGCGCGAGGCGCCGCGCCGTGTCGCGCGCCTCCTCTTCGTCGATCGCGCGCGCTTCGTCGTACGGCTTGTCTTCCAGGTGCGGCGGAATGCGCCCGGTCGCCGTCCCTTCGACGCGATGCGCGCCGCCGCGCCCCTCGGTCAGCGCCGGCGAGGTCGACGGTTCCAGCGCGACGATCCGCGCGCCGCTGCCGCCCTCGCGCAGCGCCAGGCTCACGCCGCGCAGCATGCCGCCGGTCCCGACGGCGCCGCAGAACGCGTCGATGCGGCCGCCCGTCTGCTCCAGCAGCTCGCGCCCGATCCCTCGATAGCCGTCGAGCGAATCGGCGTTGTGGAACTGGTCGGTCCAGAACGTGTCCGGCTCCGCTGCCAGCTTCGCGATCTCCGCGCGAAACTTGTCGAAGAGCGACGGCGTCACCGTGCCGCCCTCGCTCGGCACGATCCGCAGCTCCGCGCCGAACGCCTCCATCGTCCGCAGCTTCTCCTGCGAGAACGCGTCCGACGACAGCACGACGAACCGGTAGCCCTTCGCCGCGCAGACCATCGCGAGGGACGATCCGGTGCTCCCGCCGGTGAACTCGACGACGCGCACGCCGGGCTTGAGCTGGCCGCGCCGCTCGGCGCCTTCGATCATCGCGAGCGCCATGCGGTCCTTGTACGACCCGGTCGGATTGAAGAACTCGAGCTTCACGAGGACGTCGGCCGCGCCGGCCGGCGCGAGGCGGCGCAGGCGAACGATCGGCGTGCGGCCGATCGCGTCGAGGACGGATGCCGAGATGGTAGTCGTCATAAACGCTTGATGGTACTCTGTTCGCGGACACCATGGCCAAACGGAAATCGAGCGGCGACTCGCTCTTCGATCACATGGACGCGGGCGGCGAGGGGCGCGACGCGACGATCCGATCGTCGCTGCTCTCCGGCGGCAACGGCGACAACCCGACGGCGGTGCCGCTGCACGAAGCGGCGCAGGCCCGCTATCTGAACTACGCGCTCTCCGTCATCACCGCGCGCGCGCTGCCGGACGTCCGCGACGGGTTGAAGCCGGTGCAGCGCCGCATCCTCTACACGATGTGGCAGCAGAACCTGACGGCGGACGCGAAGCACCGCAAGTGCGCGAAAGTCGTCGGCGACGTCATGGGCAGCTACCATCCGCACGGCGACGCCGCGCTCTACGAAACGCTCGTGCGCATGGCGCAGTCCTTCTCGCTGCGCTATCCCCTCGTCGACGGATCGGGCAACTTCGGATCGCTCGACGGCGACAGCGCCGCGGCGATGCGCTACACGGAATGCCGGCTCGCCCGCATCAGCGACGAGATGCTGTCGGAGATCGACCGCGACACCGTGCCGTTCCGCCCGAACTACGACGGCACGAAGACGGAGCCGGTCGTGCTGCCGGCGCGCATTCCGAACCTCCTCGTCAACGGCACGACCGGCATCGCCGTCGGCATGGCGACCAACATTCCGCCGCACAACCTCGCCGAGGTCTGCACGGCGCTCGTCAAGCTCCTCGACAACGAGGACATCGGCAACGCGCAGCTGTGCCGCTACATCAAGGGGCCGGACTTCCCGACCGGCGGGCAGATCCTCAATTCGCAGGAGGAGATCAAGGCGATCTACAAGACGGGGTCGGGCACGATCCGGCTGCGCGGCACGTGGGACATCGGGCCGGAGACGCGATCGACGAAGACCATCTACGTCGACAGCATCCCGTACACGGTCAACAAGGCGCAGCTCGTCGAGCGCATCGGCGACATCGTGCTGCAGCGCAAGCTGCCGCAGCTCCTCGACGTGAAGGACCTGTCGACCGAGGACGTGCGCATCGCGATCGAGATGAAGAAGGACGCCGACGAGAAGATGGTGATGGCGTACCTCTTCAAGCAGACGCCGCTGCAGATCAACTTCGCCGTCAACCTGACGTGCCTGATTCCCACGGAGAATCCCGAAGTCGGCCGCCCCGAGCGCCTCGATCTGAAGCAGATCCTGTGGCACTTCCTCCACTTCCGGCTCGAGGTCGTGACGCGCCGCCTCGAGCACGAGCTCGCGGCGCTCAAGAAGCGCATCCACATCCTCGAAGGATTCGAGACCGTCTTCGACGCGCTCGACGAGATCATCAAGCTGATTCGCAAGTCGGACGGCAAGGCGGACGCGGCCGAGAAGATCATCGCGCGCTTCGGGCTGGACGCCGATCAGACCGACGCGATCCTCGAGCTGAAGATCTACCGCCTCGCCCGCCTCGAGATCCTCGTCATCCGCCAGGAGCTCGAAGACAAACGCAAGCGCGCGCGGCACATCACGGCGCTGCTGAAGGACGAAGAGAGCCGCTGGACGCTCGTCCGCGAAGAGCTCGACGAGATCAGCAAGGCGTACGGCGACAAGCGCCGCACCACGATCGCGAGCGACGAAGGCGAACAGGAGTTCACCGCCGACGACTTCATCGTCGAGGAGGACAACGTCGTCATCGTGTCGCGCGACGGCTGGGTGAAGCGCCAGAAGGAAGTGAAGGACCTGTCGACGACGCGGCTGCGGGAGGGGGATTCGGTGCTGGCGGCGTTCGCCGGCAGCACGCGCGCGACCTGCGTGTTCTTCTCGAACTTCGGCGTCGCGTACACCTCGCGCTTCGTCGACGTGCCGGCGTCGACCGGCTACGGCGAGCCGATCCAGAAGCAGTTCAAGCTGAAGGACGGCGAGAAGATCGTCGCGGCGATGAGCCTCGACCCGAGAGCGATCGGAACCGTTGCGCCGAAGAAGGAGGGCGTCGCGGCCCCGGTGCACGCCATCGCCGTCTCGAGCGACGGCTACGCGCTGCGCTTCAATCTCGACGCGTTCGTCGAGGCGAGCACGCGCGCCGGCCGCCGCTACGCACGGCCGGCCGAGGGCGCCGAAATCGTGGGCGTCGCGCGGGTGAGCGGCGACGAGGTGATCATCGCCGCCACGGCCGACGCGCGCGGGATTCTCTGCACGGCCGAGGAGGTCAACTTCCTCGCCGGCCCCGGCAAGGGCGTGCTGCTGATCAAGCTGGGCGACGAAGACCGCGTGCTCGGGTTCATCGCGTCGACCGGCGACCGCGACCTGCTGACCGTCGAAACGAGCCGCGGCGCGGAGCAGACGATCAGCACCGGCAAGTACGAGGTGACCGGGCGCGGCGGCAAGGGACGCGAGCTGCTCCAGCGCGGCCAGTTCACGCGTGTGATCTGGCCCACCCCCGAGGCGCCCGCGCCGCTGACCTCCGGAACATAGCCCCGGCGTCGGCTGGTCCCCTCGGGCCGCCCGAGCCGGCCCCCGCCCGCGGCGGCTCCGGAAGGGGTCATTACGCGTTCGAGCCCTTCGTGCGGTAGACTGGTCCGGCTCGATCACTGCGTAACAACAGGCCGGACTGCTCCGGCCGCTGCGATCGACGCGACTCACACACACGAAGGATTCCGCTTGGCACACCAGGACCGTTTGAACATTGCTGTTTTCGTCGACTTCGACAACATCGAGATCGGCGTCAAATCCACCCTCAACGAGCATTTCGACGTCGGGCCCATTCTCGAAGCGATCAAGGAGCGCGGCGAGATCGTCAGCAAGATCGCCTACGCCGACTGGACGCGCGCCGGCGACTACAGCCGCCACCTCACCCAGCACGCCATCCGCCTCGTCCAGCGCAACCTGACGCCCGGCGGCGACAAGAACGGGGCCGACATCAACATGGCCCTCGACGCGCTCGAGATGGCGTTCACCCATCCGCACATCAACGCCTACGTCATCGTCGGCGGCGACAGCGACTTTCTCTCGCTCGTCGAGAAGCTGAAGCAGTACGACAAGAAGGTGTTCATCGTCGGCGGGCGCCAGTTCACGAGCGTCATCCTGCAGCGCAACTGCCACGAGTTCATCGCCTACGAGAACCTGACCAGGTCGCGCAAGTCGGAGTCGAAGGGCGGCCGGCCGGTGCCGCAGCAGTCCTCGGGCAACGTGCCGACGTCGCAGGCGGTGCCGCTCGTGCGGCGCGCGTTGAAGATTCTGTCCGACCGCGAGGTGTCGCCGCAGACCGGCCTCCTCAAGAGCACGCTGCTGCAGCTCGACTCCACGTTCTCGGAACGCAACTACGGCGCATCCTCGTTCCTCGATTTCGTCGAGAAGCTGGCGAAGGACGGGCTCGTCACGCTGAAACACTCGGGCCGCAGCGTGATGGTCGAACTGAACGACGCGTTCCAGGAGAGCGCGCCGACGTCCGCGCCGGAAGTCGCCGAACCGGTGGCGCAGCCCGTGGCGCAGACCGCGCCGCAGGATGCCTCCGGCGACGCGCGCGTCGAAACGGCGCCGCCCGTGGGCAACACCGCCGAAGGCGCGAGCCGCGCGGCGCAGATTCTCGGGGCCGCCGCCGGCGCGCGCTGGCCGATGTACCTGCGCAACGTGAAGCAGATTCTGCGGCAGGCCGAGGGCGGGTTCGACGAGCGGCGCTACGGATTCGAAGGATTGATGGACCTGCTGCGCGCGCTGCAGCGCGACAACGTCGTGCGCATCGAGCGCGACCGCCGCGGCGGCCTCCGCGTGTTCCAGGGATCCGCGCTGCAGCAGAAGACGCAGGCTGCCCGCCTCCCGCAGCCCGACGTCGAATCGGAAACGGTGGACGAAGCGCCGATCGTCGATGTGCAGCCGGGCGAACCGGTGGACACGTCCGAACCGGTCGAAGCGGAGGCGATGGCGCCGCCGCCGGAAGTCGTCGACACCACCGCGGAACTGCTTGGCCGCGCGACACCGAGGCCGCGGCGGCCGCGCGCCGCCGCGCCGCGTGGCACGCGTGCCGCGGCTCCCAAAGGGACGAAGAAGAATGCCGCGCGGCGTTCGCGCGCGAAGAAAGGCGCATCCGCGGGGGACTCGGGAGAAACGGAATGAGACGAGCGCTGGCGATTGGCGTCCTGACGTTCGCGCCGCTTCTGCTCCAGGCGCAATCGAAGCGCCCGCTCCAGCCCGACGACATCTTCGAATTGAAGACCGTCGGCGACCCGCGCATCAGCCCCGACGGGCAGTGGATCGCCTTCACCGTCACCCAGTTCGATCGCAAAGAGGACAACGCCGACACCGACATCTACATGGTGTCGACGGCCGGCGGCACGCCGGTGCGGCTCACCGCCAGCAAGAAGCCGGAAACGTCGCCGCGGTGGAGCCCCGACGGCCGCTACCTCGCCTTCCTGTCGTCGCGCGACGGCAACAAGACGCAGGTCTATCTCCTCGATCGCCGCGGCGGCGAGGCGCAGGCGATCACCGACAGCAAGACCGGCGTCTCCTCGATCGCCTGGTCGCCCGACGGGACCAGGCTGGCGTTCCTCGTCTCCGATCCGGATCCCAACGAGCCGGCCGATCCGAAGGACGCGAAGCCGCATCCGCGCGTGATCACGCGCCTGCAGTTCAAGCGCGACGGCGAGGGCTACCTCACCGATCGCAGGCAGCACCTGCACGTGTTCGACGTCGCGACCAAAGCCGACACGCAGCTGACGAACGACCGGTTCGACGATGGGCCGCCGGTCTGGTCGCCGGACGGCCGGCTGATCGCGTTCAGCGCGAACCGCACCGACAATCCGGACGCGAACGACAACAGCGACATCTACGTCGTCGAACCGGCCGCCGGCGCGAAGCCGCGCCCCGTCACGACGAACCCGGGCTCGGACAGCGCGCCCGCTTTCAGCCCCGACGGCAAATCGATCGCGTACCTGCAGGGCGGCGATCCGAAGGACATTTGGTACGCGACCAACGACATCGCGGTCGTCTCGATCTCCGGCGGCGCTCCGAAGATCCTGACCGCCGGCCTCGATCGGAACGTGCGCTCGCCGAAGTTCACGCCGACCGGCGAGCAGGTCGTGTTCCTCGTCGAGGAGGGCGGCAACCAGCATCTCGCGCGCGTGCCGGCAGCCGGCGGTCCGGTCGCACGGATCGTCGACGGCGAGGTGGAGATCACCGCGTTCGACTTCAACGCGCACGGAGACGGCGTTCAGCTGCAGAGCACGCCGGATCGGCCGTCCGAGGTCTTCTACGTCAACCACGCCGCCGCCGATCCGATGCGCGTGACGCACGTCAACGACGCGTTTCTCTCGACGATCGCGCTCGGCGCCGTCGAACGGTTCAAGGTCAGGAGCGCCGACGGCACGGCGATCGACGCCTTCCTGACGCGGCCGCCGGTCGACTCCGCTCGGCCCCACGCGACTGCAGCGCGGCTGCCGACGATCCTCCGGATTCATGGCGGCCCGGTGTCGCAGTACTCGAGCGGCTTCGACCTCGAATGGCAGATGCTGGCGGCGCGCGGCTTCGCGGTCGTCGCGGCGAACCCCCGCGGATCGTCGGGCTACGGGCGCGACTTCAGCCGGACGATCTGGGCGGACTGGGGCAACAAGGACTTCGAGGACGTGATGGCCGCCGTCGACGAGGCCGTCGCGAAGGGCGTCGCCGATCCGGATCGCCTCGGCGTCGGCGGCTGGAGTTACGGCGGCATCCTCACCGATCACGTCATCTCGAAGACGACCCGCTTCAAGGCGGCGATTTCCGGCGCGAGCGAGTTCAACTACCTCGCGAACTACGGCACCGACCACTACCAGCGGCAGTGGGAAGCGGAGCTGGGACTTCCGTGGCGCAATCCCGAAGCGTGGATGCGCATCTCGCCCTTCTACCGCCTCGACAGGATCACCACGCCGACGCTGGTGATGGGCGGCGACGCGGACATGAACGTGCCGATTCTCGGCGGCGAGCAGCTGTACCAGGGACTCAAGCGCCTGGGCCGCGAGACCGAGCTGGTGATCTACCCGGGCGAAACGCACTCGTTCCGCCGCCCGAGCTTCATCAAGGATCGGCTCGAGCGCTACATCGCGTGGTACGAGAAATACCTGAAGGCGTCAGGCGCCGGTCGGCAGTCGTCCATCCACTGACGCGACGCAGTGGTCGCGCAGCGCGAGCAGCACCTGCGGCCACCCGCGGTGGCTCTGGCGCGCGGGATCGCTCGCCAGGCCCGAATGCGTGAGCCGCACGTGCGTTGCGCCGTCGCGCTCCGCGAATTCCAGGCGGACGATCGTTTCGAGCCCGTCTCCCTGCCAGTCCGGCAGCCACGTGAACTCCAGGAGCGTCGGCCGCTGCACGATCCGGTACGAGCCGCGGACGACGAACGGGCGTCCCTGCATTCCAATCCCCGACATCATCCACGCGCCGCCGGGCCTCAGGTCGGAGTCCATCGCGGTCGCGCGGAACCGGCCTTCGACGTGCCACCACTTCACGCGCTCGGCGGGATCGGCGAACGCATCGAACACGCGCGCTGCCGGCGCGTTGACGACGATTTCTTCGACGATGCAGGCGTCGGCCGTGTCCGGACTCATCGCTCCTCCTCCACGTAGCGCTTCAGGCTGCGCAGCGATCCGCGCCACAGCGCCTGGTACTCGCGCAGCCACCGATCGATCGCGCGCAGCGGCGTCGCGTCCAGCTCGCAGATGCGCGCCGTCCCCTCCGCCCGGGTCCGCACCAGGCCGGCGGCCCGCAGCGAGCGGAGATGTTTCGAGATCGCGGGACGGGTCTGCTGGAAGTTGGACGCGAGATCGCCGACGCTGCGCCCGCCGGATCGCAACAGCCGGAGGATCTCGCGCCGGGTGGGATCGGCGACCGCGCGGAACACCGCGTCGGACCGCGCCGTGCGACTGGTCACCATGCGGTTACCGACAGTGTGACCGAACGGTTACCGACCGTCAACCTCAGCGGCGTTCGGTGTCGAGGAACTCCAGCCACTGGGTGACGAGCGGCAGCTGCGCGCCGTGCGCGCGCTCGTACACCTCGGCGTAGGCGTGCGCGGCCTTGAGGTCGTCCGCGCGGTTCTGCACGTACGCGCCCGCGGCGTGCACCAGGTAGATCCACTGCACCGCCATGAAGCAGGCCTCGCGGTCGTCGCGCCGCTCGTCCAGGTAGCGCTCCAGCGTCCGCGCCGCTTCGCGGCCGCTGCCGAACGTCGCGTAGATCATCGCGAGCGGCTTGGTGAAGCGCACGTCGGCCGGCCACTTGCCGACCGCCTCCTCCAGGATCGTCCGCGCCTCGCCGTACGCGTGGTTGCGCATCAGCGCGCCCGCGAGCCAGTCGTAGACCTGCGCGAACTCGGTGCCGTCGACGAGCGCCGTCTGCCATGCGCCCGCCGCCTGAAGGTCGCGCCCCGCCGCCGCGAACGTCGCCGCCAGGTACGCCAGCGCCGGCGTGCTGTCGGTGTCGGGGTTGATCGCGTGCTTGAATGCGTCTTCGGCTTTCGTGTACTCGCCGGCGCTCAGGAACGCGACCCCCTGATCGAACGCCGGCTTGACGCTGGCCTCGACGCGCGCCGCGAACGGCTGCAGCGTGTCGGGCTCGGTCGCCAGCGCGGCCTGGAACGCCGGCTTCAGCGTCTCGTCGTCGACCGGCAGGAACAGGCCGGTGTCGAAGGTCGACGGCGACGTCAGCGCGTCGGCCGACGTCATCAGCACGCGCGGCGCCGCCACCTCGAACGCGCGGGTCATCGTCTTCACCGATCGGCCGTCGCTCGAGAAGATCGCGCGCAGGAGGTACCGGCCCGGCGGCAGCTGCTGCACGTTGATCACGCGCGAGAAGATCACGCGGTCGCCGCCGACCGGGTGCGGCGGCACGTCCACGTCGAGCAGCGCGGGGCTGTCCGCGTCCTTCGCGACCTCGTACTCGACCGAGAGCGCGTCGGCGCCGGCGCCATACGCCTCGACGTAGCCGTGGACGCCGCCGAACGCCACCTGGTAGCCCACCGTCGGCTGCAGCAGCTCGCCCGTTTCCACCGGGCCGCCGACGACCAGTTCGCTCAGCTTCGTCTGCGCCGCCGCATCCGCGAGCGCCGCGTGGATCGGGTGCTCGACCGATCCGACGTGCTCGCCTTCGACCACCGCGAGCTTCAGGGTGTAGTCGCCGGGCGGCAGGCTGGCGCCCGCCGTGTACTGCAGCGGCGAGGGAACGCCGCTGACGATCGGCAGCAGGCGCGCGTCGAACGCGCGGTTTTCGACGATGCGGCCGGTGGCGTCGCTGATCACGTAGGCGATCGACGCGACCTTCGACGTCGCGTAGTCGGCGCCGACGTCGGCGTGGATCAGCAGCTGCACCCGCCCCTGCTCGGGCCCCTGCAGCGCGAACGACGCCACGCGGAGCGGCAGCGCCGACAGCAGCAGCGGCGACGCCAGCGCCGACGCCACCGCCTGATGCGGCGAGCGCGCCACGCGCTCGTCCGACGGCGTGTTCAGCAGCTGACGGCGGGATCGAACGACGGCGCCCTTTCGAACCACCTCGACGCGAATCGGGTGCGGCTTGCCGTCGCCGTCGCGCGCGTCCCACTCGACGCCCAGCAGGTAATAGCCAGAGAGCTCGGACTCGAGCTGCTGGAACAGGCTCGCGCCGGTGCCGGTGACGGTGAACAGCGTGCCGCGCGTCGCGGCGGCGAGCGTCTCGAGCCCCTGCGACATCAGCAGGCGATCGCCGACCCCGTCGCGCGGCAGCCGAGCCGTGGCCGCATCGAAGATCGGTCCGTCGAGCCGCAGCGCGTACACGCTGGTGCGCGCCGACGCCGCCATCGCACCGAGCTCGTTGACGAGCGCGATGTCGGTCATCACGAAGCCTTCCGAGATCAGCACGAGCGTCTTCGGGCCCTCGATCGACCGCAAGCCGCGGAACAGATCGCGGAGGCCGTTGACCGTCGCGTCGCCTTCGCGGCCGGCATCGGCCGCCAGCATGTGCGCCTGGGTCGCGACCTGGTCCGGGCACAACGGATCGCCGCGGCCGCCGATCGTCTGGCATTCGCGCCCGACCACCTGCTGCAGCATGTAGGTGTCGCCGCGATCGATCGCCATCGCCTCGGAGACCGAGATCGAATAGCCCAGGTCCGCCAGCTGGCCCGCTTGTTTTTGTCCGACCATCCGCGAGATCGCCTGCTTGACGCGCTGCCGATCGGAGGTGAACACCGTCGACGGCGCGCCGGTGCCGAAACCGGCGACCGCGACGCGATCCGACGGCGACAGTCGATCGATGAACGCGTTCGCCGCGCGCGCGATCGCCTGCGCGCCGCCGAAGCGGATGTTCGGCTCGTCGACCGCGATGACGATCAGCCGCCCTGCCGTCGAGTTCTCGTTCGTGCTGAACCCGTCGGGCATCGCCACCGGCGCCGCGTCCGGCGCGCTCTTGACCAGCGGCACCCATTCGGCGGAGATCACCTTGCGCGCGTTGCCGTCGATCCGCACGGTGAAGTCGTCGGGCGTCAGCGTCTTGATCGGTGCGCCCTTCTCGTCGACGACGGTGACGTCGAGCGAGGTGACGTCGACGGTGGACTTGAAACGCGGCGGCTGATCCTGGGCCGATGCCAGTCGGCCGCACAGCACACCGGCGGCACACAGCAGCAGCGCGTGGCGGCGTGTCAGCAGTGGCATGGCTACTTGGCCGCGAGCCGGTATCCCTGCCGGGCCCGCACCTCTTTGTGCCCGTCGACCTCCACGCGGATCCGCCGCCAGGCATCGTCGCGCACCGGGTTGTTCGAGGCATAGCCGATCAGGTACTGGTTCGACAGTTCGTCGAGCAGGTCGCCGAACGCGCCGTGCAGCTCGTCGACCGATTCGGTGAACAGCGCGCGCCCGCCGGTCGGGGTGGCGAGGCGCTCCATGATCCTTCGGAGCGACTCCATGGTGACGCCGCGGCCCTGCCCGATCATGTAGAGCGTGACGTCGCTCGACTGCAGCCGGCGTTCGACGTCGGCGATCGTCGCGTGGCTCCCCTGGTCTTCGCCGTCGGTGAACACGATCAGCGCCTTGCGCCCCGGCTGGCGGCCGAGCATGTCGACGCCGCGCAGGATGACGTCGTACAGCGCCGTCGATCCCCATGGCGCCAGCCGATCCACCGCCTTGACGCGCTCGGCCGGGTTCGTCTGCTTGCGCGTCAGCGTGAAGATGCTGTCGTTGAACCCGAGCAGCGTCACCTGATCCTGCGCCGGCACGTCGCCGAGAAACGCCTTCACGGCCGTTTTCAGCTTCGGCATCGACGGCGTCATGCTGCCGCTGATGTCGATGGCCACGATCAGGTCGAGCGGCAGGTCCTCGGACGCGAAGTGCGAAATCGTCTGCGGCTGATTGTCCTCGAACACGTGGAACGCGCCCTGCGGGATGTTCGGCACGAACTTGCCGTGACCGTCGCCCACGGTCACGGTCACCTGGACGACATCGACGTTGACCTTCTCGGCGTAGCCGATCGACTTCGTGCGGACCGTCTGCACGAGCCGGCCGCCGCCCTTCAGGGCTGCCACGGCACGCACCTGGTGCTCGGCGATGCGCGCGCCGGCGTCCCAGTCGCACTCCCACGGCGCGGCGTTGACGACGCACACCTGCCGCCCGTCGACGAAGAACGTCAGCGTCGCCACGCCGGCCGGTCGTTCGATGGCGGCGCGCAGCACCGTCGGGCCGCTGACGTAGGCGTCGCCGCTCGGCGCCACGATCGAGAGGCGCGGCTCGGACGCGGTTTGCATCGCGCCGATCGACAGCACCGCCGCGACGCACACGATGCCGCTCCCTGCCCTCGCGATGTCGCGGATCACTGCTGGGCGGCGCTCAGGGGGATCAGGGGTCCGGTCGCGGTCGCGGCGGAGATGTAGTCTTCCATCCGCTCGCGGGGCGTCGTGCGCGCCGTCCGCGCGAGCGTCAGCCAGTCGCCCGGATCGGTCGGCTTCACCGAGTCGATGAAATCCTGCGCCGCGGCGGCCAGGACGACGCGCGCCAGCGCCGCGGGCAGCTGCAGCTGCTTCAGCATCACGGCGACGTGCAGGTTCAGATCGCCGACGACCGCGGCCGTCAGTCCGAGCTGCGGCCGGCGCGCCATCGGCATCCAGCGCGCGGGCGTGGTCAGCTGCGTGCAGAAGCAGCCGAACGGCGCGGCCGCCGCCATGCCCCACGCGCCGAACGACTCCGGGCGCGCCCCGCCGAGCACCAGGAGCTCGGACATCGCGAAGAATGACGGCGCGCGCGCCGGCTCGTGCGCCAGCGTCCAGCGGAGCGCGCGGCGGCGGACGCCGTCGAGCGCCACTTCGTCGGCAATCGCGTCCATCGTGCGCGCGTCCATCGCCTGGACGCGGCGCGTCCCGCGGGCAATCGCGTCGGCAATCGCGTCCCGATCGGCATCGCGCAGCGCGAACGGGTTCATCAACGACACGCTCAGCGCGAACGCTTCGCGCTCCGGCGCGATCAGGCGCGGCGCTTCGAGCACGCCTTCGGCGCTGACGCGGCGCAGCGCGAGCGGCGCGAGCGCGATGTCGAGGCCGAGCAGCGATCCGGTGACGTGCCACGGCACGTTCGGCACCACGTCTTCGCGCGGCGCCGCCCACGCCGTCTTCTGGCGCACCTCGGAATCGCGAATCCCGAGCCCGAAGTTGTGGCGCTGCGAGACGTCGGCCGCGAGCAGCACCGTCCCTTCGGGATCGCCGACATTCGCGGCGTAGACGACCGACAGCAGCGACGCCGCCAGCATGTCGTCGCCGAGGTCGACGAGCGCGTCCGCCGCGCGCGCCACGCGCTTCGGATCGCGGACGCGCGCCACCTTCGACACGTCCTCGATCGACTTCTTCAGCAGCTCCTGGTGGGCGAGCGGCGTCGTCGCGCCGGGCACGAGGCTGTCGGCATCGCGCTCGTGCGCGTGCCGCGGGACGCGATCGACGATGCCGGCGAGGCGCGCGGCCATCGACCCGGCGGCATCGGGCTCGGCCGCCAGCTCACGGCCGGCGAGCGCGACCGCCAGCGCCGCCTCCAGCGGCAGCGCATCCTGCCGATCGCGCACGTCGCGCAGCCGCTGGCGCTCCGAGGCGCCGAGGTCGAGGCGGTACTGCTGCCCTTCCCACGCGACGGTCGCCGCGCGGGCGGCGTCGCCCGACGGCCCGCCCGCCAGCGCCGCGATCACCGCCGCGTCGGCATCCCCGGCGGCCGGCACGGCGCGCAGAAACGCGTCGCGCATCCACGCCGCCACCGCGCCCGCGTAGCGGCCGTCGTCGGTGATCGGCACCGACACGAGGGCCTGCACGAGCGCTTCGCCCTTGCGCGCGTCGATCGACCGCACGGTGACGGCGCGGTCGATCAGCGCGAGCGCGCCCTGCAGCTGCGCGAGCAGCACGAAGCCCCGGCGCCCCTCGACGTTGCCAATCCGCGCGGCGGTGCGGACGGCCGCGCCGTAGACCGACGGCGACCGGACGCCGATGCGCTCGAGCGCCACGAGCAGCATCCGGTAGCGGGCGAACCCGCGAATCGCGAGCTGGAGATCGGCGCGATCCCGATCCGATTCGGCGGCGACGGTACGGCCGAGACGCTGCGCGAACGCGAACTGGTCCTGCCGCTCGCCGCGCTGCCGCACGTCGGCCGCGCCGATCGTGTTGGCGAGCCACAGCGCGTCGATCGGCTCCTCGTCGTCGGCCGCCGCCGCGTCGCGGCCGGTGATGGCGCGCGTCCAGAACCCGCGCGTCCACGGCGTGGCCGGCGCGCCGGTGTCCGTCGCGTCGACGCGGGCGAGCAGCATGCCCAGGTCGTACGACGCGCGGCCGAGCGGCATGTCGCGCACGTGCCATTCGCGAAACGCGTTGACGCCGGTGGTCGCGAGCAACCGGAACCGCTCGGTGCGCTGCGCCGCATCCGGCATCCAGAGCCCCAGCGCAAACGCGCGGCGCGCCGGATCGAGCTGCCCGATCGTGTCGAACAGGTACGCGATACGGCTGTCGTTCAGCTCGAACAGCAGCTCGACGAATTTGTCGGGCCGCGTCATCTTCTCCGCGACCGCCGCCTCCCACAGCGGCGTGGCATCGTCGGGCGTCGCAACGACGCGGTTCGCGCGCACGTGCAGGCCGCTCGAGAACGCGGCGAACGCCGGCGCGGCGAGCTTGTCGATCAGCCGCGACACGACCGCGCCGTGCTCGTCGAAGAACGCCAGCGTCTCGTCGTCCAGCGCGGACAAGCCGTAGCAGACGAGCGCGGCCGAGCGATCGGACGCAATCGCCGCGACCAGATCGTCGCGCGAGACGCGGCGATGGAAGACGTGGTCGCTCCACCACGCGGCGGTCAGCGGCACGGGAACGGTGTCGGCGGCGCGCCGCCGGTCGTCGGCCGTCGGCCGCGCGGCCTTCAGCCGCCCGGCGAGAATTTCGGGCGAGCGCAGCGGATCGTTCTGCAGCAGAATGCGCGTGATCTCGGACATGAAGCGCGCGCGATCCGGCGGCGGGTCGATCGAGGCGAGTTGCGCGAACGCGGCGAGCCCGCCTGGAACCGGCGCGTCCTCGGAGACGAGCGGGGCGGCGGCGGAGGGTCTTGGTACAATCGTGCTGAAGCACACGACGCAACCGCACAGGACGCGGAAAACGGTCGGCTTCACAAGGCGCACATTATAGACATGGCATCCGCGAACTACACCGCCAAAGACATCACCGTCCTCGAAGGACTCGACCCCGTTCGGAAGCGGCCGGGGATGTACATCGGCGGCGTTGGATCGGCTGGGCTGCATCATCTCGTCTGGGAGATCCTCGACAACGCCGTCGACGAGGCGATGAATGGTTACGCCTCAAACATTTGCGTCACGCTCCATGCAAATGGATCGTCGATCACGATCGAGGACGACGGCCGCGGGATTCCTGTTGACAAGCACCCGACGACGAAGAAAAGCGCGCTCGAAGTGATCTTCACCGTGCTCCACGCCGGCGGCAAGTTCGAGCACGGCAATTACAAGACTGCCGGCGGCCTGCACGGCGTCGGCGCGAGCGTCGTCAACGCGCTGTCGAAAGAGCTGATCGCCCAGGTGAAGCGCGACGGCGCGCTCTGGGAGATGCGCTTCAAGCAGGGAAAGCCGGTCGGCGCGCTGAAGAAGGTCGGACCGGCGCGCGGAACCGGCACCAAGGTCTACTTCCATCCCGACGCCGCGATCTTCCCGAAGATCGAATTCGACGCCGCGGTGATCACGGAACGTCTCGAAGTGGCCAGCTACCTCCACAAGGGGCTGAAGGTCGCGTTCGAGGACGAAGCGGCGAAGGAGAAGACCGTCTTCGAGCACGAGGAAGGGCTCGTCGACTACCTGAAGAAGATCGTCGCCGAGCGCGGCGCGAAGCCCGTGCACGAGACGCCGTTCACCCTCGCGAAGGACGACGGCATGCGCATCGACGCGGTGCTGCAGTGGACGGAAGCGACCGACGAGCACCTGCGGTCCTACGTCAACGGCATCCCGACCGGATCCGGCGGCACGCACGAGAACGGCCTGCGCGCCGGTCTCGGCAAGGCGGTGCGCAACTACATCGAGACGCACAACCTCTCGCCGAAAGGCGTGACGCTCGTCGCGGAGGACATCCGCGAAGGGCTCACCGGCGTGCTCAGCGTGTTCGTGCAGGAGCCGCAGTTCCAGGGCCAGACGAAGGATCGCCTGAACAACCCCGAGCTGGTCTCCGCGGTCGACGGCGTCGTCCGGCCCGCCCTCGAGCACTGGCTGAACCACAATTCCAGCGTCGCCAACGCGATCGTCGGGCGCATCATCCTCGCGGCCCGCGCGCGCGAGGCGAGCCGCGCGGCGCAGGCGGAGGTGTCGCGGAAGAGCGCCACCTCGTCGCGCGTCAACCTGCCCGGCAAACTGAGCGATTGCACCAACTCGGACGCGGCCTCGAGCGAACTGTTCATCGTCGAGGGCGATTCGGCCGGCGGGTCGGCGAAACAGGGGCGCGATCGCGCGCGCCAGGCGATCCTGCCGCTGCGCGGCAAGGTGCTGAACACCGAGAGCGCGTCGCTCGCGAAGGTGCTCGAGAACAAGGAGCTGTCGGACCTCGTCACCGCGCTCGGCTGCGGGCTCGGCAAGAACTTCGATCTGACGAAGCTGCGCTACGGCCGCGTGATCATCCTCGCGGACGCCGACTCGGACGGCAACCACATCGCGACGCTGCTCCTCACCTTCATCTATCGTCACCTGCCGGATCTGATCAAGAACGGCAAGGTGTTCCTCGCGCAGCCGCCGCTCTACCGCATCGACGTCGGCAAGGACACGTTCTGGGCGCTCGACGACGCGCAGAAGGACACGATCCTGAAGCAGCGGAACGGCGCGCGCGGCACGCCCGAGATCACGCGGTTCAAGGGGCTGGGCGAGATGATGCCGAAGGTCCTGTGGGAGACGACGCTGAACCCGCGCACGCGGCGGCTGCTGCGCGTCGAGGTGACCGACCAGATCGTCACCGATCGCGTGATCAACGAGCTGATGGGCAAGGACGCGTCGGCGCGGTTCCGGTTCATCATGGAGCGCGCCGACCAGGCCGAAGAGCTCGACGTGTGACGCGGAGGCCGAACGGCTTCAGGCCTCCAGAATCGCGCGCAGGCCGTTGACGAGGCGGCCGACGCCTTCCGCCACCGTCGCCTTCTGCAGCGCGCCGTACGCGACGCGGAAGTAGCAGCCCCCGGTCATCCCGAACGCCGGGCCGGGCGTCACGGCCACGCGATGCGTGCGGATCAGCCGCTC
>Ga0070741_10004484_pt1 | contig 32547 bp, 24 predicted proteins | sample Coa_R1_4_FD_66440 | JGI IMG/M metagenome (GOLD analysis project Ga0070741, IMG submission 66440) | Surface soil microbial communities from Centralia Pennsylvania, which are recovering from an underground coalmine fire - Coalmine... | ecosystem: Environmental > Terrestrial > Soil > Unclassified ... | reverse complement strand
CCAGCGGAGGTGTTTGAAACACCATCACGTCCTGGCGCACGGCCAGCGGCAGCGTCGTTTTGCAGAACAGGCACGCCTCCGATTCCCGCTGATCCTGCGGCCCGTAAGGAACGTACCATCGGCCGGGATCTGTCGGACTCTTTGCCGGGTAGATGAAGTAATAAGAGGCGCTGCCCACAGTCGGCACAGGGTCCTTTGGATCGTAGTAGTACTCGTTCGAAGATTCGGTTTCTTCCGGTGCCGTTGGGCTTAGAGCGTCCTTGGCGTGAAGATAGTAATTTGTGAAACGCGTGTTGGCCAGCGGCCACGAGCTTTCCACGCGCCATTTACCGCCGTGTCGCAGTCTTCCCGCGCCGTCCTTCCTTCCGTCTCCGCCCCCCATGACGAAAATCCGCACCGGCGGCTCAGACGCAATTCCCGTGTCTACACCTTTTAGCGTCTGATCGAACCAATTCAGTTGCAGATCCAGTTGAGCTTGCGGACTGAGTGCAGCCTCCGGACCGAAATCCACATTGCCCAGAACCGAAGAGCCGTACGTGCCATGCGCCCATGGGCCCATCAAGAGTTTGATTGGAACCTTTTTCTTCCGCGGCGCGAGCAGGCTGTAGAACTCGTCTTCGCGATAGAGATCGTACCAGCCACTAACAAAATAACCGGGAATATCTCCCCAATTGTCCACGTACAGGTGAGGCTCCCAAAGGCGCGTGTTCTTCCAGTAGTTGTTGTAGTCGGGATTAACCCAAGTGTCGATCAGAAAACGCTCGTCCTCAGGTACGCGGCTCAGCACCGTTTTGCCTCGCTCGAACGGCCAGCGTTTGAGCCACTCCGGACCCTTCGCTCCGGCATCGATGAGGCTTTTCCGCAGCACTGGATCCTCGGCCGCTTCCCGGCTGGTGGCGGCGAACATGAACGCAATGGGCACGACCATCTGAATAAAGGCGCCGCCACGGCGCACCCCGTTTTGGTAGTAGGAAAGCGGCGCCTGGATGTGGAACATCGATTTCAAGTGTGGCGTGCCGGACACCGCTGCCGCCTGCTGCACCGCTGCCAGATAGGAAACGCCGGTCATCCCGATCTTGCCGTTCGACCATGGCTGCCGCGCAATCCAGGCGAGCGTGTCAAATCCGTCATTGGATTCGTAGATCCCGTGATAAAAATGCCCGGGAGACTTGTACCGTCCGCGCACATCCTGAACAATGAAGATATATCCCCGTTCTACGAAGTAGTCCTGATTAGGAACAAAACTGATGGGCCGATTCTCTTTGTTATATGAGGTCCGTACGAGGATGACCGGAAACTGACCCAGAGCCGGCGAGCCATTCCTGCCCGGGTGGTACACATCGGCCAGTAGCTCGACGCCGTCCCGCATTTTCACCTTCACGTCTCGCTCGATGACAACCTGAAACTCCGCGCGGGAGCCGGGTGCGGCGTTCGCAACTGGACCATACATAGTGGCAGCCAAAATCGCGCAGACGGCCGGAGCAATTACGGAAATTATCTTCCTACGCATCGTGTTCCCCATAGATTCGGAATCAATGCAGCTTTGAAGCCCTTGCACTGCCACGACGGTTGTGGGGCGGCGAGCCACAGACGGCAACGGAGTCGAACGTTGCGGAGGGACGAGAAGCAGCACAGCCTTGAGTTCTTCCGAACTATCGCCGAAACCATGGCCAATGTCAATAGGATTCTGATATGGCTTGCAGCATCCTGCAACAGGATCAGCCCGCATCCTCATTAGATTTTTGTTGACTCGGCAGGAGCTTCTCGCCGATAGTGAGCATTCGGGTGTCCAGGCGAGGTCGCCGGATGGCAAATTCAGAGGCGGGAAAGACAGGATCCCGGAAATACCGTTGGCTGCTTTGCCTGCTTCTGTTTCTCATCAGTGTCAACAATTACATGGACCGGCAGTTGTTTTCGATCGTAGCTCCCGTAGTTACGACCGAGTTCAGGCTGTCGGCCTCCGAAATCGCATTGATCATCAACTCGTTCCTACTGGCATACGCAATCGGCCAAGTGTTTTCCGGGCGCTTTATGGACTGGGCCGGCGCCCGCCTGGGCTTCACCTTATGCGTGATGGTATGGTCTTTGGCGGGCATCTTCACCAGTTGTGCCCGTGGCGTCCTGAGCTTCAGTCTTTTCCGATTCCTGCTGGGTGCCGCAGAGTCGGGCAACTTCCCAGGAGGTGTAAAGGTGCTCGCCGAATGGTTTCCCCAGGAGGAACGGACAACGGCCGTCGGCGTGTTCACCAGCGGAGTCAGTATCGGGGCCCTGCTGACGCCTCCGGTGGCAGCCTTCCTGATCGTTCATTTTGGTTGGCAGGTCGCGTTCGTAGCGGTTGGAGTGCCCGGTCTACTTTGGATTTTGGCGTGGCGCCATGTGTATCGACCGGCGCCGTTATCTGCTGGCGCGGAAGATGGGTCTCAGCCGCTGGCGCTGGACGACGGACCGGCAGACGGCCCTTGGGGCAACATGCGCCGGTGGTCCTTTCTATTGCGCCAGCGTCAGGCTTGGGGCGTTATTCTGGGAAGGCTTCTTGAAGAGCCGGTGGCATGGCTGTTTTACTCCTGGCTTCCCCTGTATCTCACAAAGTTTATGGGAGTTTCGCTGATGAAAACCGGTTTTCTGCTTACGGTTCCGTTCATGGCCCAAGACATCGGCTTCATCCTCGGCGGATTCGCCGCGTCCCGGCTCATGAAGAAGGGCTGGACAGTCGATCAGGCTCGGAAATGCGTGATCTTCGTCAGCGCCACGTGCATGATGTCCTCCCTTTTCGCGGTCGCCGCGCCCACACCGTTGGCGTTTGTGCTGCTGATAGGCCTGGCCACTTTCGGACATGGCAGTTGGTCCTCCAATATTATGTCCATGCCGAGCGATATTGTGCCTGCCTCATCAGTCGGGACGCTATATGGGATGACCGGATGCGGCGGAGCACTCGGTTCGATGCTGTTCACGCAGATGATTGGAATGCTGGTGGACAAAGAAGGCTCATTTAACACCGTGTTCACGATCGGGGGACTTCTGCCTTTGTTCGCGGCCATCGTGATGTTCATAGTCGGCGGCAAGATTCAGCCGCTAGCTTCGCTCAGGCTAGCGCCGGCACAGATGGGGACGAAACGCTGATCTCAAAGACGGAGAGGCGGAAACAAGAAAGAAGAAAGCTCTTGACTTTTTCTGGGTGAGTGGTCACAATCCCGTGGAAGTCAGGATACTGTTTTACCTTACAGCATCTTGAAAAAGCAAAAAGGCGCCTCAGTCTGGAAAGTGAGGCACCAGTTATCTTGGACGGGCGGAACGTATGAGCGCAGTCATTTCCCAAGCGGCGGCACTGGACCATCTGTGGATTCACGAAAGCCCGCGGGCTGAACTGGTCGATCACGGCATGCTTCGCGTTTTCAGCCACGGCACGGGCGGCTGGCTCTTCGATACGGCAGGGAACAAGTACTTCGATCTTTGCTCTTCGATGTGGCAGGCGCCCCTCGGGCATGGGCGGGACGATATCGTGGAGGCAATGGCCAATCAGGCACGGAAAGTGGCCACGGCCGGTCCCATCTTTTTCACGACTGAAGCGGCCGTCGAACTGGCCAATCGCCTGGCTAGTGTCGCACCCGGCGACCTGAACAGGTGTTTTCTCACCAGCTCCGGCTCGGAGGCCACCGAGGCGGCGCTGAAGCTTGCTCGCCAATACCATCGATTGCGCGGCGATCCTCACCGCTACAAATTCATTTCCCGCTACGGTTCGTACCACGGTGCCGGCCTAGGCGGGTACGCTGTGTCCGGACGCCGGCACCGCGACGCGATGTATTACCCACTGCTGCCCGGCTGTTTGAGTATTATGCCGCCTACTGGGACCAATGACGTGATGGCCGCCGAAGCGCTCCGAACGATGATTGAACTCGAAGGGCCCGAAACCGTTGCGGCGTTCATCGGCGAGCCGGTCGCGATCACGGAATTCCGCATTCCCGATCAAGACTACTGGCCCCGTATCCGCGAAATCTGCGACAGCTACGGCATCCTGCTGATCGTCGATGAAACGCTCGTCGGCTGTTGCCGTAGCGGGAAGATGTGGGCTATCGAGCACTGGCAGGTGATTCCGGATCTCCTGATCGTCGCCAAAGCTCTCAGTGCCAGCTATGCCCCCGTTGCTGCGATGGTCGTCCGGGAGCATGTGTATGAGGCGTTCGGGGATCATACGCCCTCCCCGTCCGTACAGAGCTACGGCGGGCATGGTGCGTCCGCGGCTGCGGGAGCCAAAACACTCGAGGTCTACACTCGCGACCGTATGGATGAGGTGGCAGAGACGGTTGGACGAAAACTGATGGAACGGCTTGATGATCTCTCAGGCGAGCCCGTCGTCAACGACATCCGGCGCCTGGGATGTTGGGTCGCAATCGAGCTAAGGAACCCCAGAACAGGGGCATCGCTCGCTCGGGGTCTTCGCGGGCATTACGCGGTCGCCAGGGAGATTGTCCGGTGTCTGCTGAGCCTCGGCTGCGCGGCTGCGCGCATGTCAGAAGGTATTCTTCACGTGGCGCCGCCTTTTATCTCCAACGATGCCGAGTTGGATTTTATTGCCGAGACCGTTCATAAAACGCTGCGCCACATGGAAAAGGTAATCGCGCAACTTCCCACAAGCTAGCTTCTCTTGCCGGAGGCCGGCGGGAACATCAAATGCGCCAAAGGGCCGGTTCGGTATCGGACGCTCGAGCTAGACACAGGAGGCCAAGATGGAGAACACACCGCGGACGATATCTGCGGCTAAGCTGCATGAGAACTCAATCGTAGTTGACGGGCACGTCCACGCCATTGAGCGGTGCTTTCACGAAGGGATTGATTTGTGGGAGGCGCAGGACACCGGCCTGTTTGATTTCGCCCGCGCAAAACAGGGCGGCTTAAAAGTCGTAATCCACGCTCTTTACATTGAGGATCAGTACAATCGCTACAATTACACGATCAAACAAGCCTGCCGGTTGATCGAGCAGTTCTACCGAGTCCTCGAGACCCATCCCGACAAGATGGAGCTGGCGCTGGACAGCGCCGACGTCCGGCGCATCGTTGCTGAGGGCAAGATGGCGCAGGTGCTCGGCCTGGAAGGCGGCTTTGACATGGATGGTGATCTGGATGTGCTCCGCTTCTTCTACCGTGCCGGCGTTCGTATGATCCAGTTCGTGCATCACCGCACGACCAGTTCCTTCGCGGATTCCTATGGCGATACGGTCCAGGTGTGGAACGGCATCAACGAGCGCGGCCGGAAGATCGTCCGGGAGATGAATCGGCTGGGAATCCTGATTGACATTTCGCACGCGACCGAGGCAACACAATGGCAGGTTATTGAGGCCAGCCAGTCGCCGGTTGTCGCAAGCCACGTGGGCGCCAAGCACTTCAGTAATCATCCCCAGAACTTGAGCGACGACTTGCTCAAGGCAGTTGCGGCGAGACAGGGATTGATCGGAGTCCACGGCCATGGCTCCTTTCTGCACCAAAAGTTTTGGGACTGGCGGCGCACATTGGAAAGCCCATGGCGGACGCGGTCGATGGAGTTGAGCCGTCCGCCCTATGACCATTGCTGCGAGTACATCGGAGAGCTGGACGCCTTACTCGATGACGAGTGGATGCGCGGTCCGATGACACAGTATGGCACCCCGTGGAGGGATACCTACCCACCCGGCGCGCTGGTCCCTGCTGTTGAAGATTACGTGGCAACCGTGGATTATCTGATCAACCTGATCGGCGCCGACCATGTTGCAATCGGCTTGGACTTGATGTGGGGTACGTATTGGCTTCGCGACTTCGACGCCACGTCCTACCCGAAACTGACCGAAGCGTTCGTCGCGAAGGGCTATAGTGAGGAAACGATCCGAAAACTGCTTGGCGAGAACTGGCTTCGCGTACTAGAGACGGCAAAGGAAAGATGACCACGAAAATCAGCGGTGTCATCTGTGCGGTTGTAACCCCCTTCGGAGCTGATGATCAAGTGGACGAGTCCTGTTTACGGAGTCATATCGAGTTTCTGATACAGGCCGGTGTTGACGGACTGCTGGTCACCGGCGGCTGCGGCGAATTCCTGAACCTTGATGACGGCGAACGGCAGCGTGTCATGAGGGCGGCCCTCGATGCGGCGCGGCATCGCGTTCCCGTAATCATTGGTATCCTCTCCCCGGACACACGCCATGTTTGCCTGTTGGCTCGCCAGGCCGCCGACGCAGGTGCCGATGCGGTTATGGTGCTGCCCCCCTACTATGTGAGCCCTTCCGCCATTGCAATTCGAGATCATTTTGTTCGAGTGGCCGGCGAATGCGGGCTACCGATTGTTCTCTACAACAACCCCGCGCGAACGAACATCAACATGGATCTGCATTTGCTATTGCAGCTCACGCAGTCGGAGCAGGTGGTTGCGATCAAGGATTGCGATCGCGATCTGACGCGCATCTCCGAGAAACTTCACGCATTGGGAGAACGGGCTCAACTCCTTTCCGGCGAGGACGATCTGGCTTTCCCGACGCTAATGCTTGGCGCGCCAGGAGGTATTTGGGCAACGGCCAATCTCTTTCCGAAAATCTTCATCGATATGTACAGGGCCGTAAAAGCTGGAAATGCCGATGTAGCTCGGCACTGCCACTATCGCTTGCTGCCGTTGTGGAAAGCGTGTCTTGTGCCTGATCACCCCGCAGCATTAAAGGCTGCTATGGCGATGTGTTTTCGTCCAGTAGGCAAGGCTCGTCCTCCCATGCCGCCTGCATCGAAGGCCCAACTCGCGGCAATCCGCTCTGCGCTGGCGGCGGTGGAACAACCTTGCGCCCCGGCCCCCGTACCCGGCTGAAGAGAGCGAGATTCTGCTCAGGCGCGTCGCAACGCCGATGGCGCAACGTTGTTCCCGGCGTTGTGTGCTGCTGGCGCGCCGAGCGTAGTTCGAGCAGCATTTGGTGAACTGGAAGCGCGCGGGATCCGGGTCGCGGTGATCCCACGCTACGATTTGCGGCACGCCAAAGCCGGACCCGGCGAACAGGATGTTGCCCGTCCCGCGGAATTCCTGCTGGATTCCACTGGTATTGTGCGATGGGTGAATCTGACAGAAAACTATTGGGTCCGCGCGAGGCCGGAACAAATTCTACAGGCGACGAATACAGTGCGTTAGATCGGGCGGCTGGTGTTTCCGCTTTCGTCGTTCACATAGCCGGCTGGAACTTGATTCATAGCCGCCCAGTATCTATCCCGGCCACGGCACCCAGCACGCCCGCTACAAATCCGCCATCCGGAAGCGAGACATCTCATTCGTCATCCAGCCGCTCGATTCGGACCTGCCGCAGGAGTGTCCAGCGGCCGCCCTCCCACAAGTAATAGAACGTGTAGGGAACGGCGCCCCGGCGATCTGCATGTGGCGTCGCCCTGATGATCATCAGGCGGCTATTTCTCCGATACTGGAGATCCGCAGCTCTGCCTGCTGTATCAGGGAACACGAGCATCGGTAATGCAAACCTACCTTCAGAAATTGGCGGCATAAAGACCGTACCGGTTTCTGCGTCGCTCACGGCCATTCTGATACAACCGGACCCACAGCCCCAAACAATGACGATGTAATGTCCGGCAAAATTGGGGCCCGGCCTGTTCTGTTCCTTACCCCACTCGCCATTTATCCATGCCCCCCATCCCTTCTCGACGCCCTCACGAATCCGCGTGCGAAAGAGCCGCTGTTCAGGCGTGGTGAGGATCGGTGGGTGTGGAGCGTGATCGAAAACCTCTCGGACCGGGAAGTCCTCGAATTTGGGAAGTCGCGTCGCGTTGATTTGCGCGTCCACGGATTGCAGGTCAATGAGAAGTGCAAGCATCAGACCGGCCCACAGTGCGTTATGAAAGGGCAGGAGCACATCGAACATAGTAGCCCCTTCAATGCTGGCGGGCATTGAGAGGGTGGCGAAGTTCCACTTACGAGAATTGGCCTCCGCTATCGGATGAAATTCCGCAACTACGTGAAGTCGAGATGTTTCTGGTGGTTACCTAAGTTCCAGTACCTAGGCATCCGTGAACTTCGATTCATGAAATGATCGGGGCAGGAGTGGGGCTTCCGAGACCGAGCCGCGTGCAGCCGGCTGGCGGGCATACATCAAAGCCAGTTTTGAGGTTCCGAATAGCGCAAACGCCTTCGGGAAAGGCGAGAGCGCATTGCAAATGCCCTGCAATTGATGATCGATGATTGAGCAAGGACATCTGCGCAACCGTGAGGCGGTCGAGCCGGACTTCCACCGGGGAATGGTTGATACATGTTTTAAATTTCTGGACCTGATGGACCGCGGCCAGGTGCATGTACAGCCGGACATCGGCCGTGTAGGGGCTTCACAGAGGCGCGGCGCGTATGTGAGGCTGCGCGAAGCCGCGGCAGCCTCAGAGCACAGAGTCGCTGGCCAGCCGGGCGCCGACATTCGTTCTTGGACCGGGGCTTGTTTCGTTGAGCTCCCCTCTCGTTAGGCAGTTTGTGTTGTTAGAGCTTTGGTGACATGCTTGGAGAGGAAGCGGTGGGATGAAACTCCGAATCGGGATTTGGTCAGGCGCCGGCGCGCTCGTTGTGGTTTTCTGGACCGTGTACATTTTCGCTACGGCACCAGCTACACATGGGACTATATGGACATTCGTCTCTTTAACTTGCCCCATTGCGTTGGCTCGTCATCATGCCCTCAGCTTCTTTTCCGTCCTTCTTGCAAATGCTGCGACGTATGCGCTGGTCGGCGCTGTTGTGGAATCCGTACGAGGACACTTTCAACAAAGTCGCATGGCCGTGAGGCATTGAATCTCACAGCATGCGGTCAATCCGGCCTGCCGCGGCCGATACCGACGTAAGAACTTCGGGCCGCTCTGTCGCGCCGTCGACTACTTTTTCCGATTCACGGCGCTGAGAAGATTTTCAATTTCCCGGAACCGTTGCTTGATTAAGAGGAGCATCGTCTCCATAACCAATGGCATGTTGGAAGGGTTGGGCATAGCCGCACCCACGGATCGCGTGAGCGGTTTGCCGCGAAGCCGCTGCACGCACAGATCGTCATGACTGTCCAGCAGCACCGCGGAGTACGGAATGATCGTGGCTCCCAGTCCGGCTCTCACCATGCTTTTCATGCCTTCTACACTGCTGAGTTCGAAGGTGATCCGCGGCGTGATCTTAAATTGGCGGAAAAAGGCGTCGAGGCGCTTCCTGGTGCTGGTGCTCTGGTCATACAGGATGAGCGGCAGTTCGGCAATTTGCGCCGCATCCACAATCCTTCGCATGGCGGCGTTATTCGCTTTTCTCAGTACCAACACCAGCTCCTCGGTAAATAAGACTTCGGCGCGCAATTCCCTGGCCTGGATCGGAAAGTTTACGATACCCAGATCCAGCCGGTTGGTTTTGAGCAGCTCGATAATCTGCGGACTTGTTCCGTTCATGACATCCACACAGATCTTGGGATACTTGCCATGAAACGCGCTTAAGGCGGGCGGCAGCATCGAAGTCAGTTGGTGGCCGCCGATTCCGATCCGGATCTGCCCTGTGGGTTCCTTGGTGAGAGCGGCAATCTCCATCCGCGCAACCTGACACTGGCGCAGGATCGCCTCGGCGTGCGCATGCAGCAGCCGCCCGGCTTCCGTGAGATGGACCTTGCGATTTTTCAGGCGCACAAAGAGGCGCTCCCCCAGCTCCTCCTCCAACAGCCGAATCTGCTGGCTTACGGAGGGTTGCGCCACATACATCTTTTGCGCAGCCGTAGTAAACCGGCCTGTTTCGACAATTGCCGTGAAAATCTCAAGCTGTCGAATTGTCATATTGCCCGGGCATATTGATAGCCTCAGCCTATCATGGATCTCATTTTTTCATATTGGACGAACCAGTGATGTTGCAGTGAAATGAGAAGGTATCTGTGACAACTCCGGTTTTCATTGGCATCGATGTGGGTACCGGTGGAGTGCGTTCGGTTGCGGTCACCTCGAGCGGCGAGGTACTGGGAAGCGCACGGCGTCCATTGGCATCGGTTCGCGGCGCCAATGGCGCGCACGAGCAATCTCCGCAGGAGTGGTGGGCCGCGCTTTGCAGCATCACGCATCAACTCGCCGCGGAACTGAAACGCGGCCGGGCGAGGCTTTCGATTGAGTCGCTGGCGCTGTGCTCGACATCAGGAACCCTGGTCGCCACCGCCGCCGACGGCGCTCCCGTCCGCGCTGCAATTCTGTATGACGACAGCCGGCCTGTGGTCGTAGCTGAGCGCCTTGGCGGCAATTGGAGCGCCGCGCACTCTTTCGCCAAAGCGGTCTGGCTTCGCCAGGAAGAGCCCACGGCGTGGCGCCGTACCCGCTATTTGCTCCATCCGGCGGACTGGCTTTCGGGAAAGCTCGCCGGTGCGTTTGGATTTTCTGACTCGGCCAATGCCCTCAAGCTCGGCTACGACGCGGCGACGGCTTCCTGGCACCCGGCTGTTTTTGAGTGGGGCTGTAGCGGCCTGCTTCCGTCCGTCGTCGAGCCCGGTTCGCAGATCGGATGCGTAGCCGCGCGCAGTGCGGCCGAAACCGGATTGCCCGCCGGCATCAAAATCCTGGCGGGGCTCACGGACGGGATGGCCAGTCTGGTAGCTTCCGGCGCTCATGCGCCGGGAAACGCGAACACGACTCTGGGAACGACCATGGTCTGGAAAGCGCTCACGGCCGATAAGCCCGTCGAGGTGCACGGGATTTATTGCCATCGGCACCCGGCGGGGTACTGGGCGCCCGGCGCGGCATCCAATTCGGGACCTGGCGCCATGCGCACAACCGGCAATCTTGCGGATGCCGAAATTCAGCGCCTGGCACAGGCTCATTTGCCCTCGGGCGTGAGCTGTTACCTGCTGTCCGGGGTGGGCGAGCGGTTCCCATTCCGAAGCAGCTCGGCAAGGACGTTTTTCGAGCCGGAGCCGCGCGAACCGGCCCACTCTTTCGCGGCACAACTGCAATCCCTCGCGTGCGTCGAACGATGGGGCTACGAGCTCCTGGAGGCGTGCGGCGTCGCCCGGGGCGAAATCGTGTACTCCGCGGGAGGAGCGGCAGAGAGCCCTGTGCTGGCGCAGTTGCGAGCGGACGTACTCCAGCGCCGGATCCTGAAGACCTGTCATCCATACGCCGCATTTGGCAGCGCTGTCCTGGCTGCCGCCGGCGGCTGGTATGGCGGCGACGTCGCGGAGGCTATCCGGTCCATGACCAGCATTGCCGAAGCGCACGATCCGGATCCTCGCGCGGCGGCGCAGTACGACGAGATCTATCATCGTTTTCGCGAGGCCTGCTCGCGCAGGGGGTATTGCTGATGGGACCCTGGAAGGCCTGCGACCTCCGAGGCGTCTACCCCGCTGAGGTGTCACCAGATCTCGTTCGTGAAATCGGCCGGCGAGTGGTTTCGCTGCTGCCGCGCCGGCCGCGCGTCCTCGTCGCGGGCGATTTCCGTCTCAGCACGCCGGTGCTGAAGGCCGCCGTGATAGATGGCCTGCTGGATGCAGGCGCCGATGTGCTCGACGCAGGCCAGCTCGCTACGCCTGTTGCCTATTTCGCGCACCAGCACTTTCACACCGATGCCGCGCTGATTGTCACCGCTTCGCACAATCCGGGAGATCACAATGGGCTGAAGTTGATGCTAGGCAAGCTGCCTCCGACGGAAGTCGATTTCCACCGGTTGCGACAACCCGCCAATATCCGGTCTGCCGCGAAGGGCACGTGCCGTCAGGTCGATGCCGTCGCGCCTTACCATGAGTGGATCGTCAAACGCTGGAGCCGGATGCGCTCGCAGCGCCCGCTCCGCGTGGTTCTGGATGCGGGCAACGGCGCCTGGTCCAGGACCGCGCCGCAGATCTTTGAATCGCTTGGTCTGCACGTAATCCGCTTGTTTTGCGAGCCGGACGGCAGTTTCCCGAACCGCCCCCCGGATTGTGCCCGCGCCGCGCATCTGGCCGCCTTGTCGCGCGCGGTCCGTGAGAACAGCGCGGACCTGGGCATCGCTTGGGATGGAGATGGCGATCGTGTCGCGTTTGTGGATGAGACCGGCAGCATCGTCCCCACGGACGCTATTTCGGTTATCCTTCTGCAGCACTGGCTGGAGGGACGCACCGGCGAGGCGGTGGTGTATGACATCAAACTATCACGCGTGGTGCCCCAGACGATTCTCAAGATGGGCGGCATCCCTATCCTGGAGCGTAGCGGCCATTCTTTTCTGAAGCGAACAATAGTCGAGCGCCGGGCGCTCCTAGGCTGCGAGCTCAGCGGCCACTACTTCTACCGCGAGCTCGCCGGTGGAGACGACGGTCTCTTCAGCGCACTCCATCTCTCCGATCTGGTGCAACGGCACGGGGCGCTGGGCGCGCAGGTCCAGTCTTTACCCCGGATCTTCATCACGCCCGATCTCCGGCTGAATGCGGACGGACAGGATCCGGAGAGCTTGCGACGGCGACTCCGCGGGGCGCTGCCGCGCTCGCATGAGATCGCTGTTGACGGCATTCGACTCGAAACCGATACGGGTTCCGTTCTTCTCCGGCAGTCTGTTACGGAACCCATCATTACCATCCGCATTGAAGGGTCCTCGGAGCAAGAGCTCGGCCGATTGGTTGAGCGCTGCCTGGTTATTTTCCCGGAATTCGAACAGGCAATCACAACCCAGCTTCGTGAAGCGGAGAAGCTATGAGCGCGGAGCAATTGAGAAGCGAGCTTGCTTCCTACGGAAGACGCATTCTTCACGAGCGTTTGGCCACAGGGGCTGGAGGAAATATTAGCGCGCGAGACGAGAATACGATGTTGATCTCGCCCTCGGGTATGTCACTGGAGGAAGTAGCCCCGGATCAATTCGTGGCCGTGGACATCGCCACCGGCGAGTTCGCTCAAAACGGATCCCGGCCGTCCTCCGAGGTGTTAATGCATCTCGCCTGCTATCGCCGCCGGCCGGAAGTGCGCGCGGTCGTTCATACGCACCCACAATTTACGATAGCGCTCACCAGCTCGGGGCACGACCTCCGTCCCATGTTTGCCGACGTAATCATTTATCTGGGCAAACGGATTCCACATCTCGACTACATCACTGTGACTACACCGGAACTCGCCGCGGCGGTCGAGAGCCAGATTGCGGAGCACAATTGCGTAATCATGCGAAACCACGGCGTCCTCACCGTTGGTGAGAATCTGAAACAGGCCTTCTGGCGCGCCTGCACGGCCGAAGAGGCGGCCCGCATTCAACTTTTGGCCACGCTGGCCGGGAAGCCGGATTTTCTGGATGACCAGGAAGCGGAACGCCTGGAATCCCTCAGAAGCGAAAAATACCGGCGTGATCTGCTGTCTCGCATGAGGACTGGAGAGTGACGACGGATTCTTACGCATTGGCAATCGACCTGGGAGCCGAGAGCGGGCGAGTTCTTTCCGGAGTGCTTCATGCTGGAGTGCTCACAATACGGGAGCTCCATCGGTTTCCCAACGAGCCCGTGCGATATGGCGGCGGCCTGCACTGGGATGCTCCGAGGCTTTGGCTCGAAATCCAAAAGGGACTGGCTACGGCTTCTGCAACCGGAGCTCGTTATTCCAGCATTGGCGTGGACGCCTGGGGTCTTGACCATGCGCTGATAGGTGAGCGCGGAAACCTCCTGGAGAATCCTTATCATTATCGGGATGCCCGTACAGACGGAATGATGGACCGGGTCTGCGCCATCGTGCCGGCGGAAGAGATCTATAGCCGCACCGGTATCCAATTCATGCAGATCAATACGCTCTATCAGCTATATGCCGCATCCTGTGCGACTCCGAACCTGCTTCGCAGCGCGGAAACGCTCGTGACCATTCCCGATCTGTTCAACTACTGGCTCACCGGCGCGATTGCGTGCGAGTTCACCAATGCGACCACAACGCAATTTTTTGACCTGGTGAATCATTCCTGGGCCAGGGATCTGCTAGAGCGCCTCAACATTCCTGCCCGACTTCTGCCGCCCATCATCGAGCCTGGCCGCGTGCTCGGATGCCTGCTGCCCGATGTGGCGCAAGAGACGGGAATTGGTCAGGTTCCGGTAGTGGCGCCGGCATGTCACGATACCGGCTCGGCCGTAGCGGCGATCGCTCCATATGGCCGCTCCGCCTTCATCAGCTCCGGTACATGGTCGTTATTGGGTGCGGAAGTGACGGAGCCGGTCATCACCGCTTCCGCGCACCGCATGAATTTCACCAATGAGGGCGGCGTGGGCGGCACGACTCGCCTGCTGAAAAACATATCGGGCATGTGGCTGCTGCAGTCGTGCAGACGCCAATGGCAGCGCGAAGGCAAAAGCTTCAAATACGCCGACCTGGTCGAACTGGCAGGGGCGGAGCCTCCCTTGCGTTCGCTGATCGATCCGGATCATCCGTCGTTCCTGCGAGCGGAAAACATGCCGGAGGCCATCGCATTGTTTTGCGAACGTACCGATCAGCCGGCGCCCGAATCTCCGGCGGCCTGCACGCGTGCCGTGCTCGAAAGCCTGGCGCTCAAATATAAACTGGTGCTCGACTCACTACAGCAGCTTACTCGCGTATGCTACGAGGCGATCCGGATTGTTGGCGGCGGATCGCGCAACCGGCTGTTGAACCAGTTCACTGCGGAAGCTGCCGGCATTCCTGTTCTCGCGGGTCCGGTGGAAGCCACGGCTTTAGGCAACATTGGCGTTCAACTGTGGACGACCGGCAGAGTGCCGTCTCTGCGGGAGGCAAGAGCCGTGATTGACCGCTCGTTCCCACTGGAGCGATTTGAGCCGCGCGATCCCGAACCGTGGCGTGCCGCCTACGCTCGCTTTCGCCTGTACTGCACGCCGTAACGGCGGGGACATTCATGTGGATTCCTACTGAATACTCTCAGGCCTTTGTAATGCTGCTTTGCTCCATGCTGTGCTGGGGCTCCTGGGCCAATGCACCGAAGCTAATGCAGGGCTGCCGGTTCGAGTTGTTCTATTGGGATTACGTATTCGGTACGACGGTGATTAGCATCGTTCTGGCTTTCACCCTGGGAACGTTCGGCTCCGCGGGTCCCGCCTTCTTGGAAGATCTCCGGAGTGCTTCGGCATCGAGCATCGGCTATGCGTTCGCAGGCGGCGTGGTGTTCAATATCGCGAATATCCTGTTAACGGCTGCGATCGAAGTCGCGGGGCTGGCTGTAGCGTTTCCTGTCGGGGTCGGGCTCTCCATCATCATCGGAGTTGTTCTGAATTACCTCATCACACCGAAAAACGACCCTCTGCTGCTTTTCGGCGGTGTGGTGTTGCTGTTGGGCGCCATCGTTACGGACGCACTCGCGTTTCGAGCGCATGGCGGCGCCGGCACCCGGAAAACAACATCAACCGGTCTGCTGCTCTGTGTTGTGAGCGGCGTGGGCCTGGGACTGTTCTATCCACTGGTGGCGAAGAGCATTGCTGCGCCGCGGCACTTGGGCCCCTATTCCGTGGGTGTAGTGTTCATGCTGGGAATGCTCGTCAGTAATCTGTTTGTCAACACGTTCGTGATGCTCAAGCCGGTGACGGGCCAGCCGCCTTTGCCGCTCTCGCTCTACTTCAAAATGCCCGCGCGCTGGCACATTCTGGGGCTCGTAATCGGAGGCGCGGTTTGGGGCGTAGGTACCGTGCTTAATTTCGTCGGGTCATCCACAACCCTGGTCGGCCCCGCTACCTCGTTTGCCCTGGGCGACGGAGCCACAATGGTGTCTGCAATCTGGGGAATCGCCGTGTGGGGCGAATTTCGCGGCGCCGCTCCCCGGGTCAGACGCATGCTCGTTTGGATGTTCGTACTGTTCTTGTGCGGGCTGGGCTCTATCGCCCTGTCGCCGGTCCTGACGACACTGTAGAAGGCCGGATGCTCCAGACGGCCCGGTTCCGGTCGAACGGCGCCGGGGTGATGTGCCGGACCGGCAGCCAGCTCTTGTAGAGGTTGCCGTAGGCTCCCGCCGTGGCAAAATCACAGAGCTTCACTTCGCGCCCGCCGGCCGCATTCACCGCAACCAAAACCCATGGCGCGATCGGCTCCGGAGTTGTGGCGGGCTTGAACTGCAGGTTGCGCGCATCCATCTCCGGGATTTCATCTGGGTCCATGGAATTGTACACGGGATCGAACGCCAGAAGGAGCGGCCCGCGGTACACCGAAGCCCTGCCATCCTGCTCCCGCTCGCCGGCCCAGAAATGCGGCGAGAAATCGAACTCGATGGCGACAATGTCGCCCTGCTTCCAATCCCGGGTCAGGCTCAGGTACGAGCCAGGCTTCACGCCGCTCTCGGCTCCGCCGTTCACGCGCACGCGCGTCTGCGCCGACCATGCCGGTATCCGTAGTTTCAGCTCCAGCTTCTCAGACCGCGCCAGTCCGATCTTGAGGACCACATCGCCGCTCTTCGGGTACTCGGTCTGCTGCTCGAGTAGCATCTCCTGCCCGCCCGGCGTCCGAACGCGGAACTGAGATGGCCCATAATAATTCAGCACCGGCCCGCTCCCAGATTCGAGCACAGCCCACTCGGAGAGCATTCCCAGGCTGCGCGGCCCGTTCACCGAGCAGCAGTTCAGCTCCGGACTCCCGGGCCGGCACTGAAAATTTATGGTGTGGGCCGAAGCTTCTTTTACTCCGTCCATGGGAGTGTTGTAGGTCCACCACCGACCCGAAGGCGTCTGGCCGCCGATTGCGCCGTTAAACGTAGAGAGCTCGATCTCGTCGGCCACGCGCGAGTCCGCGGTCAGTTTCAGCATATCGATGCTCATGTCCAGCCATGCCACCGTGCAACAGCTCTCGATTGGCCGCGGATCGTAGGGATTACCCGTGGTCCGCTCGCCCGAAGTGAATCCGCCTGTGTTGTGCCGGTCGCCTTTCAAAATGCTGAACCAGATGTGCGTGAACGCGTCACGGAACCGCGGCTCGGCGGTCAATAGGTACATGTCGTACATGCCTTGAAAGTCGTGCAGACTCTCCCAGCGGTTGCCCGGAAACTCAAACATCTCTTTGCCGGCAAGAGCCATCCTCATGTACAGTCCGGCTCCAGGCAGATCCCATTCCTTCACGATCCAGCGGGCCATCTCGAGATACTGCCTCTTGCCGGTCACACGATAGAGCTGAGTAAAGGCATGGATCACTGCATAGTTCATCTGTCCGAAGCTGCCGTCATTGGTGAGCCGCGTGTTGCCGTTCAGGAATTTAGATACCAGCAGGTCGGCCGCGCGCGTCGCGGCCTCCAGCGCCGGTTCCGATCCGAACTCCTCATGATAGAGCAGCAATGACCGAATCGCCCAGTAGTGGCCCCAGATGTCCCAGTTGCGGCCGGTCAAGCGGTTCTGCCGATCGAACGGTCCCAGGTATCCATCGGTACCCTGGCTCGCAAGAAATCTTTTCATCACCCGATCGATCAATTCCTTCTGCCGCTGGTCCCGAAGGATGCGGTAGCTGAGAATCGCGGAGCAGAGATATTTGCCTACGAACTCCCCGGACCATGGCAGCAGTTTGCGGTCCGGCTTGCGCTCGCGATCGTAAAACATCTGCACCAGCGCCGGATTTGCTTCCGGAGCGCGCAGCTCCCAGTTCTCCAGGTTGGCGCGGAGTCTCTTGCCGATAAACCCATCGAACTGCATGACCGCTTTCGGCGTTCGAAGCTGCGGCTCCGTCTGATTGCGTCCGGCATGTGCCGCTTGCACCGCGGTCGCGATCACGGCCGCCATCATGAGTTTCGTTCGCATCCCTACCACAGGATTTTAAGCCCGGCCTGCCCCGTTCGCGGCACTTGTGCGGTGCGGATGGTTCCAAAAGCGGGGGATGTGAGATCTACATTTGGGAAGCCCCAGCCGTGCCGGTTGAAGGCATTGAACAGGCTGAACTCGAGCTCAGCTCTGACCGACTCCCTGATCACAATTCGTTTGATCAGCGAAAAGTCTTCATTGCGAGTCCCGAAGGAGCGTAGATCCGGCAGGACGCGTCCCAGCGTTCCCATCGTGTAAGGTGCGGGAACCGCAAAACCTCTGGGGTTCAAAAATAGATCGTTCCATGGATCGAATGAGCCGCGGTCGGTCTGGAGCGCCGCCGGCTGGCCCGCGACGCGGTTTGCAGTCTGCAATCCATTGAAGATGCCGAGCGTGTTGGGTGCGTAGACATAAATGGGCGAGCCCGATTGGTACGTCAGAATAACGGAAGCGCCCCACCCCCCGAGCAGCCGGCCAAGAACCCCGGAAGCGTTCAGGAAGCGCTTCCCGGGTCCGAACGGCAGATCGTAGACCACGCCTGCCACGAGCCGCTGCGGCGTGTCGAATACGGTCAGCGATTTCTCCAGCTTGCGATTGTATTGATCTCTCGCAGCCGGTGAATACCGCGCATCGTATCCGGTATAAGTATCCGCGTCCGAAATGTTCTTGGATGCCGAATAGGCGATGGTGAATTGCAAACCCGCCGAGTAGTTCTTCTCTACCTTGATTTGCAGCGCATGATAGCTGGAGTTGCCTGCGGGCGCCGCCGGGTCGTACAGATCGCGCACTTGCGGGTACAGGCGCAAGGACTGCGCCACTGTTCCCTGGAAACCGGCATAGGGGGGCCGGAAGCCGGCGGCCGTTGCCCGAGGCGAGTTAATATCTTCGTTCAACAGCGGTCCAAGGGAGAGATAACTGACCGGTAACTGGTTAGGGTGGACCAGCGCCGGCGTGGAAAGATGCTTGCCGATGGTAGCAACATAAGCCAGGTCAAGCGAAATCGCGCCAGGCAAGAGCTGCTGCACTGCCGCTGTGTACTGATAAGTAACCTGCGTTCTGCCGGACCCCCCTGGCTCGGTCTGGAAGAATACCGCGTCTCGTCCATTGAACAGAGTCGGATCGAAATTACAGCAGAGAGTAATTTGAGACGGAGCGAAACCCTTGTCCAGCCAGAAAGCAGGGGTGAGGCTCACGTCGTTGGTGGTTCCGAACGCGAAGTCGTCAAAACCATTCTTCAGCGGAAAACGAATGGTGTCGATGAACCGCTGCGGCGCGTGAAGAATGCCGCCGCCCGCGCGAAAGACCGTGTTCTTGCGAAACTGGTAGGCTACTCCCAGTCGCGGGCCGAATCCCAGCTTATAAGCCTCAACAAAATCATTCGTCCCCACCCGGCCTGGACCCGAGCCGAAATAATCCGCCGCGCCGGGCCGGTTCGCCGCACCCGGGTTGGGTTTGGCCAGGTTGAAATCCGAGATGCGGCCGGCAACTTCGTAAAACGGTTTATTCAACTCCCAGCGCAAACCATAGTTCACAGTTAGACGCGCGGTTACTTTGTAATCATCCTGGAAGAATAGCGCGTAGTAATGATGCCGCCAGCCCCGGCCGGGATAATTTGAAGCCTGCCCGCGATCCACGAAACCCAGCAGAAAACTGGCCCATGCATTCCCGCTTTGGGATGGGTTGGGAGAGTTGGGCAGCCCGGTTCCCAAGTTTGAGAAGTTGTAAGTTCCGGGGCAATCCCAACACGGAAGAGAAGGGTCGTTGAAGACTCTGGGACGCTCGTTCAGCCCGTAGCGGCCAATCCGGATACCCATCTTAAAGTTGTGCCGCCCATGCGTCCAGGAGAGATTGTCCTGCCAGTCAAAGTTATTGTGGCCCTCCATGCGGTAAATGGTGCCGCCGGACCCCGGATAGTCGTGCGAAAAGTTCATCGACGGCCGCCCCGGCCCAAATGCGCCGGGAACCCGGATGCCGATGTCGCGCCCGGTGCTGGGTTGCCCAATCAGGCGGGATCGAACGTAACCGAACTCAAAATGGTTGAGCAGCGCCGGAGTAAAGAAGTGGTCATCGGTGAGAATCCAGTTGCCGGTTCTCTCGGCAGGCTCATAGCCGCTCCCGTCGAGGATGCGTCCCAGCACTCCCTGGTTTTTCGTCAGACTGGTCTTGCCGCGGTAGCTGGCCGTCAATCGGTTGTTCTTGACGATATCGTGATTGATCTTGATGAAGTAGGCGTTCGTAGCATTGCTGCTGATCTGCGTGCCGATGTAGTTGTTCGTAACCCCCGGCGCATTGGCGTGCGGATACAGATCCTGCATCTTCAGCGCCAGCGGACTGAGCCGTTCCGATGAAATGCGGTTGCCGCTGAACGGCATTCTGGTAGTCAATCCGTTCCCGGCCGAAGCGTTGCTCAAAGGGTCGTAGATCGGATACGGCCACTCGGAGAAATCCCCGCTGCGCATCTTCTCCGTGGGGACCGTCCGGAAAATGCCGCCGTTCCGAACCGATTGCCGAAATCCGTTGTAGTCGAAAAAGAAAAAGGTCCTGTCACGTTTGGGATAAAGCTTGGGAATATAAACGGGGCCTCCCACATAAACACCGAACTCCTGCTGCCGCACGCGGTCGCGCCGCTGTGCGAAGACTGGCCGGGCGTCGAAGACGTCGTTGCGGATCTGATCGCCGGCTCCTCCGTGGATATCGCGCGTGCCGGACTTGGTGCTCATGGTGACCAGGCCCGCGTCCGTCCGTCCATATTCCGGCGGAGGAATAGAAGTCAGTACTTTGAACTCGTCAATGGTGTCCAGTGCGGGCGTAACAGCGGCGGCGCTGAGCGAATTCGTGAATCCCATATTGGGTGTGCCGTCCAGCAGGATCTCCTGTTGAAAGCCGCGGCCGCCGCTGATCATGGTAACGAAACCTCCCGCCCCCTGTGTTCCGGTCACACCAGGTGTTAGTCCGGCCAGCGCCACCGGATCCCGAAACCCGCCCGAAACCCGCAAGGGTAGATTCTCGACTGACGTGTTATTTACCACGGCGCTGCCGCTAGCGGTCTCCGTCACGAGCAAGGGAGAGGCGGCTGTAACTTCCAGGCTCTGCGAAACCGCTGCAACCGTGAGCTCGATATCGACACGGACTGTGCTGGCGGTATTCAACACGATCCGGTCCACCGTGACGGACGTAAAACCCTCTTTTTGCGCCGTTAATCGATATGTTCCAACGGGGAGCGCCGTAAGCCGGTAAATGCCCGCCTCATTTGAGGTCGTCGTCTGCGATGCGCCCGTGCCCAGGTGAATGCTGGTAAGCGTCACACCCGGAATGACGGACTTGCTGGTATCCGTAGTGGTGCCGGTTATCTGGCCTGTGGTGGTTTGGCCCCACAGAGCGCACACGGTGAGGAGTATGGCCGCAACAAGGCGGCTGGAGCGGGAAAACATATTTCCTCCGGAAAAGATGACGGCCTCAGATCACAGGCATTCTATTTCGGGGACAGTTAATATACAAATACTTTATTTCAATTCATTTGATAGTCACTGCCTATTATCAGAAGATTGCCTGTGCGCCGGTCGTTTGGCTATGATCTCACTCGTGAACCGGCAGTCCCTCTTGGGGCCCTTTGTCGCGCTATTCGCGTTTCCCGTGTCTTTTTGGGGCAGTGATGTCTGCGGCGATGCCCGGCAACAATTTCAGGCTCGTTCCTTTCGCGCGGCACAGAGCCTGCTCTGGGCCTGCTGGGAGCAGCAGGGCTCCCGGCCTGATCCTTCGATCGCGTATGAGCTTGCTCAGACTTACCGGCAACTGAAGAACTATCGGTCCGGCCTGGACCGGCTCGAAGCCACCCCGGACGGCCGGAATCTTGCGGACCGGCGCTACCTCCAAGGGTATCTGCGCTTCCGCATGGGGATGTTTCAAGAATCCATTACGGCGTTGCATGAGGCGTTTTTGTACGATCCTGCCGACTGGCGAGTGCATCAGGTATTCGCTCTGAATTTTGTGATGCTGGAGCGGCGCGATGCCGCTCTCCATGAGTTCCGTACTGCGATCGGGTTGCAGCCTCGCAACGCGGAGCTTCATTACCAGCTTTCTCGTTATCTGTACGTGCTCAATCGCTTCGAGGAAGCCATCAAGGAGGCGCAGGCCGCCCTGGAGATCGCGCCTGCATACATAGACGCCCGGACGGATTTAGCCCTATGCTACGAGGCTCTCGGGCGGGATGCGGCAGCCGAGCAGGAACACCGGAAGGCCGTAGACCTCGCTTCGCGAGCCTCGGAGAAGGATGAATGGCCCTACATCAATTACGGAGCATGGCTTGCGCGTAAAGGACGCTACCGGGAGAGTCTCCCGGTTCTGCGGGAGGCGACTACGATCGCTCCGCATTCTTACGAAGCGTGGCTGCTAGGTGGAAAAGCGAACGCCGCATTAGGCCGCTACGCCGAAGCGCGTGCCGACCTGGTCCGCGCCATCAGCGCGGATGAAGATCAACCCGGAGCCTATTACCAATTGGCGACGGTCGCCCGGAAGACCGGCGACTTCGCCGCGAGCAGGCGCTATCTCGAGCTCTTCGCTGCGAAGAGTGAGAGGAAGTCAACAGCCGCGCACATTAAGAAATCAACCGACACCAAGAGACCGGACGATGTAATCCGCTGATCTGAGCCGCCCGGTAGCGATTGAGCTGCTTTCGCGGAAATTCGATCGCTTCGCGAGGATTTGCGAGCGCGTCCTCGATGGTTGCTCCTTGCGACTGGCAGCCTTTGAGCTCAGGGCACCAAGCGTAAAAGCCGTGCTCGTCTTTCTCGATTAGCACACAGGCTTTGCGTAAGTTCAGTTTACTGCGTAGGCGGTGCACGGACTTTCGAGGCCCCGCGCCAACATCAATCCGATTGGCGGCAACGCCCCGCGAGGAGCCATACGACTGGGACCTTCCTTTCATTTCTGGATTGATTTAACTTCGACGTCGCAAGATGCCTTTGACAAGCCCTCACAATGTTCTTCGGTGAAAGCGCGTGCTCGAAGTAGTGTGAGCAACGTCTGAGCAAAATGCTCGGGATCCTCAGGAAGCAGCGGTTCAACTATGGGAATCACTGGAAGTGACAGTAGGCAATTCAAGGAATGGTAGCGCTAACGGGAATCGAACCCGTATTTGAGCCTTGAGAGGGCTCCGTCCTAACCGTTAGACGATAGCGCCGTAGCTGCTTGATTGTACCAACGGCGGGCGTGCCGCCGCTACTGGCGCCAGGGCCGCTTTTTCGCTCACGGCCGGCGAGAGATAATCAAGTGGATGCGTTCGGTTGTGCTCCTGTGTTGCCTGGCGCTGGCCGCTTCGGCGGACGAGCGATGGCTCGTGTTCAAGTCAGGCCCCTTCGAAGTGTTCACCGATGCGAGCGCCCGGGCAGGACGCGAAACGCTCGTACAGTTCGAAGAGTTCCGCCATGCACTCGGCCAGGTCGTCGGCGAGAAAGATCTTCAGACTCCGGAGCCGGTCCGCATCATCCTGTTTCGAAATGCCCGGGAAGCACAGGCCTATCCTGCGCCCGCACTTGTCATTGAGGGCCGCGATCGCCGCGCGGTCCTGCTCACAAGCGGTTCGTCGATCCCGGATACCGTGTTTCGCTCCCTTACGCGGCTGCTGCTGGACAGCAACACCCGCCGGATGCCGGATCACATGGAGCGCGGCCTGGAAGACCTCCTCTCAACTATCCAGGTCACCGGGATTCGCATCACAGTGGGGCGTCCGCCTGCGAGCCCCAACAAAGATTGGGCCCGCGTACACCTGCTTGTCGTAAGCCCGGAATACTACGGGCGGCTGCGTGTTTTGCTTTTCAACCTGCGCAACGGCGTGGACGAGGGCGCGGCATATCGCAACGCGTTCGGCAAGACCCGCGAAGCTGTCGAACAGGAAGTGGAGCGACACCTCGCGGCCGGGAATTTCCAGACCACCGAGCTTTCTTCGCGCCCCATGTCCGAGCGGGACTTCCCCGAGAAGCCGCTCGAAAGCGAGACCGTGCGGCTGGCGCTCGCCGACTTGATGCTCGGAGAGACATCGCGCCAAGCATATAAAGATTTGATCCGCGATAAAGCCTACAGCGCCGAAGCTCATGAGGGCTTAGGGCTGCTGGCTTTGCGCGACGGCCAGCGCGAGGCCGCCCGGCAAGAGTTTGCAGCAGCCGTGGAGGGGGATTCCCAAAGTGCTCGCTGCTACATCGAATACGCGCGGCTGGAGAGTGATCAAGCCAAAGCGACGGCCGCCCTGGAAAAGGCCACGAAGCTGAACCCGCGCCTGGCTGAGCCTTACGCATTGATGGCTGCTCGCGAAACAGATCCGGCACGCCGCGTGGAATACCTTCGCAAGGCCGCTGAACGCAATCCGCGGGAGCTGCGCTACTGGCAGGACCTGGCTGAAGCCTGCCTGGCTGCGAAGGATTTCGCGGGAGCGGCCAAAGCCTGGACCGCGGGCGAACAAGCGGCTTCCACACCAGCCGATCGGGACCGGATGCGCAAAGCGCGGCTCGCCATTGAACAGCAGCGGCTGGATTACGAAGCCGCCGAGCGCAAGCGCGTCGCCGAAGAGCAGCAGCGCGAACTGGAGCGGCTGAAGGAGCAGGCCCGCGCCGAGGTACACGCCCTGGAAGCGCGCGTCAATAAAAACGCGCCGCCTTCCGGGCAAGGCGAGAAGCCAGTCCCATGGTGGGATGGCCCCAAGCCGCAAGGGCGCGTGCGCGGCATCCTGAAGCGCGTGGAGTGCCTGGGCAAACAGGCGCGCCTTACCGTCGAGGATGAAAATCAAAAGCTAACAAGACTTCTCGTGACCGATCCCGCGCAAGTCACGATCCTCGGCGGCGGCGATACCGCCCTGAGCTGCGGTTCACAAAAGGATCGGCCTGTGATCATTGAATATTTTCCGAAAGGCCACTCAAAGTCGGCTACCGCTGGCGAAGTGGCTACGATTCAGTTTCAGTGATTCCGGCTTCTGAAGCCCGCAGCGATGCGTCAGGCGGGCGCTGGCTCATCCTCGCGGTTTTCGTGCTTTCCTCCGCGATCAACTACCTGGACCGGCAGACGCTGGCGATGCTTGCGCCGGTCGTTCGGAGCGAGTTTTCGCTTTCGAATCGGGATTACGGCCTGATCCTGACGGCTTTCTCCGTCACCTACGCGGCAGGCGCGCCGTTCGCAGGCCTGCTGGTGGACCGCATCGGTCTGAACCGCGCGATCACCATAGCGGTCGGAACGTGGTCGGCTGCCGGAATCTGGACCGGCTACACACGCAGCCTCGGCGGCTTAATCGCGTGCCGCGCTCTGCTCGGTCTTGCGGAAGCGGCCGGCATCCCAGCCGCTGCCAAGGCCATTCACTATTACCTGAAGCCCGGCGAGCGCGCCCTGGGCAATGCGCTGAATCAGGCCGGAATCAGTGCGGGCCTGGTCCTGGCGCCTCCCCTGGCCACATGGGTCGCAGAACGCTACGGCTGGCGCGAGGCTTTCGTTCTTACCGGCGCGCTGGGTCTGCTGTGGATCCCCGTGTGGAATGCGGTCGCGCGCGGACGCCGCCCCACTGCGGAACTGCGCCCGCTGCCGCTGAGCCAAATTGAACTGTGGCGGAGCCGGCGCCTCTGGGGTTTCGTTGCAGCCAATGCGTTGAGCATGATCATTTATTCGTTATGGACGAATTGGACTGCGCTTTACCTTGTGGAAGCTCAGGGGCTCACCCTGGCGCAGGCCGCGTGGTACGCGTGGATCCCGCCAGTGTTTGCGACGCTCGGCGGCTTTACCGGCGGCTGGCTTTCTCTGATGTGGATTCGGCGCGGGCTCAAGCCAGCCGCAGCCCGAACGCGCGCCTGTCTTGTGAGCGGCGCCGCAGCCCTGGTGACGGTGCTTGTGCCGTTATTGCCTGGTGCGGGCTGGGCCTCAGGCGGTATCTCGCTGAGCATCTTTTCCGTCGCGGCTTTCAGCGTCAACATGTACACGCTTCCGCTCGACACCTTCGGCGGCCTTCACGCCGCCTTTGCCGTATCACTGCTGGTCTCGTCGTACGGCGTTGTGCAAGCGCTGGTCTCGCCCGCGTTCGGCGCTTTGATTGATGCCTGGGGTTATGGACCGGTATGCGTCCTGGCAGCGGGAACTCCATTAGCAGCCTGGGTGGTGCTCCGGTGGACCGAGCCACAGGAGACCTGAGACCCACCGCGTGAAACAACTGCTGAAACGAGCTCTCTTCCGGATCCTAGGAAAACATCGCGAAGCGGTAGTCGTGTGCTTTTGGAGCGGCGATGCGGCGCTAGCCGGGCGCATGGCTGATGAAATTCGCGGCCTCGTTCCCGACTACCGGCATTTCAATGTTGCGCTGGGCAGCGGACCTGAAGGCGCCGTGGTGCTGAAACAAGGTTCCATCTGGGCACTGTATCGCCAGCTTCGCCGGCATTTACATTTACGCGGCTTCCGGGTGGGCCTCGCGCCAGTGCTGTTCACCGCAGAGCGCTCGCCGCTCCGGTTGACCGCCTTTCTGCTCGCGCCCGGCAAGATTCTGGCGTACAACTCCCGCCTGGAACGGCACCATTTGCGGCTACGCCATGCCGTCGCCTCCTGGCTGTTCGTGCGCGGCGTTGCGCTCGACCGTATCTATCTCCGGCCGCGCTGGCTATACCCCTGGAAGCGCGATCGCTCGACGTTTCCTTCAACCTGGCGCGTCGTATACGGCCGGCCATTTGCTTCCCCCCGCAGGCGTATCGCTGTGCTCTCGCCATATTTCCCGTACCCGCTCTCACATGGCGGCGCCGTCCGAATCTTTTCGCTATTGCGCGAGGCTGCGCGTGAATTCGATATCGTCCTGTTCGCATTCATTGAGGGCGAAACCGATGAGGCCTGCCGCGTTCTTGCCGAGTTCTGCTCCGTGATGGTGCTGGTTGAGAAACCCCGTTACCGCGAGCCTCGCTGGTCCACGCTGCTGCCTCCGGAGGTTTGCGAATTTCGCTCTAGCGCCATGCGGCGCGCCTTGCAGGAGCTCCGGAGGAAACTGAAGTTTGAGCTGCTTCAGGTCGAGTACACACAGCTTGGAAATTATACCGGCGACATTCTGGTTGAGCACGATATTACGTTCGATCTCTTCCGGCAGGTCTGGATGCGAGACCGAAGCCTGGCGGCGCGCTGGAACTACTGGCGCTGGCTGCGCTTCGAGCGGCGGGCTCTATCGCACTTTGCGCGCGCAGTTGTCATGTCGGAGAAAGACGCTGCGCAGTTGGACGGGCCAACAGAAAGGATCCGGATCATCGAAAACGGAGTGGACCTGGAGCGTTTTCAACCGGAGCCGGAAAAGCCCGGGCAGCGAATCCTCTTTATCGGCTCATTCCGGCATTTCCCAAACGTGGCCGCGTATCGGTTCTTTACGGGAGAGGTGTGGCCCAAGATCACGGAGCAATTTCCGCAGGCCGAGTTGACTGTCGTTGCGGGGCCGGATCATTTGATTCATTGGCGCGCATTCACCGACCGCCCGGAACCATCCTATGAGGAACGCATCCGGATCCTGGGATTCGTCCGCGACGTACGGCCGCTTTACATCGAAGCAAATCTGGTGGTTGTGCCGACCACTGTCTCGGCGGGTACGAACATCAAGACGATTGAAGCGATGGCGATGAGGCGGGCAATTGTCTCGACCTCCTCGGGGTGCGCGGGACTGCGGCTCGAACATGGCCGCAGTGTCTGGATCGCCAACGACGCAGCCGGCTTCGCCTCGGGTGTCGCTCTGCTGTTATCCGACCCGAACCGGCGCGCCGCGATCGCCGAAAACGCTCGCAAGCTGGCGGAAAGTCATTTCGATTGGAGGGCTCTTGGCGCGCGCCAGCGTGCGCTTTACCGCGAGCTTCTGGACCTGAAAGAGGGTGGTGCTGCGCCAGCCTCGAATCCGGCTATGATTGGGAAGATCACATGACAAGTTATCTCGGCTCGCGCATTCGATGGATCTTGATTGTCTGGATGTTCGTAATGAGCGCGGTTGCCTATCTCGATCGCGTCAATATCTCGATTGCGGCTCAGGCGATCCAGCGCGATTTTCAGTTGAGCGATATCCAGCTTGGCTGGATATTCAGCGCATTCGTCATCGGATATGCTTTGTCCCAAGCCCCGGGTGGATGGATGGCGGACCGCTTCGGTCCGCGGAGGGTGTTAACGGGTGGTGTTGTCTGGTGGGGCTTGTTCACTTCACTGAGCGCGTTAGTGCCGCCGATGGCCGGTGTCGTGATCGTTCTGATCGTAGTGCGATTTTTGCTGGGCGTGGGAGAAGCGGTCGTGTATCCCGCGTCCAATCGCCTGGTTGCGAGCTGGATTCCATCGCAGGAGCGGGGCCTGGCCAACGGTCTGATTTTCACGGGAGTGGGGGCCGGAGCAGGCATTACACCGCCGCTGATCACCTATGTTCTCACGCACTACGGATGGCGGTGGTCGTTCTGGGTCAGTGCCATTGTAGGTTGCCTGGCAGGCATTGTTTGGTATTTCCTCGCTCGAGATCGCCCGCAGCAGCATCCCTGGGTCACGAAGGCGGAATTAGCTCACATCGAGGCGGGACTTCCGGAGCCGCCTGCGGAACTGGAGACGGGGAAAGCGGTGCCCTGGAAAGCGATTCTGGCCAGTAAAGATGTTCTGCTGGTCACGGCAAGCTACTTCGCATACGGCTACACAGCGTATATCTTCTTTAGCTGGTTCTTCATTTATTTGAGCCGGGTGCGCGGCCTCGATCTCAAGGCGAGCGCCGTGTACTCGATGCTTCCCTTCATGGCTATGGCAGGTGGTTCACTCGCCGGCGGCTTTCTCAGCGACCGGTTAATGAAAGCATATGGCAAGCGAATGGGGCGGTGCGGACTTGCAGCGGTGGGCATCGGTCTGGCCGCCGTTTTTGTCGCGCTTGGAACACAGGTTGAGAGCGCGAAGCTCGCCAGCATCGTGCTTGCCGGCGGGGCGGGTGCGTTGTATCTGTCGCAGAGCTCATATTGGTCGGTCACGGCTGACATCGCCGGACCTTCGGCAGGTACCGTTTCCGGACTCATGAACATGGGCGGACAGATCGGAAGCGCCGTCACGGCATCTCTCACACCATTCATCGCGCAGCGTTTCAGTTGGCCTGCATCCTTCCAGGTGGCCGCCGCCCTGTGCGCGTTTGGGGCTCTGGCCTGGTTGCTCGTAGATCCCCATGCCGAGCTTGCGGCGAGAAAAGAAGCTTCCCGTACAATATAGCTGCCCTGCTCATCAGCTATGCTGCTTAAGCGCCGGGATATAAAGCCGCTAATCCGCGACTTAGTTAAAGAGTACTGTCCATCACGTTGATTCATCGTGCGGTACAGGACAGTTACCAGCACTTAGCATGGGTTTGGCTGTGTTTGAGCGGGCGATAATAATGAGGAGGAGGGTCCAGAAATGCGAAAGCTGCTGTTCTTCGCCTCTTTATGCGTTGCCGGTCTTCCGCTGCTTGCCGAGACGGCTCAAGAGCGGCTGAAGAACGCATCGGAGGTATTTCAGGAGATCATGGCGACGCCCGATAAGGGGATCCCGCAGGATTTGATCGAGAAGGCTCACTGCATGGCGATCATACCGGGTCTCAAGAAAGCCGGTTTTGTTGTGGGCGGCAGTTACGGCCGCGGCTTCGTTCTGTGCCGTAACGAGAGCGGACGCGGATGGGGAGCTCCTACCGCCGTCCGGATCGAAGGAGGAAGTTTCGGCTTACAGATCGGTGCGTCTTCCACTGATGTGGTGATGCTGATCATGAATCGCAAAGGTATGGACAAGCTGTTGGACAGCAAGTTCACTCTGGGCGCAGATGCTTCTGTAGCAGCGGGACCGGTAGGACGCACGGCTGCGGCACAGACTGACGCTTTAATGCGCGCAGAGATCCTTGCCTGGTCGCGTTCTCGCGGCGCCTTTGCCGGCATTTCACTGAACGGCGCTACACTGCGCAATGACCTCGATGAAAACAAGGAGCTGTACGGGAAAAAGCTAACGAGCCGCGAGGTGCTCCAAGCTAGCACAACACCACCCGAGGCTGCCAAGCCGCTAATCGCTCAACTGAACAAGTATTCGATGCGGGAGGAAGGCTCCTCTAGCGCCGACCGATCCGCAAAGCCAGACAAATAATTTGGCGCAGCGCACAGCTAGCGTGCCGCATCCGTATTTTGCGCGAACTGCAAACGGATGCGGTGCGTCCTTTAAGAACTCTCAAACGCGATGTTTGTCGTAATCGAAAGGTTCGTTGACTAAGTGGTATTCAGGCTCGCCGTCCTTTTGCAGATAGTAAGTCTTGAGCGGAGTTCTGGGGAAATCCGTTAGTTTCCGCGGGACGGCCTGGCCATCAATCCATTCATAAAGCGGCACTTCCCACGGATTGAAGGTATCGCTTAAGCCCCGCTCCTTAGCGATGCGGTAAAGGTGTACATTTCCCGGCTCATGCCCGGCCAGATATAGACCGATCAGATCGAGCCGGAACTTGTCTTTCCCGAACATCACCAGGTTCGTCAGGTAGTCGTTACCGATACCGAAGCCGTCGCCGTCCCGCCCATAGATGCCTTCGATCATGGCGAGCCCTGTCTTGAGAACGCTCATGTTGTCGCAAGTCTTGTGGGCCCAAATCTCCTGGTGGACGGGGCTGAGCTTCGCGCGGCTGTCGTAACGTGAATATCCCATCTTCAGATGGCGCTCGAAAAACCGGTTTACCACCGGCTCAACACGCGGATGAATGTCCGGCTTCATAAACTCGGGAACACCGGTCACCATCTTCCAGCCGGGACAGAACCTTACATACGGCAGCACCACCAGGCCCTGCTCGTTCTTAACCGACTGCGTGAGACACATTCCGTGAGCCTTCCACTTCGCGATATTCAACAGCCAGGTGTCAGGCTCGTTTACGGGAGCATAGTGCGGGATACGGCTGTACACGACTCCGTCCGGCACCTTGCTCCACGTCATCTCATAGCCTTCGCGGAAATTTCGGATGCGCCGCTCCGGCTCGTTCATCTCGACGCCGAGCCGTTCGTTAATATCCACGAATCCGCGGAGGTTCCACTGGTGGAAGTTATTCGCCTCGATGAAATGAAACTTCTTCAGACCCAATTCCTGAAGGCCCATCACCATGCCTTCGTAGAACTGCGGGTCCGTCCCCGTCCCCCAGTTCTCCACATCCGGCCGGTTCTTGCTGTGAACGCTGCACACATTGGGCTTGAGCACGATGCGGTGCGTAATGGGAACGCCGGGGCGATCCATGGGCACAAAAATCTCGCGCGCAAGCGTGAGGCCTTCACGGCGCTTGGCTTCCTCGTCCATTTTGTGCGGCACGCGCGTGCGCCGGATGAAAACCGCTTTCGGATTGGCTTCGATCAGTGGATTCAGGCCGAAGTAAGCCTGAGGAAGGCGAGACGGGGCTGCATGCAGCTTGAGTCCCGAGGCCGCGGCTGTGGCGACCATTGTTCCTGTGCGAAGAAGATCCCGGCGGCTGATATTCATACGCTCACTTCCATTGTTGATCCAGTTTACCCAAAACCGAATTTACTTGAAAACCACTACAGCGAGCCGGTTCAGCTCGGGGATCATGACTTCGGTGGTTGAGCCGCGGCGGGCAGTGCGGAGCTCGATATCCGGCCGCTCCGGGCGCAGCAGTGTGGCCCGCGTGAAGCGGCCTTGAATACGCGCCTGAACGCCATCTTCGACGGGCGAACCATAGTTGATGCAGTGCAGCAGCCCTTTTCCCGTCGCAGTGGCAATCGCGGCAGGCGCGTTCCAGATTCGCACGGGGCGTCGGCGATGGGTGACGATGTCGATCACGTCCATGGCGAACTCGCTCGGGTCGGCGATTGCCGTACGGTAGGCTATGATCTGCCCGCGGCCCAGCGCGAATACATCGCGATCCTCGTCTTTTCGCAAGGGCTTCAATGCGCCGCCTCGCCACCACGAGCCGTTGACCACAACGGAAGCTCCGGCCGCTGCGTGCGCAAGAATTCGATCGCGCAAGGCGGGGTTCAGAGGCCGAATGTCAACCGCAACGAGCACCAGGCGCGCGGGCTCAGGCGGCGGAGGTTGGTCAGCCCGCGCGAGACTCGGTGAGACGCCGCGCCGGAACATCAGGTTCGCAATCTCGGCGGTCCGCCCTTCCTCGATCAGAAGCGTGATGGTTGCAAACAGCGGCTGTCCGAATAAGTCCGCGTGTTGTTCAAGCCAGGCCGCCGTCCGGCCGAGTCGCCGTAAGGCCTCGCGCGCTTTTTGATCGCCCTCCAGCAATGCTTGGCGAAAGCGCGGCTCAAAGGTGAGCAGATAGTTGCCGCCCGGATCCCATGCCTCGATGAGCGCCAATTCGAGCGAATCAAATGGTACAACCCGGTCTTGCAACTTTGGTTCATAACCGAGCAAGGCGGGCCGGTCCGGATACAAAGTACGGAGGTAGCTCACACGATAGCCATTGGAGTCAACCCAGGGCTCGCGGCTGGCGCTTGCTGTTTCGTCTCCACGGCCCTCCACCGCGGGCCCGCGCGTAATGCCCGGCCATAGCCCATCCTTCAGTACGGCGATCTTGCCCGCCGGCGCCTGCCCAAAATCCCGAAGACTGCGAATTTCAAACTGATCGGAGGCGAGCGGTTCAATACCCGCCTGTCTGCACGCGCGCTCGAAGGCTTCGTGCGGCGCCGGCAGGATCACGCCTTGCACGTGCCCATCAACAAGCAGCGGGACGTATTTCGGATCCGCGTCGCTCCAGCGAGCTAAGATCCGGCGTGTTATATCTGGCGCCATTTATCGCAGAGTCCTAGTATCGTGTCCCAGAAATACGTGAACAAAGTCGTGCGACCTTCGCCAGGATGGAGTCCGCCGTGGCCGTCCACACGAAGGGCCGGCGCGAGCGGTTGTACTGCTGTACGAAGGAATC